>OLOQ01000978.1_pt1 | contig 28994 bp, 24 predicted proteins | sample 1673101 | NCBI WGS metagenome assembly OLOQ01 (sample SAMEA3136754, study PRJEB25190) | human gut metagenome | biome: human gut; feature: human-associated habitat; material: faeces | place: Austria | collected 2013 | reverse complement strand
GTCAAGTTTTTTTCAAAAAACTTGCGAGGTGTGGAGCAGAGCTCCACGGCCTTAAAGGGGTTGCAAGGGGCGCAGCCCCTGCCTTCCTAAGCGTCAGCAAAAAAAGGGGGGACGAATGTCCCCCTCTTGGGACAGCACAAAAGCCGTTGCCCCAGGGCTTGAGAGAGGGAAAGGGTCAAGTATAGAAAAAAGCCAGGTTTTATGCGGCTTTCAGAACTTGACCCAAGGGTCGAGAGTCCCTCTGGTTTCCCTCACTCTTGCCCCTGTTTTCCCGCACTCTTGACCCTGGGGGCAAGTTTAAAAACCCAGGTTTTATGCGGGTTTTGGCCACTCTTGACCCTCTGGAATATTCAAGTGGACCCTATGCCGGCAAGAGGGGGCTTTCCCCCTCTCTCACTATTACAACTGATGGGAAAGTGTTTCTGACCCAGAAGAAAGGATGATTTTTTTATGTACAACCCCAAGTCTTTGAAAGCCGAGGAATTTATCGACCACCAGGAAATCCTGGACACCTTGGCCTATGCCGATGAAAACAAAAACAACGTGGAGCTCATCGACCAGATTTTGAACAAAGCCCGGGAGCGCAAGGGCCTGTCTCACCGGGAGGCCTCTGTGCTGCTGGCCTGCGACATCCCCGAGAAGGTCCAGGAGCTGTACGCCTTGGCCGAGCAAATCAAAAAGGATTTCTACGGCAACCGCATTGTCATCTTCGCGCCGCTGTACCTGTCCAACTACTGCGTCAACGGCTGTTTGTACTGTCCCTACCACCAGAAGAACAAGCACATCCCCCGGAAAAAGCTGACCCAGGAGGAAGTGGAGAAAGAGGTCATCGCCCTGCAGGACATGGGCCACAAGCGCCTGGCCATCGAGACCGGCGAGGACCCCGTCAACTGCCCCATTGAGTATGTGCTGGACTGCATCCACACCATCTACTCCATCAAGCACAAAAACGGCGCCATCCGCCGGGTGAACGTGAACATCGCCGCCACCACCGTGGAGAACTACCGCAAGCTGAAGGAGGCGGGCATCGGCACCTACGTCCTGTTCCAGGAGACCTACCACAAGGAGAGCTACGAGCACCTGCACCCCACCGGCCCCAAGAGCAACTACTGCTATCACACCGAGGCCATGGACCGGGCCATGGAGGGCGGCATTGACGACGTGGGCCTAGGCGTCCTGTTCGGCCTGGAGCTGTACCGCTATGAGTTCGCCGGGCTGCTGATGCACGCCGAGCACCTGGAGGCCGTCCACGGGGTGGGGCCCCACACCATCAGTGTGCCCCGTGTGAAGCACGCCGACGACATCGACCCCGACGAGTTCGACAACGGCATTGACGACGACACCTTCCTGAAAATCTGCGCCTGCATCCGGGTGGCCGTGCCCTACACCGGCATGATCATGTCCACCCGGGAGAACCAGTCCGTGCGGGAGCGGGCGCTGCATCTGGGCATCTCCCAGGTGTCCGGCGGCAGCCGCACCAGCGTGGGCGGCTACACCGAGGAGGAGCGCCCCCACGACACCGAGCAGTTCGACGTCAGCGACAACCGCACCTTGGACGAAGTGGTGGCCTGGCTGATGGAGCTGGGGTACATCCCCTCCTTCTGCACCGCCTGTTACCGGGAGGGCCGCACCGGCGATAGGTTTATGAGCCTGTGCAAAAGCGGGCAGATCCAGAACTGCTGCCACCCCAACGCCCTGATGACGCTGAAGGAGTACCTGATGGACTACGCCGCCCCGGAGACAAAAGCCATTGGGGAGAAGCTGATCCAAGCGGAGCTGGAGAACATTCCTAAGGAGAAGGTCAAGGAAATCTGCAAGGACCACCTGGAGAAGATTGAACAGGGCATCCGGGACTTTCGGTTCTAAGTCCGTGGCCGGACTGGACGAGTCGCGCTTTGGGGGCGGCGGCTACGGCCGCGCCTGTGCCGACAGTTAGCGCACGTCCGCGCCGTAGGCGAGTAAAAGTTTTTAGTCAAGTTTTTTTCAAAAAACTTGCGAGGTGTGGAGCAGAGCTCCACGGCCTTAACCGGCGCAGCCGGTGGAAGAAAAGCAGCGGACGGGGCGCACGGCGCTGGTGCCCGGTGGGCACCGTCCAGCGCCGACCGAGCCGGCAGGCGAGACCTACGCCCCTTGCAACCCCGAGACCGTGGGACTCTGTCCCACACCCTGCCACCTTTGAAAAGGTGGACGAAACTTTTACTTGTCTCTACCCGGCTTTTGCGGAGGGACCCGCCCTTGCCGAAGGCGAGAAGGCGGCTTGAGAGCCCAGACATTGGGCAAGGAGGTATACACATGAGCTTAAACGACACCCCCTCCGCGGAGCGGGTACACATCGGCTTCTTCGGCCGGAGGAACGCCGGCAAGTCCAGCGTGGTCAACGCCGTGACAGGCCAGGAGCTTTCCGTGGTCTCCGACGTGAAGGGCACCACCACCGACCCGGTGCTGAAATCCATGGAGCTGCTGCCCATGGGGCCGGTGGTCATCATCGACACCCCCGGTTTTGACGACGAGGGCGCTCTGGGAGAGCTGCGGGTGAAAAAGACGAAGCAAATCCTCAACCGGGCGGACTGCGCCGTGCTGGTGGTGGACGCCACCCAGGGCTTGACCCCCGCGGACCAGGAGCTCATCGCCCTGTTCCAGCAGAAGAGCATTCCCTATCTGGTGGCCTACAACAAGAGCGACCTGGCCGCCGCTCCCCAGCTGGGGGAAAAGGAGCTGGCCGTCAGCGCCGTGACAAGAGAGGGCATTGAGGAGCTAAAGGAGCGCATTGCCCGGCTGACCCGCTCGCAGGGGGAGGACAAGCGCCTGGTGGGCGACCTGCTCACCCCCGGGGACCTGGTGGTCCTTGTCACCCCCATTGACAGCGCCGCCCCCAAGGGCAGGCTGATTTTGCCCCAGCAGCAGACCATCCGGGACGTGCTGGACGCGGACTGCACCGCCATTGTGGTGAAGGAAAACACCCTGGCCCCCACTTTGGAAAAGCTGGCGGTCAAGCCCCGCATGGTCATCACCGACAGCCAGGCCTTTGCCCAGGTGGACCGGGACACCCCAAAGGACATCCCCCTGACCTCCTTCTCCATTTTGATGGCCCGCTATAAGGGCTTTTTGGAGGATGCTGTCCGGGGCGTGGCCGCCATCGACCGGCTGCAGGACGGGGACCGGGTGCTCATCGCCGAGGGCTGCACCCACCACCGCCAGTGCGAGGACATCGGCACGGTGAAAATCCCCCGGTGGCTGGGGGAGTACACCGGCAAGGACCTGGAGCTGGAGCACTCCTCCGGCCGGGACTTTCCCGAGGATTTGTCCCCCTACCAGCTGGTCATCCACTGCGGGGGCTGCATGCTCAACGGCCGGGAGATGGACTACCGCCGGAAAACCGCCGCCGACGCGGGCGTGCCCTTTACCAACTACGGCATCACCATCGCCCACTTAAAGGGCATTCTCAAGCGCAGCGTGGAGCTGTTCCCGGACCTGTACGCCCTGCTGCCCTAGAGCCGAATTTCCATTTGACAAGCACCCCCTGGTTGTTGTACAATACTAGGCAGTAACGGGCCCGCCCGTCCTCTGCCCCTATAGTTAAACGGATATAATAAACCCCTCCTAAGGGTTAGTTATCGGTTCGATTCCGGTTGGGGGTGCCAACAAAGAAAGCCTCCGGCGTTTGCCGGGGGCTTTTTTGCGTGGTTTTGAGGGGAGGGCGTCACCCCACCTTCTTCCCCGTATACAGCTGGTAATACCGGCCCTGCTGCTGGATGAGCTGGTCGTGGGTGCCACGCTCGATGATGCGGCCCTGCTCCAGCACCATGATGCAGTCGGAGTTTTGCACTGTGCTCAGCCGGTGGGCGATGACAAAGGTTGTGCGGCCGGTCATCAGGGCGTCCATGCCCTGCTGGACCAGCGCCTCGGTGCGGGTGTCGATGGAGGAGGTGGCCTCGTCCAAAATCAGCACCGGCGGGTCCGCCACGGCAGCCCGGGCAATGGACAGCAGCTGCCGCTGGCCCTGGCTCAGGTTGGCGCCGTCCCCGGTGAGGACGGTGTTGTACCCGTCGGGCAGGCGGCGGATGAAGCCGTCGGCGTTGGCCAGCTTGGCCGCGGCGATGCACTCCTCATCGGTGGCGTCCAGGCGGCCGTAGCGGATGTTCTCCATCACCGTGCCGGTGAACAGGTGCACATCCTGGAGCACCATGCCCAGGCTGCGCCGGAGGTCGCCCTTTTTAATCTTGTTGATGTTGATGCCGTCGTAGCGGATTTTGCCGTCGGCGATGTCGTAAAAGCGGTTGATAAGGTTGGTAATGGTGGTCTTGCCCGCGCCGGTGGAGCCCACAAAGGCGATTTTCTGCCCGGGCGTGGCGTACAGCTTGATGTTGTGCAGGACGATTTTCCCCTCCTCGTAGCCAAAGTCCACGTCGTCGAAGGTCACGTCCCCCTGGAGGCGTGTGTAGGTGACCGTGCCGTCCGCCTGGTGGGGGTGCTTCCAGGCCCAGACGTTGGTGCGCTCCGCACACTCCACCAGGTTGCCGTTTCGGTCTTCTTTGGCGTTGACCAGCTCCACATAGCCGTTGTCCGTCTCGGGGGCGGCGTCCATCAGGTCAAAGACACGCTGGGCGCCTGCCATGGCCATGACGATGCTGTTGGTCTGCTGGCTGATTTGGCTGACGGGCTGGGTGGCGTTCTTGTTCAGGTTCAAAAAGGCCACCAGGGTGCCCAAAGTCAGGCTGCTGTGGCCGGAGAGGGCCAGCAGCGCCCCCACCGCGGCGCACAGCACATAGCTGATGTTGCCCAGGTTGCCGTTGACCGGCATGGCGATGTTGGCGAAGGTGTTGGCCTTGTCGGCGCTGTCCCGCAGGGATTGGTTCAGCTGGCGGAAGTCCTCCAGGCTTTTTTCCTCGTGGCAGAACACCTTGACCACCTTCTGGCCGGCCATCATCTCCTCGATGTAGCCGTTCACCGCGCCCAGGTCCTTCTGCTGCTTGGCAAAGTACACAGCGGAGCGCCCGGCGATTTTCGAGCTGACAAAGAGCATGATGCACAGCATGGCGATGGTCAGCAGCGTCAGGGGCACGTCCAGCACAAACAGGCTCACCAGGGAGTTTATCATCTGGGGGATGGTCTGGCTGATGACCTGGCGCAGGGTGTCCACGTCGTTGGTGTACACGGACATAATGTCCCCGTGGGCGTGGGTGTCAAAGTACTGGATGGGCAGGGATTCCATGTGGGTGAACAAGTCGTCCCGCAGGTTGCGCATGGTGCTCTGGCTGATGTTCACCATAATCCGGTTGTAGCCGTAGGAGCTGAGGATGCCCAAAGCGTACACGCAGGCCATCTGCGCCAGGGCCCAGCCCAGGGGGCCGAAGTCCGGCGCGGCCGATTGGGTCAGGGGCAAAATGTAGTCGTCAATCAAAGATTGGAGGAACAGCGTGCCGCTTAAGGTGCACAGGGCGCTCACCAGAGTGCACACCACCACCACGCAGAAGGAGCCCTTGTAGTTTTTCAACATATACCGGAGCACCCGGCCCAAGGTGTGGGCCATCTCCTTTAGGTTGATGTTTCTTCTCTTCATGGCAAGTCCTCCCTTCATTCGCCCTGGGCCTGGTCAAAGTCGCCGCTGCCCTGGGTTTGCGCCTGGTAGATTTCCTGGTAGATCTTGTTATTCTCCAGCAGCTGCTGGTGGGTGCCAAAGCCGTTGACCCGGCCATTGTCCAGCACCAGGATGCGGTCCGCGTCCTGCACGCTGGAGACCCGCTGGGCAATGATAATCTTGGTGGTGCCGGGGATGCTGCTGGCGAAGGCCTGGCGGATCTTGCTGTCCGTGGCGGTGTCCACGGCGCTGGTGGAGTCGTCCAGGATGAGCACCTTGGGCCGCTTCAGCAAGGCCCTGGCGATGCACAGCCGCTGCTTCTGCCCGCCGGAGACGTTAGTGCCGCCCTGCTCGATCCAGGTGTTGTAGCCCTCTGGGAAGCGGTTGATAAACTCGTCCGCGCAGGCGGCCTGGCAGGCGGCCTGGCACTCCTCCAAGGTGGCGTCCTCCTTGCCCCAGCGCAGGTTGTCCAAGATGGTGCCGGAGAACAGCACGTTCTTTTGAAGCACCACGGCCACCTGGTTGCGCAGCGCCTCCATGTCGTACTGGCGCACGTCCACGCCGCCCACCTTTACAGTGCCGGCGTCCACATCGTACAGCCGGCTGATGAGGTTGGCGAAGGTGGACTTGCCGCTGCCTGTGCCGCCGATGACGCCGATGGTCTCCCCGCTGCGGATGTGCAGGTCCACATCTTGGAGTGCCTGGTCGCCGGTGCCGTGCTTGTAGGAGAAGCTGACGTGGTCAAAGTCGATGGAGCCGTTCTCCACCTGGGTGACAGGCCGCTGGGGGTCCGCCAGGTCGGGCTGCTCATGTAAGACCTGGGCGATACGCCGGGCGCTGGCCAGGCTCATGGTGAGCATGACAAAGACCATAGAGAGCATCATCAGGCTCATCAGCACGCTGAGCACGTAGCTGAACAGGGAGGTCAGCTGGCCGGTGGTCAAATCCCCCGCCACGATGAAGTGAGCGCCAAACCAGGAGATGGCGATCATGCAGCCGTAGACAATCAGCATCATGATGGGGTTGTTCAAAGCCAGGCGGCTTTCCGCCTTGACAAAGAGCCGGTACAGGTTTTCCGCTGCGGCCTTGAACTTGCGGTTCTCGTAGTCCTCCCGCACAAAGGCCTTCACCACCCGGATGGCGGTGACGTTCTCCTGGACGCTGGCGTTTAAGTCGTCGTACTTCTCAAAGACCTGGTTGAAGATGCGGGTGGTCTTGGACATAATCAGCACCAGGGCCGCGGCCAGCACCACCAGAGCTTCACGTCACCCAGCCGGCGGTCACCCAGCAAATCCACTCCCTGGAAAAGGAGCTGGGGGCCACCTTGTTCCAGCGTACCACCCGCAAGGTCAGCCTGACCGCGGAAGGGCTGGCCTTCCTCAGCGACGCCCAGCAAATCCAGGCCCTGACCCACCGGGCCTTAGACAGGTTCGCCCACCCCCAAGACCAGCCTTTTGTGCCCTTCTCCTTGGGGAGTGTGTTCCACCTCCACCTGCTGTGGCTGGCGCCCGCGTTGCGGCGGCTGCGGGAGGAGCTTCCCAGCCTGCACCCCATGCTCCAGGTGACGGGCGGGCCGTACCTCCAGCAGCTGCTGGAGGAGGGCAGCCTAGAGGGCGTGCTGGGCTTCGCGCTGCCGGCCCGTCGGAAAAGCGGCATCTCCTTCCAAGAGGTGCGCCGGGCGCCCATGGTGTGTTTGCTGCCGGAGGGCCATCCCCTGGCAAGCCGGGAGAGCCTCTCCCTGGAGGATTTGTCCGGCCAGCGCCTGGTGCTGTTCGACCCTTCCAAGCCCATCCCCATCACCACCGGCGCCATGAGCCAGATGCTGGGCGCCCGCACCCCGGCGGAGCTGTACTTTGCCCAATCCCCAGAGGCCATGGCGGCCCTGGTCCAGGCGGGGTATGGGGCTGGCTTTTTGCCGGATGTGTTCCCGCCCTGGGGCTGCGGCTGCGCCCGGGTCCCCCTGCGGGGCATGGAGCCCGCCTCCCTGGGGCTTTACTACCGGGCCCGCCAGGCCAGCGCCCCCCTAAAGGCGCTGCTGCGCATCCTGCGGGAGCGTGACAGCCGCCCCAAGCCCCGGGAAACCATGGGAAAACACGGGGATATTTGAAAAAATGCTTGCTTTTTTCCCGCTCCCGTGGTATCATAATATCCGCCTTATAAGACATGAAGGAGGTGTGACTGATGCCCAACATTAAATCGGCCAAGAAGCGTGTGAAGGTGATTGCCACCAAGACGATGCAGAACAAGGCCATCAACTCCCAGCTGAAGACGGAGATTAAGAAGGCCAACGCTGCCCTCGAATCCGGCGCGGAGAACAAGGCTGCCGCCGTGCGCGTCGCTATCAAGAAAATCGACCAGGCCGCCGCCAAGGGGATTCTCCCCAAGAACACCGCTGCCAGAAAGAAGTCCGCCCTCGCCAAGAAGCTCAACGCGAGTGCGTAAGATGCGGCGTTCGCGTATCATTTGCGAAGACTAGTCTTTATACAAAAAACAGTGCGCAGGGCATAGAAGGGCCCGGCCAGGGGTAGCTGCCCAGGCCGCCTTCGGGAAATTGCCTTTGCGCTGTTTTTTTGCCCATTTTCCCGGTTGACTTTTTCCCCGGGATTGGGTATGATAAACTATAAGAAACGGAACACTAAATGCGTGGAGGTGCTCGACGATGAAAAAAGGAAGCAAGCTGGCGCTGTTCCTTGGCGTTGTGGCCGCGGTGGCGGCTGTTGTGGCGGCCCTGTCCGCTTTGCTGCTCTATTTGGATAAGAAGAAGGACGACGAGGAGCTGGAGCACTATCTGGATTGCTCCATCCAATAAGGCGGCATAGAAAACGGAACAAAAAACGGCGGGAAGCTTTCCCGCCGTTTTTGCTGTTTTTACCGCTTTTTCGCGCCGATGAAGCTGACGCTCTGGTCTGGCGCCACGGTGATGCCTCGGGTGTCCGGGCTGGTGGCGTAGTAGGTCTTGTCCTGGAAGATGGGGTAAAAGACGTACTGCTCTTGCAGGAGCTGCTCCGCCGTCTGGTAGGAGGCCAGGTCAAAGGTGAGGGACTCCAGGGCCTGGTCGTACTCGGGGCTCTCCAGCAAGGCGGGCACGGCGGTGCTCTCAAAGGACTTGAGCACGTCGTAGGGGGAGGTGCCCCCGGCCCGCAGGGTGAACAGGGCGGCCTCGTAGTTGCCGGAGGCAATGCGGCTTTGGAAGGTGCTGGGGGAGACCCGCTCCAAGTTGAAGGCGTTGCCCAGGGCGCTGTTCCACGCCGCCAGGAAGGTGTTCACCACCGCCACGGACTCGGGGTCGTCTGCGCACAGCACAGTGATGCTGGGCATCTCCTCCAAGTCCAGCTGCCGCAGCAGGGAGGGGATTCCCTGGGCTGCCTCCGTGTCCTGGAGGGTGTAGGCCTGTGTCCCCGGGGCGTAGTAGGGCTCCCCGTCCCACAGCACGCAGGCCGGCATAATGCCCTGGGCCTCCACGGCGTCGCCCCGCTGGGCCAGGAGGTCCTGGCGGTTCAGCGTCTTGAAAAACAGGGAGCGCAGCGTGGCGTCCGAAAGCTTGTCCGAGGCGGGGTTTAGCAGCAGGCCTGTCACCGCGTCGTCCAGGGCCATGACGCCGCAGCCCGCCTCTTGGGCCTGCTGGGCCTGGGTTTCCGTCAAGGTGAGGATGTCCACCTCGCCGCTGGTCAGGGCGGTGACAGGGTCTGTCTCGTAGGCCTCGTCGTAGTCGATGAGGAAGGTGACGCTGGCCGCCTGCACCCGGCGCTCCCCCCGGTAGGTGTCCGAGCGGCTCACGGTGATGGAGCGCTTGCCGCTGTCCGTCTGCCAGGCGTAGGCGGAGCCAAAGGTGAAGGGGCCGTTGGTCAGCAGGTACTGGGAGGAAAGCCCGTAGTGCCCCTGGCAGGATTCAAAATAGGCTTGGCTGCAGGGCATGTAGTGGGCCCCGGCGGTGAGGGCGGGGAAGTCCGGGTTGCTTTTCTCCAGGCGGATGATTAAGGTGTGCTCGTCCTCGGCCACTACCCCCAAGGTGGAGGCGTCTCCCTCCCCGGCGGCAAAGCTCTTGGCCCCCCGGATGAGCAGCAGGTCCCCGGGGGTGCTGCCTGTGGCGGGGGAGAGGGCCCGAGTGATGCCGTAGACAAAGTCCTGGGCGGTCAGGGGGGTGCCGTCGCTCCACTGGGCGTTCCGCCGCAGGTGGAAGGTGAACTCCGTGCTGTCGCTGTTGGCTTCCCAGCTGCGGGCCACCCCCGGGATGGCCTCGCCGTCCTCGTCGATGCGGCACAGGCCCTCAAACAAGGAGCTGATGACCAGCTCCGCCGCGCTGTTGGAGGCCGTCTGGGGGTCCAGGGAGGTGACGTTCTGCTCCAGCAGATAGGTAAAACTGGCGTCTGCCTTGTAGCTGCCGCAGCCGGCGCACAGGCAGAGCAGCAGCGCGCACAGCAGCACCGAAACAATCCGTTTTCCCATGGGACATCCCCTTTTCCGTTGCGTGATGAAATTTAGTATACACAGCAAAGCCTGCGCTATTGTTCCCAAGAAGAAAAAAGCAAAGCGAATTTCCCTTCTATCCTTTTGACGCGTTCCCGGGCGGAAAGGGAAGGCCCCAGGGCTGGATTTTTCTCCTCCCATCCGCTATACTGTTTTCAGCACACCAAAGGAGGAAACACCATGAGCAGTTTGGGAAATAGCCTGTACAGTGCCCGGAAAAGCAAGGGCCTCACCCAGGAGGAGGTGGCGGAGAAGCTGGGGGTCAGCCGCCAGACCATCTCCAAGTGGGAGCTGGACGAAACGCTGCCGGACATCCGCCAAGCCAAAAGCTTGGCCCAGCTTTACCACACCACCTTGGACGACTTGCTCCAGTACGACGCCCAGGTGGAGGAAATCCAGCGTGTCATCCGGCACACCAGCGAGGAGACCCAGCAAAAGGTGGACTGGACCAAGCTGTGGGGCGAGATGTACCCTGTCCTCACCACCTACCCCCAGCAGGTGGACATTCTCCGCTACACCGCGCCCCTGGCGGCGCTGCTCCAGGATTTGGAATCCACCTACCACTACACGCCTTTGGACGCCTTTTTGGTGCTCAAGGACATCCTGGGTAAGATGTGGACCGAGCAGCCAAAGTCCAGCTGAAGGGCGCGGGGGAAGGCATGGCGCAAAAGCGCCAGAAACTTTCGCAGCCCTGAAAGAAGCGCAAAAAAGCAAGGAAGAGAATGGGAATCCTCTTCCTTGCTTTGTTAATATTAGGATTAAGGGTTTACAGGATGATGCTTTCGCCGGTCATCTCGGCGGGCTGCTCCAGGCCCAAAACCTTCAGCATGGTGGGGGCGATGTCCGCCAGGCGGCCGCCTTCCCGCAGCTGGCAGGGATGGTTGATGACGCAGAAGGGCACGGGGTTGGTGGTGTGGGCGGTAAAGGGGGTGCCGTCGTCGTCCACCATCTTGTCGGCGTTGCCGTGGTCGGCGGTGAGCAGCACGCAGCCGCCCATCTCCTTCACAGCCTCCACCACGCGGCCCACGCAGGTGTCCACGGCCTCCACAGCCTTCACAGCGGCCTCGAACACGCCGGTGTGGCCCACCATGTCGCAGTTGGCGTAGTTGAGGATGAGGGCGTCGTACTTGCCGGATTTCACGGCCTCCACCATCTTGTCGGTGACCTCATAGGCGCTCATCTCGGGCTGCAAATCGTAGGTGGCCACAGCGGGGGACTTGACCAGAATGCGGTCCTCGCCGGGGTACTGCTTCTCCACGCCGCCATTGAAGAAGAAGGTGACATGGGCGTACTTCTCCGTCTCGGCGATGCGCAGCTGGGTCAGGCCCTTGTTGGAGATGTACTCGCCAAAGGTGTTCACCAGGCTCTCGGGCTTGTAGGCCACCTCCACGTTGGGCATGGTGGCGTCGTACTGGGTCATGCACACATAGGTCAGAGGGAAGAAGCCCTTCTTCCGCTCAAAGCCGGTGAAATCGGGGTCCACCAAAGTGCGGGTGATTTCCCGGGCGCGGTCGGGGCGGAAGTTGTAGAAGATGACGCTGTCGCCCTGGCTGATGGGCTCGGCGCCCTTGACAACCGTGGGCACCACAAACTCGTCGGTGACTTCCTTGTCGTAGGAGTTCTGCATGGCGCACAGGGGGCACTCGGCCTGCTCGCCCTCGCCGTAGACCATGGCGGCATAGGCCTTCTCCACACGCTCCCAGCGGTTGTCCCGGTCCATGGCGTAGTAGCGGCCCATGACGGTGGCAATCTTGCCCACGCCGATTTCCTCCAGCTTGTCCATCAATTCCTTGACGTAGTCCTTGCCGCTGGAGGGGGGCACGTCGCGGCCGTCCATAAAGCAGTGGACGAACACCTTCTCCACGCCCACGCGCTTGGCCATTTCCAGCAAAGCGTAGAGATGGGTGTTGTGGCTGTGCACGCCGCCGTCGGACAGCAGGCCCATCAAGTGGAGCGCCTTGCCGTTGTCCTTGGCGTTGTTCATGGCCTTCAGCAGGGCCTCGTTCTTATCCATATCGCCGTCCTGGGCGGACTTGGTGATGCGGGTCAGCTCCTGGTAGACAATGCGGCCCGCGCCGATGTTGGTGTGGCCCACCTCGCTGTTGCCCATCTGGCCGTCAGGCAGGCCCACGTCCATGCCGGAGGCCCCAATCTGGGTGTGGGGGTTCTCGGCGAAGATTTTGTCCATGTTGGGGTGCTTCGCCGCGGCAATGGCGTTGCCCTCTGCGGGAGCAATGCCAAAGCCATCCAGTATCATCAAAACTAAGGGTTTTTTCATGAATGATTTCTCCTTTCCCGGCCTTCCCGGAAGGGAAGACCGTCAAAGAACAAGTCTTTCTTGAGAAAGACTTGTCTCTCCCGACTTTCTTTCGAGAAAGTCGGCCAAAGAACTTTGTGCCGCCCTTCTGCGTTCCGCAGGGGCGGGAAGGTCACCGCAAGCCTTAGGGAATGGCGCTCCTTCGCTGACAAAAACGTTAAAGTTTTTGGTCAAGCTTTTTTCAAAAAGCTTGCGGGTTGTGGGGCAGCGCCCTACGGTCTTACGGGGGTTGCAAGGGGCGATGGTGTCCGGTGGACACCGTTCAGCGCCGACCGAGGCAGTAGCCGAGACCGCGGCCCCTGCCTTTCTATGTGTCCAGCAATTTGGGGACGTATGTCCCCATTTATTTCGCAAGAGACAACAGGGAAAGGTTTGAAAAAATCACCCCTCCTGGCTGTGCTTATCGCCGTAATCCAGGACGATTTTCTTGCAGTCCCTGCAAAGCCAGCCGGGGAAGGAGCAGGAGCTGAACAGCTTGTTGTCCAGCAGGATTTCACCGTCTTTCGGCATCAGGGTCAGGGGATGGGGCTTTTTCACCCAGGCGGCCCGCTGGTTGGTCTGCACAAAGCCGGGCTCCATCTCTTTGCCGCACACGGGGCAGTTCATAGAAATATCACCTTGCTAAAAAAGAGTGTTAGAAAAGCACGTTTTTCACGTTTTGAACATTCGTTGCAGAGAAAAACATGGTTCTGCGGCTTGCCGCAGAATGCAAGCCGGAGTTTGGCTTGCAAATGTTTTTCTTTGTAGACTGCGCAAGCAGTTTACTGCGCGGCTGCGACGATGGTGGCGAAGTCCTGGGGCTTCAGGGAGGCGCCGCCAATGAGGCCGCCGTCCACGTCGGGCTGGGCCAGCAGCTCGGCAGCGTTGCCGGCGTTCATGGAGCCGCCGTACTGGATGGTGATGCCGTCAGCAGCGGCCTGGCTGTACACAGAGGCGATGCACTCCCGGATGGTGTGGCACACCTCGTTGGCCTGCTGGGCCGTGGCGGTCTTGCCGGTGCCAATGGCCCACACGGGCTCGTAGGCGATGATGATGCGCTTCAGCTCCTCCTCGGAGACGCCGCCCAGGGCAATCTTGGTCTGCATGGAAACCAGCTCGCTGGTGATGCCCTGCTCCCGCTGCTCCAGGGTCTCACCCACGCAGAGGATGACGGTCAGGCCGGCATCCAAAGCGGCGCGCACGCGCTTCTGCACGGTGACGTCGGTCTCGCCGAAGTACTGGCGGCGCTCGCTGTGGCCGATGATGACGATGTTCACGCCCATGGAGCTGAGCATCTCAGCGCTGATTTCGCCGGTGTAGGCGCCGCTCTTTTCCCAGTGGCAGTTCTCCGCGCCGATCTGGATGTTGGTGCCGGCGGCGGCCTCCTGGGCGGAAGCCAGGTCTACAAAGGGGGTGCAGGCCACAACGTCGCAGTCCGCGTCCTTCACCAGGGGGGCGATGGCGGCAATCAGCTCTTTGGCTTCGGCAGGGGTCTTGTTCATTTTCCAGTTGCCGGCGATGACAACCTTGCGCAGTGCTTTATTCATGAGAATTCTCTCCTTTGGTAGTATGGTGTGGTGTTTATCAAAAATGCGGCGGCTTGGGGCCGCCGCATTCTCGGTGCAGTGATTTATTTATCGGCAATGCAGGCGATGCCGGGCAGGACCTTGCCCTCCAGGTACTCCAGGGAGGCGCCGCCGCCGGTGGAGATGTGGGTGATCTGGTCGGCGTAGCCCAGCTGCATCACAGCAGCAGCGGAGTCGCCGCCGCCGATGATGGTGGTGGCGTCGGTCTCGGCCAGGGCCTTGGCCACAGCGCGGGTGCCCTCAGCCAGCACGGGGTTCTCGAACACGCCCATGGGGCCGTTCCAAACCACGGTCTTGGCGGACTTCACAGCCTCGCCGAACAGCTCGCGGGTCTTGGGGCCAATATCCAGGCCCATCTTGTCGGCGGGAATCTTGGCAGAGTCCACAACCTCGGTGGCAATCTCGGCGTCGATGGGCTCGGGGAACGCAGTGGCAATCACAGTGTCCACGGGCAGAAGGAGCTTTACGCCCTTCTCCTCGGCCTGCTTGAGCATGTTCTGGCAGTACTCGATCTTCTCCTCGTCCACCAGGGAGGTGCCAACCTCTTTGCCCTGGGCCTTCAGGAAGGTGTAAGCCATGCCGCCGCCAATGATGAGGGTGTCCACCTTGGTCAGCAGGTTCTCAATAACGCTGAGCTTGTCCGCCACCTTGGCGCCGCCCAGAATGGCCACGAAGGGACGCACGGGGTTCTCCACAGCGTTGCCCAGGAACTCGATTTCCTTGCTCATCAGGTAGCCCACAGCGGTGTCCTTGATGTGGTCGGTGACACCGGCGGTGGAGCAGTGGGCGCGGTGAGCGGAGCCGAAGGCGTCGTTGACATACACCTCGGCCAGGCTGGCCAGCTCGCTGGAGAAGGGCTCCAGGTTCTTGGTCTCTTCCTTGCGGAAACGGGTGTTCTGCAGCAGCACCACGTCGCCGTCGTTCATAGCGGCCACAGCGGCCTTGGCGTTTTCGCCCACCACGGTGTCGTCATCGGCAAAGACCACGGGCTGCCCCAGCAGTTCCGAGAGGCGAACAGCGCAGGGGGCCAGGCTGAACTTGGCCTCGGGGCCGTTCTTCGGCTTGCCCAGGTGGCTGCACAGGATAACCTTGCCGCCGTCGGCCACCAGCTTCTTGATGGTGGGCAGGGCCGCCACAATGCGGTTGTCGTTGGTGATGACGCCGTCCTTCATGGGGACGTTGAAGTCAACACGGACCAGCACCCGCTTGCCTTTTACGTCAATGTCGTCAATAGTCTTTTTGCTGAGAAAGCTCATGTTCAGTGCACTCCTTTAAACGAAGATGGTGGATTGTGAAAGTTTGCACAAATTACCATATAACATTGTATAACAGAAGCGGCCCCTTTTCAAGTCAAAAAGCGGTGAAATTCACAATTTTTCTTTCCTGGGCGCGAAAAGCCCGCCGCGGGGGTTTCTGCCCCGGGGCGGGCCTTGGTGCGGCAGGGGAAGGCCGCGCCTTACTCCGGCGCCTTCATGCTTTCCACCATGCTTATTTTTTTCAGCTTGTGGTGCATCACCAGGTTTACCAGCATGCCGAACAGGATGGTGAGCACCGCGCTGTACACATAGCTGGGCCAGTACACGGCCCGGCCGAACATGACCATGTCCACCTCGGCGGTGCGTATGACAAACTGGTGCAGGCCCATGCCCAGCAGCAGGCCCAGCGCCGTGCCGATAAGGGTGAGGAGCACCGTTTCCCGGTAGATATACGCGGAGACTTCCCCGTCGTAAAAGCCCAGCACCTTGATGGTGGCAAGCTCCTTTTCCCGCTCGGTGATGTTGATATTAGTCAGGTTGTACAGCACCACAAAGGCAAGCAGCCCCGCAGATACGATGAGCACCACGATGATGGAGTTGATGCTGGTGATGCTGTTGTGAAAGCTTTCCGAGAGGGTGTCTGTAAACTGGGCGCTCACCACGTCACGGCACTGCAGCAGGTCCGTGCCCAGCCGCTCCTCCTCTTGGGCAGTCAAGTCCTCGGGCAGCTTGCACAGCAGGGAGTTGGCCTCCATCTCCTTGCCGAAGGCCTCTTGGTAGGTATTGGGGGAGATGTACACATAGTGGTAGATATAGTTCTCGCAGATATCGGTGATAGTCAGCTGGGCCTGGTTGCCGTCATCGTCCTGCAAGGTGATGGTGTCGCCCACCTTCCAGCCCTGGCGCTCGCAGATTTTCTCGGTGACTACCACGGCGTCCTGGTCAAAGGTGACCTCCTGGCTGTTGGTGCGGTGGCGGAACTGGAAGTACTGGCCCAGGGCGTCCACGTCCTGGGGCACAAAGACCACCAGGCTGTCCGCGGGCCTGCCCTCATCGGGGACGATATCCATCTCCTGCTGCATAACAGCCAGGGAACTCTCTATGCGGGAGCTGTCCTCCAAAACGGCTTGCAGGTCCCGGCCCTCCAAGGCGCTGGGGTCCCGCAGACCCAAAGTGAGCTGGTATTGGTTCAGCTCCCCGTATTGCAGGCCCACAATGTCCGAGACGGAATCCCGCACGCCAAAGCCTGTCACCAGCAGGGCCGTGCACCCGGCAATGCCCACCACCGTCATAAAGAACCGCTTCTTGTAGCGGAACAGGTTCCGGGCGGTGACTTTGCTAGTGAACTTCAAGCGACTCCACAGGGGGGTGATGTACTCCAAAAAGATGCGCTTGCCGGCTTTTGGGGCCTTGGGCAGCATCAGCGTGGCGGGCACCTCCCGCAGCTCGGACCAGCAGGCGAACAGCGTCACCAGCAGGGTACAGGCAATCATGGAGACAGAGGACACCAGCGCGTAGGGCACGTGAAAGGGCGTGAGGATTTCCGGCACGTCGTACATGATGTTGTAGGCGTTGATGATGATATAGGGGAACAGCCGGGTGCCCACCGCCAGGCCGATGACGCTGCCCGCGATGCTTGCCATGGCGGCGTAGAGCAAATATTTCCAGGCGATTTTGGCGGTGGAGTAGCCCAGGGCCTTTAGGGTGCCCACCTGCTGGCGCTCCTCCTCCACCATGCGGGTCATGGTGGTCAGGGCCACCAAGGCGGCCACCAGGAAGAAGAACAGCGGGAACACCGTGGCGATGGCCGCGATTTTGTCCGCGTTGGAATCGTAGCTGGAGAAGCTGGTGTTGTCCGCCCGGGTGTAGATGTACCACTGGCCCTCCTCGATCTCCCGGATTTTGCTCTCCGCGTCGGCCAGCTCCTCCTCGGCGTCGGCGAACTGCTGCTGGGCCTCCTCATAGCCCTGGTTGTAGTCGTCCCAGCCCTCCTGGATTTCCTGGGCGGCGGCTTCCAGTTGGGACAGGCCGTCGTCGTACTGGGCCTGGGCGTCGTTGAGCTTTGCCTCAGCGCTGGCGAACTCCGCCTGGGCCGTCTGGATGCCCTGCTGCAGCTGGGCGGCGCTCTGGTCCAGCTGGGCCTTGGTGCTGTTCAAGGTGGCCTGCTGGCTCTCCAGGGTTTGGCGCTGGGTGTCCAGCTCCGCCTGGCTGGCGTCCAGCTGGGCCTTGGCGGCCTGGTATTGGCTCAGGCCCTCCTGGTACTGGGCCAGGCCCGCCTCATACTGGGCGTTGCCCTCCTCCCAGGCGGCCAGGGCGGCGGTGGTGTCCGTGCCCTGGGCGGCCAAGGCGTTGAGGCCCTCCTGCAAGGCGGCGAACTGCTGTCCCAGCTCCGGGGAGGCTGCCTCCAGCTGGGCGATGAGGGCCAGGGCACCGGCGTCGCTGGTGTCCGATACGGGCAGGCCCGCCGCGGCCGCCGCCTGGAACAGCGCCTCCTTGCCCTGGGTCAGGCCGTCCAGCTGGGATTTGGTGGCGTCCAGCTGGGCCTTCGAGGCGTCCAGCTGTGCCTTGGTATCGTTTAGCGTCTGCTCTGTCTGGGAGAGCTGGCTGTAGCCCTGGTCCAGCTGCTGCTGGGCGGTGTTCAGCTGGGCCAAGCCGCTGTCCAGCTGGGTTTGGCCGCTTTGCACCTGGGCGTAGCCGCTGTCAATCTGCGCCTGGGCCGAGGCCGTCTGGCTGTTGAAGCTGGCCTTCTGCTGGTTCAGCTCCGCCCAGCCGCTGTCGATTTCCGCCTTGGCGTCGTTCAACTGCTGCTGGCTGTCGGCCAGCTCCGCCTCGCCGTCCTCCAGCTTCTGCTTGGCGTCGGCCAGTTCGGCTTCCGCGTCGGCCTTTTCCCCTTCATACTCCGCCCGGGCGTCGTCCAGCTCGCTTTGGGCGTCGTCTATCAGCTGCTCATAGCGGATTTGGGAGCGCTCCTCGCCCAAGGGCTCCAAGGCGCCGGTGACAGCCGCCACCACGTCGTCGTAAGCCTGGGAGAAGGAGTCCAGCTCCACGGTGTCCGCCACCGCCAGGTAAAAGCCGGTGTAATAGTCCAGGGTGAAGCTTTCCGGCACGGTGTAGGCCAGCAGCCCAAGGGAGCCGCTGCCTGCGGTGGTGCTCTCATTTTCCATGGAGAGGTACATGGCGCTTTTCACGGTGCCCACCACGGTGAACTCCTCGGGCAGGCCGTCCACGGCTTCGCCGTCGGGGTCCTGGCGCAGGGTCTGGCCTATCCAGCTCTCCCCGCCGGTGAAGGACTTGGTCAGCACCACCACGATTTCCCCGGACTTCTCCGGCATGCGGCCCTCCACCAAGGTCAGCTGGTTTAAGTAGTTTTCCGACTCCGCCGAGGTGTCCTGGGGCAGGCTGTGCATACGGGTGGTGTAGCTGCTGGCGTCCTCCCCTTCGGAGACCAGCACCAGGTCCGTGTCGTACACAGGCATGACGGCCTCCACGCCGTCCACGGCCTTGACGGCTTCCAGGTCGTCGTCCGTCAGGCCCAAGGTGGAGAGGACACGGGCGTCGTACATGCGGCTCTCGTCGTAGTAGTGGTCGGCGGATACCCGCATGTCCCCGGGGGAGGACAGCAGTCCCGCCAAAAAGCCCACGCCCAGGGCCACAATGGCCAAAATGGCCAAGAACCGGGAGAGGGAGCTCTTTATGGTGCGGAAGATAGATTTTCCATAGGTCTTGTTCACGGCGCTCACCACTCTATCTCTTCCACAGGGGTGGGATGCTTGTTCACATCGTTGGAAATGGCCTTGCCGCTTTTAATGCGGATAACCCGGTCCGCCATGGCGGTAAGGGCGCTGTTGTGGGTGATGACAATCACCGTGCGGCCTGTTTTGCGGCAGGTGTCCTGCAAAAGCTGCAAAACCGCCTTGCCGGTGTTGTAGTCCAGGGCGCCGGTGGGCTCGTCGCACAGCAGGATTTTGGGGTTTTTGGCCAGCGCCCGGGCAATGGCCACCCGCTGCTGCTCGCCGCCTGAGAGCTGGGCGGGGAAGTTGTTCAGCCGTTCCCCCAGGCCCACCTCCAGCAGGGTCTCTTTGGCGTCCAGGGGGTCTTTGCAGATTTCGCTGGCAAGCTCTACGTTTTCCAAAGCGGTCAGGTTCTGCACCAGGTTGTAAAACTGGAACACGAACCCCACGTCATACCGCCGGTAGGTGGTCAGCTGCTTGGCGTTGTACTCGCTGATTTTGCTGCCGTCCAGCAAAATCTCGCCCTCGTCGCAGCTGTCCATGCCGCCCAGCATGTTCAGCACGGTGGTCTTGCCCGCGCCGGAGGACCCCACAATGATGCAGAACTCCCCCTGGTCCACGTAAAAGCTGATGTGGTCCGCCGCGGCGATGCGGTTTTCCCCCATGGTGTAAAACTTGCACACGTCGTGGAACTCAATAAAATGTGGCACGCTGTATCCCTTCTTCCCGTCATCGTAAACGTTGGTCCTGTCTTTTTAAACCATACCTACTACTCCTAGTATAGCGCCCCCATGTGAAAGAGCTTCTAACGAATTGTTAACAAAGTGTTGAGTGTTACAGGAATTCCGAACCGGGATGGGCTGCCTTGGCGGCGGCCCAGTCAAAGTCCCGCAGCTGGCCCGAGCACTCCAGCTGGGGGAAATCCCACTGGCGCAGCACCTCAAAGGCGCCAATGGCCACGGAGTTTGCCAGGTTCAGGCTGCGGAAGCCCCCCAGCATGGGGATGCGCACACACGCCTCTGGGTGCTGGAACAGGAGCTTCTCCGGCAGCCCGGCGGATTCCTTCCCGAAGAACAGGTAGCTGCCGTCGGGGTAGGAGACGTCCGTGTAGCGGCGCTGGGCCTTGGTGGAGAAAAAGAAAAAGCTGCCTTGGTTTTTTTCGAAAAATTCGGGAAGGCTTTCATAGGTGGAAAGCGTGAGATAGGGCCAATAGTCCAGCCCAGCGTGGCGCAGCTTTTTGTCTTCCAGCTGAAAGCCCATGGGCCCCACCAGGTGCAGGGCCGCGCCGGTGACGGCGCAGGTGCGGGCGATGTTCCCCGTGTTCTGGGGGATTTCCGGCTCTACTAAAACGATGTGAAGGCTTGGCAAACCATTCAACTCCCTTTCTTTGGGTGGCTTTCTGCGGAATAAACAAGGAGGGCGGCGGGTATGCTGATGGTGACGGCGTTTCGTCTGGTCAAATGTTTGTTGTGGATATGGAGGTTTAAAACAATGGCGAACAAAGCGATGAACGTGGCAAAAGGAATTGGCATGGGCGTGCTGGCGGGGGCGGCCGTGGCCGCGGTCAGCAGCAAGGTGATGAACAGCGGCCATAAAAAGGCCAGCCACATGCGCAAAAGCGCGGGCAAAGCCATGCACTCCGTGGGCAACCTCATCGGTGACGTGGAGAAGATGCTGCGGTAAAAAAAGCCACATTCCAAAAAGCGCCTGCCGGGCAGCCCAGTGCTGTCCGGCAGGTTGTTTTCCCGCCGGGATGCTTCCCGTTTTCCCACCTTTAGTATACCATGGCCCCGGGCAAAAGAAAACAGACAGGTGTTGCCCTGTCTGTCGGTTTATTCGTCTACGATTTCCAAAAGGTCTTTGATGTCGCAACCAAGGGCCAGGCATATCCGCAACAAAACGCTGGAGTCATACTGGCGGACCGTGTTCTTGTAATAGCGGTCGATCACAGGATAACTGATGCCTGTCTGTTTGGAAAGGGTAAGGCGGTTTATCCCGGCCTCTTGTAAGAGTATATCCAAGCGTAAGCGAATTTTCTTCATCCTGTACCTCTGAAAATTATATCGGATTAGATATAATATTCCTTGACAATCCATAGGGCCCGTGGTATGCTTCTATTATAGCTATAGAGATATAATTTGGCGCGCCGCCCCTTGCAAGCATTTCAATACAATAGGGAGTGATTTCCATGTATTCCGCCATCCAGGAACTGTTTTACGGCAGCTACAGCGCCTCGGACCTGCCCACTTCCAACGTCCCCGGCTACCGGGAGAGCTTGCGCCATACCATCGAGCTTTCCGAGCAGCTGCGGGCGGGCCTCAGCCAAGAGCAGAAGGAGCTTTTCGAAGCCTACTGCGAGAACGCCAACGCGGGCCACGCGCTGATGGGGAAGGCCTACTTCGCCCAGGGGTTTTCCCTGAGGGTGCGGCTGCTGCTGGAGGCCCTCCACGCGCCCCGGCCCGGCTGACTACATATCACACAGGCAGCCCCGCTGGCCGGTGGGCCCCACCACCCGGATGGCGCAGCCCACGTTTTTGGCATTGGCCGCCCCCGGGCACTTGATGACAAGCCCCGGCCCGCCCTGCTGGTCGTAGCAGTACGCCAGGCGGTTGCAGCACCCCTGGGAGGCCCGGAACCACTTGCAGGCGCCGGTGCTGGTGCAGTGGCGCACCGAGTCCTCCCGGTCGATGTACTCCTGGGCGATGGCGCCCCCGGCGTGGTACTCCCCGTTGCTGATGAGGATGTGGGCGGCGCTCATGTCCGAGAACAGGTTGCTGTAGCCGCTGGCCGTGCCGTGGTGGGGCGCCTTTAGAATATAGTACCCATCGTGGAGCTGGTCCATGATTTCCACCATGGTCTCCGGGGTGGCGTCGCCAGTCATGAGGATGTCCTGCTCGCTGGGGCCGCCTTTGCGCCCGTTGTGGAACACCACCGAGGCCCCGTTCACCCCGTTGGTGTAGGCCCCGGCGTTGAGGGGGTTCTCCAGCGCCTCCCGCACGTCGTGGGCCTGGGGCAGGGCGCCCAGCTCCTCCCGCAGGCTCTCCAAATCCTCCAGCACCTGGTTCAGGTGCTCCAGATAGGCCCGGCGCTTTTCCGGCAGCGCCCGGGAGGGGGCGGAAAAGGCCTCCCCGCACTTGACGTACAGGGCGAGGAACTCCTCTTTCTTCTCTAAGAACCGCTTGACGCACCCCGGCTGGAAGGGGGACGCGAACAGCACGTTGAGCGCCTCCACCGCCGCGGCCAGCTCCGGCTCGAAGGGGTAGTTCTCCACCCGGGGCCACAGCACCTGGTACTCCACCCCGTCAAAGTGGAAGCTGTCCCCGGCGCCCAAGGTGAAAATCCTGTCTTGGCCCAGGCGCTGCTCCAAGGTGCGGAAAGCCTTCACGCACCAGGTGTTCACCTGGAAGGCGTCGCTTTGGGGCTGGGCGAACAGGTAGGCGAACAGGGCGTACTCCAGCAGCAGGGGGACGCCGTGGCTGTCCACCGGCGCCCGGGGCAGGAACACCCGGGAGAAGTAGCCCTCCCGGCTCTCCAGCAGCTTTTGGAAGCCGGAGAGGTGGTCCCGGTGGAAGTGGGTCAGCAGGAACCACCGCTCCATGGCGGGCTCATACCGGGCGGCGATGGTCTCCAGCCAGGCGTCCAGGGGCACGTCCCCCTCCCGCAGCTTCTGGCTGACGCTGCCGCAGTCCACCATCAGCAGGCTGCGGTCGCCGCCGCCCAGCACCACGCACTCCCCATATTCCATGTTCAGCAGTTCCAGCCACTTCAAGGGCGCTCCTCCTTCCCGGTGTGATTACAGGTCCCAGTTGGGCAGCTCCCCCGCGGGGGAGGGCTCCCCGCTGGGGGCGACGTCCTCCGGGCCCTTTTTTTGGTAGAGGATGCCGTTGTAATATTTGCCGTCCCGCCACTCGCCGTCAAAGACGATGGCCCCGGCGCTGTCGAACTCCGTGCCGTGGCCGTGGCGCTTGCCGTCCTTCCAGGCGCCGTAGTAGGCCAGGTTGCCCTCCCGGTCAAAGGCGGAGCCGATGCCCGTGGGCTGGCCGTCCTGCCACTTGCCCACAAACACCGTGCCGTCCGCCGCGTTGTAAGAGACGCCCGCGCCCTGCTTTTTGCCGTCCTCTATGCGCCCGCCGTAGCGCAGGTTGCCCTCCTTGTCAAAGAGGGAGACAAACTCCCCGGGGGCGCCCTCCTTCCACTTGGCGATGTGGAGGATGTGGTCGCTCTCCCGGAAGGACACCCCCAGGCCGTCCTTCTTGTCCTCTTTCCAAGAGCCGGCGTAGCACAGGCTGCCGTTTTTGTAGTAGTAGGCCCCAAAGCCCTCCCGCTTGCCCGCGCGGAACTCCCCCTCGTAGGAGGTGCGGCCGTTGGGCTGTTCGGTGCGGCCCTGGCCCCAGGGCAGGCCCTCCCGCAGCTCCCCCCGGTAGGAGGGGCCATTGGCGGGGGAGAGGCCTTGCGTCTGGACGCCCGCCACCTCCCGGGCCGCCTGGAGGATTTCCCGGTCCTCCGCGTCCTGGGGCTCCCAGGGGGAGGGCTCCTCCGCCGGGCCCGCCGACTCCGCCTGGGGCGCGGGCTCTTGGGCCCTTTCCTCCTGGGCAGCGGGGGCCTCCCCACTGGGGGCTGCCTCCTCCGGGAGGGGCCTTTCCCCGGCGGCTTCCTCTGGGGCAGTCGCTTCCAATTCCTCCTGGGGCGCAGGCTCCTCGGAGACAGCCGAGGTGGCTTCTTCCCCGGGGACAGAGGATTCCGCGATGGCTTTCTCTGGGGCAGTCACTTCCACTTCCTCCTGGGGCGCGGGCTCCTCGGGGATAGCTTCCTCCCCAGGCGCTGTCACAGCGGGCAGCTCCTTTACAGAGGGCTCTTGGATGTGGGCGTACTCCTCCAGGCTGGAGAAGGTGATGTCCGGCCCTTCCGGCTCCGGCTCCCCGGGGGCGGCCAGGCTGCCCTCCTTCACCTCCCAGGCGGGGAGGATGACCAAGGTGCCCCGCCGCAAATCGGCCAGGGCCTCCTTGCGCCGCTGGGCCTCCTCCTTGGGGCAGTAGCAGAACATGCCCTCCCCGGTGGAGACCAGCAGCTTGGGCTCCCCAAACTGGGCGTTGAGCAGGCTTTGCCCGGCGTCCCCCTCCAAGTAAGGCACGGGGTAGAGCATGGTGGAGCGGTACCGCTTTTTGGCGGCGTCCCAGTCGAAGCGCTCCACCAGGTCGTCCGAGTCCACGGGCTTGAAGATGACCCGGGCGTTGTGGGTGTCCCAGGGCTCGTAATATTCCGATTTCAGCCAGGCCAGGGCCTTGTTGAAGAACACCCGGCTGGCGATGATGTTGCGGAAATCCCGGTTTACCAGCAGGTAGCCGCCCTTCTGGTCGAAGGCCTCCTCCAGCAGCAGGTTGCCGGTGCCCGTCACGTTGTGGGCGGACTTGCGCCAGAAAAAGCCCCGGCGGGAGAGCTTTCCCTGGAGCTTCCCTTCAAAGCCCCGGATGACCTCCCGCTTGCCCACCCGCAAAGTCTTGCAGCCGCCGGTGAAGTACCTCTCCCGGGCAAGGGCCAGCTCCCCCCGCAGAATGTCCAGGCTGTCCCGGTCCGCGAAGCAGACGCAGTATACATTTCTGGCCAAGAGGCTCAAGCTCATGGCGCTGGATGCGACGTTCGGTTCCATGTTCACGCTCCCATTCCAAGCAGTGCGCCCCGGGCCGGGCGCGCCAGCCGCGGGATTGCACCCTATTATAGCACACTTTTTCCATTTGGGACAGCACTTTGGCACGGAAACAAAAATTTCATGGTTCTTTCACTGTTTTTCCCCGGAATCTGTGCTATACTGGTAGCTGCAAAGGTAAATGTCACGGTTTTGGAAAGGGTGAGGGCTATTATGGATTGGCAAGGGATATGGAGCGGCTTCCTCCAGGGGCTGGCGAACTTCGCGGGGGATTTGGTTCTGGCGGCGCTGATTTTCTTGGGCGGGTGGCTTTTGGCCCGCCTGGCCGCCCGGCTGACGAAAAAGGCCATCTCCAAGGGCAAGGTGGACGCGCTGGCGGCCAGCTTCTTCGGCTCTTTGGTAAAGGCGGTGGTGCTGGTGGTGGCCGGCGTCAGCGCGGTGGCCCAGCTGGGGGTGAACATCAACTCTTTGGTGGCGGCCTTGGGCGCCGCGGGCCTGACCGCCAGCTTCGCCTTGCAGGGCAGCCTGTCCAACTTGGTCAGCGGCATCCAGATTATCTTTACAAAGCCTTTTAACATGGGGGACTACCTCTCCTTTGGCACCTACGAGGGCACGGTGAAGAAGATTGAAATCCTCTCCACCACCTTGGCCACCTTTGACAACAAAGAGGTGGTCATCCCCAACTCCATGATTACCAGCGACGTGGTGGTGAACTTCACCCGCAGCGGCACCCGCCGCCTGGATTTGAGCTACGGCGTCTCCTACCAGGCGGATTTGCAAAAGGCCAAGCAGCTGCTCCAGGACTTGGTGGACGCTGACGAGCGGGTGTTCCAAGAGCCTGCGCCCCTCATTGCCGTGGGGGAGCTGAAGGACAGCTCTGTCACCCTGGTGTGCAAGGTCTGGTGCAACGCGGACGACTACTGGCCCATCTATTATAAGATGCAGGAGGACGTGAAGGCCGCCTTCGATAGGGAGGGCATCTCCATCCCCTACCCCCAGCTGGATGTGCACATGAAGCCGGAAAAATAAGCCAGCTTGGGTGCAAACGGCCGCAGAGGCGGGGCCTTTTGAAAAAGGGCTGTTACGTCCCAGTGGGACGTTGCCCAACAGCCGGTCTCCGCTGCCGCGTCGGTCGGTTCTGGACGTCTGCCACTGGCAGACAGCACCCGAGGCGGCAGCCGAGACGCTGGCGCCGTTAGGCGACTGAGAGGGCAACTGCGCCGCCGTCCGGGAAAAACGCTTCGCTGTTTCCCTAGTTTTTTCTCATGCGCTGCGCGCCTATAAAGTCAAGGGCAAGGTCGAAGCTTTTTTGAAAAGAAAGCGAGTACGTCCTGCGGACGTACCACAAAAAACTTTACGCTCGCTACCGCTCGGCCCCCGGCGCGGACGTGCGCTATTCTCTCGCACAGGCGCGGCGTTCAGCCGCCGCCCAGTGGCGCGACTTGTCCCGTGCGGTCACGCACCGCGAATTGAGAGCCCAGGCACTGGGCAAACTTTACGTTGGTTCTCCTTTTTCTTGTTCGGTAAACTTACGGGGACAGCCCACCGGCTGCCCCCGCTTTTTTTACGCCGCCCCCTCCAGCAGGGCGCCGGGATAGTAATGCTCCAAAATCTCCTGGTAGCTTGCCCCCTGGTTTGCCAGGAAGGCCGCCCCGGCCTGGCTCATGCCCACCCCGTGGCCCCAGCCTTTGACGGTGAACTGGAACTCCCCGCCGCTGGTGTCCAAGGTGAAGCAGGCGCTGCGCAGGCCAAAGGCTTCCCGCAGCTCCTCGCCGGTGCACAGGCGTCCCCCCACGGTGGCGGAGGTCACGTACCCCGCGGGGGTGGCGGCAATGTCCGTGAACCACTGCTCCCGGGGGAGGCTGAAATCCACCCCGTCCCCCCAGGCGGCCTCCCCGGCGGCTTGGAGCTCCTGGGCTGTCAGCGTCACCGTGGAGAGGTACCCGCTGGCAAAGCAGTCCCCGGGGCTGGCCACGGACTGGAGGTAGGGGAACTCCTGCCCCCACACGTTGGCGGAGGACGCTGTGGCGCCCCCGGAGATGGCGAAAAACGCCGCGCAGATGGGCTCCCCCTCCCAGGTGAGGCGCTGGCCCTTCACTGCGGCCACCGCCTGCCGGAGCGTCTCGTAGTAGGCGGGGAAGTCCTCCCCCCAGCGCTCCTCCAAGGCGGATTGGGGCACGTACACCAGCCAGTTGGCGGTGTCGCAGGCGAAGTGGGCGGCCTCCCCCTGGTGCTGGGCCCGCTGGTAGGAGTAGAAGGTGTACAGCGCCACCGCCTGGGCCTTGAGGGCCTCCTCGGGGGCGGAGAGGTCCATCTCGCAGGCCAAGGCCGCCGGGAGAAACTCCTCCGCCGTCACGGTGAAGGTCTCCCCGGTGGCGGTGTCGTACAGCGTGAAGGAGTCCTCTTGGGGCGCCGGGGTGGCGGCGGGCAGGCGGCCCTCTAAAAAGCCGGGCGCCGCCGTGGCCGTGGGCTGGGCCGCGGCAGGGGAGGGGCTGGCCTCTTGGGCGGGCGGGGGGCTTTCCTGGGCGCGGTACAGGGCGTACACCCCGCCGGGCAGCAGTGTGAAAGCGGCGTACAGCGCCAGGAACAGCGCCAGCAGGGAGCGGGCTCTTTTGCGTGTCTGTGGGGACATGGTACCACCTTCCTTTTTGCATTTTTACAGTTTGAAAAATTCATTTTGGGGCGGTTCTCTCTGGAGAATGCGGGGGAAAATAAAATTTTCGCCGTCCTTTCTTGCAAGAGCATTGACTTTCCCCGCCCTGGGGAGTACAATCAAACAATCATCGGATTTTGGAAAGGGGAAGGGACTATGGAACGGCTGAACCACGAGCTGCCGGACAGCACCAGCATCCGGGAGCTGTGCGAGGAATACAAGCGCAACAACGTCATCACCAAGGAGGAGTACGAGCACAACCGGGTAAAGCGGGGCCTGCGCAACGCCGACGGCACCGGCGTGATGGCCGGGCTGACCCACGTGTGCAACGTCCACGGCTACCTCATCGCCGACGGCGACAAAATCCCGGACAAGGGCGAGCTGACCTACCGGGGCATCAACATTGAGGACATCGTCCGTGGCTGCGACGCGGAGGACCGCTTCGGCTTTGAGGAGGTGGCCTGGCTGCTGATTTTCGGCCATCTGCCCACCCGCAGCCAGTACGAGGGCTTCAGCCGCCTGCTCTTTGAAAACCGGGAGCTGCCCGAGTACTTCCCAGAGGACATGATTATCAAGGCGCCCTCCAAGAACATTATGAACAAGCTGGCCCGGTCCGTGCTGGCGCTGTACTCCTACGACGACAGCCCCGACGACCTGTCCCTGGAAAATAATATGCGGCAGAGCATCTCTTTAATCGCCCGGATGCCTTCCATCATGTCCTACGCCTACCAGGTAAAGCGCCGGCACTTTGACAGGGAGAGCATGTTCTTCCACCCCTACGAGCCGGACCACGCCACCGCCGAGGCCATTTTAAACGCCCTGCGGCCCGACAGGAAGTTCACCCACCAAGAGGCAAAGCTGCTGGATTTGCTCATGGTGCTCCACGCCGAGCACGGCGGCGGCAACAACTCCACCTTTACCACCCGGGTGCTCACCAGCGCGGGCACGGATATGTACTCGGCCATCGGCGCGGCGGTGGGCTCCTTAAAGGGCTTTAAGCACGGCGGCGCCAACCACCAGGTGCGCATGATGATGGACGACCTGATGGCCCACGTGGAGCGCTGGGACGACGAGGACGAGGTGGAGGCCTACCTGGAGAAAATCCTGCGGGGAGAGGCCGCCGACGGCAGCGGGCTCATCTACGGCATGGGCCACGCCATCTACACGCTGTCGGACCCCCGGGCGGTCATCTTGAAGGAGCGGGCCCAGTGCCTGGCGGAGGAGAAGGGCTTTGGGGAGAAGCTGCGTCTTTACGAAACGGTGGAGCGGCTGTCCCCGGCGGCTTTCCGCAAGGTGACGGGCAAGGACAAGGTCATCTCGGCCAATGTGGATTTCTATTCCGGGCTGGTGTACGAGATGCTGGGCATCCCGGAGGATTTGTTCACACCCATGTTCGCGGTGAGCCGCATCGCGGGCTGGTGCGCCCACCGCATTGAGGAGCTGACCACGGGCGGGCGGATTATGCGCCCGGCGTACCGGGCCTTGCCGGTGGACCAGAAGTATGTGCCGCTGGACGAAAGGTGAGGAAAAAACCAAGGGAGAGCTAACATAAAGTTTTCGGTCAAGCCTTTTTCAAAAGGCTTGCAGGGTGTGGGACAGCGTCCCACGACCTTGACCTTAATGGGCTTCAGCCTAAAAAAAGCTAGGGAAACAGGGGCCTTTGGCCCCGCCTTTCCCGGCCCTCAGCGCACCAGGAAGGTGGCCGCACGGAGCCCTCTCCGCCCTCCTTTGGAGGGCACTCTCGCCTGCCGGCTCGGTCAAGCGCTGAACGGTGCCCACTGGG
>OLOQ01000975.1_pt1 | contig 29025 bp, 31 predicted proteins | sample 1673101 | NCBI WGS metagenome assembly OLOQ01 (sample SAMEA3136754, study PRJEB25190) | human gut metagenome | biome: human gut; feature: human-associated habitat; material: faeces | place: Austria | collected 2013 | reverse complement strand
CGCCGTATACGGGGTTGGTGGGGAGAGTGATGCTACCGACATCGCTCTCTTTTTTGGTAACCGCTCAATAATCACCCGCCCTGACAAATCACACGAATCGTGCGATACTTATCCATAGTACTTGAAAAACTGGAATCCAGAAAAACAAGTGGGCTTGAAAAACTATGGAGAGAAGCACATGACAATACCAGAAGCAAAGCGAATCACAAGGATGAACGAGTGGAGACGGCTGATTCATGAGCGGCAACAGAGCGGTCAAAGCGTGCGAGCATGGTGCCGGCAGAACGGAATCCGCGAGAACAGCTACGGGTGGCTCTCACCGCCGGAAAGGGTGGCTCTCGCGAAACGGAACGGTGGCTCTCACCGACCGGACTGGGTGTTCTCAAACACCGGAATATTCATCATATTTCACCGCAATTGTGGTAAATATGAAGAGAAAAGACCTATGATTTTTTTCTGTACCACTTGACACAGCAAAGCAAAAGCAGGATAATTTAAATGGGTGTTTGCTTTGTAATCGGAGGAAATTCAAAATGAAAGCAATCAAGAAGATTATCCCTGTGCTTTTAATTCTTTTATTTGTTGTGTCTTTGTTTATGATAATTACAGCAAACAAAGAACCGAAATCTGAAGGTATTGCCAATCAGATGAAGGCGTATTACTTGAACGATACTGAACCGGAAGGAAATACATTTTATGATTATAATGTTTCATCAACGTCGTTGCCTGAAACGGATGAAAAAGGAATATGTAAACTTATAAAATTACCGTTATATAGACAAAGTCATAATTTTACCTGTGGAGTGGCTTGCGTTGCATCTGTTTTACGCTATGCGGGATACGGTTTTGACACCAGAGAAGATCGATTACTTTGGGAGCTTGAAGCAACTCCGGAAAATGGGACTAACTATATGAATATAGCAGAATATTTAGAATCCGTTCGTACAGAAGGTTTTCCGAATACGCCGGTGATTGCAACAGAGGTTGTGTGTGTAGATTATGCTTCAAATGAATACGATTCGGATCATACGGATAGCTTGCTAATACAATTAAGGACAGTTCTTGATGATGATTCTCCTGTTATTTGTGCGATTCAAGCATGGAAAGATGACGGGGATTATAAGACTGAAACAGAAGACGATGGTCATTATGTTGTTTTAATCGGATATAAGAAGGATGCGAAAAAAGATACGTATATCTATTATTTTATGGATCCATCGACTTCCGGTAGTTACACATATCTTACAGAAGAAGAATTTATCTTGCGTTGGCACGATAGTTTAGAGGGAAAATCAAAGCGTATTGGAATTAAGGTTTCGTATTTAAATTCAAAACAGGAAGTACCCATTAATATTGCATATCATATAGATTAACGAATAAAAGGATAGCACAAACAAAAACGCTCAAAGAAACCCTTGAACTCTTTATTCTGTAATAGAACCAGAAAGCAAGGTCGGGTTCTATTGCAGAATAATACCGAACTAAAAAGGAGAATAAGACATGAATAAAGTAAAGAAGCGTAGTATGATCGTTTCGCTGGCGATTCTGGCGGTCGTTGTATTCGCCTTGCTTGCGTTTTTAGGACTGTATTTCACCAGGATTCAGACCATCGGCAGCATTGAGCGGCTTACGGATTACGCGGATGGATACAATCTCTATCGCATGGATATCAAATACGATTACAATCTTGAGAATATTATCGATTACGGCATTCAGGACGATCAGACGATGATCGATGCGATTCTGAAAGAGGCGTTGCCGCTGCTGCCTGTAAAGATCAAAGCGCCCAATTTCGGCTGTACGGTGTTTTGTCTGACCGATACGGACGGCGACGTTCATATGGGACGTAATTACGATTTTAGTAAAGATACATCTGCTATGTTGGTTTACTGTGCTCCAAAGGACGGATATAAGTCTATTGCCTTTGCCGCTCTTGACAATGTTTCAGCAAATGTGCCTGATGAGAATATCAAAAAAGAGCTAGCAAGTTTAACAGCTCCATTTATCTGCCTTGATGGTATGAATGAGAAGGGCGTGTCTATCGCTGTGTTGACACTTGATAGTGAGCCTGTACGTCAAAGCACAGGCAAGCCTGTCATTTCAACTACTCTTGCTATACGACTTGTTCTTGACAGGGCAGCGACCACAGAGGAAGCAGTGGAACTTTTGCGCAGCTATGATATGTTCGCATCATCCGGTAGAGATTATCATTTCTACATAACCGATGCATCAGGCGATGGCAGAGTAATAGAGTATGACATTAACGGCGAACCAAGAGAGCTGATAGATACTCCATCAGAGGCGGTTACTAATTTCTTTATTCGTCTTAAGGATGAGGTGCTTCCAAATCAGAAAAACGGTATCTACGGTCACGGCAGGGAACGCTATGACGCTGTGCTGGAGGTGCTGGAAACGGAAAAAGGCAATTACACCGACGATACCGTGTGGAACGCAATGAAAGCGGCGGCACAAGACCCAAACCCCGATAACATCACAAGCAACACACAATGGTCTATTTCCTATAACAATACTGACCTTTCTGCTGATATTGCCATCCGCCGCCATTGGAGTGATGTAACACATTGCGAGCTGGAAACCAAGGTGACGACGCCGTTAAAATGAGTGGTACAGGGCAGTAAAATGAAGGGAAAGGCAAAAGCCCCTCGCTTCCAAGGTGCCGGTACATTCGTTGTTAATCCAACCAAGCTTGATAATGCGTATGATGAATTCGTTAAGCTTGGTTTGGATGTAACCTATTCCCAAGGCTATAAAAATGCAAAGACATTATGAAGTCGTGAAAACGATTGCAGGAAATCTCAACATTTAACACCAAAGAAAATAAAGCATAAGGGGTATTTAGTTGAACTGACCGCGGAAGAACGCCTCATCCGGCGCAAGGAGAAATCCGGCCCGGTTCTCGAAGCATACTGGACATGGCTGAATACGATTCCCCGTCCGACAGGCAAGCTGAAGGGCGCTGTTACCTATAAGCGATGCGATGCTTGCTGTCCCAATATGGTGCAGCGCACTTTTTTCGCAATTGGGTTGCGCAATAAAAAACGGTCGATATCTTGGTAAATATATTCAAATCCCGAAAGAGCGATTCTTCGGGATTTTTTGCGTTTATCCGAACGCTGAGTTAAACTTATCATCTTACCAAATCATCTATTGCGAACATATGTTCGTAGTGATATAATAGCGTATACGGATATGTCATATCCGCAAAAATATGTCAGAAAGCGGGGCGAAGGGCATGGGTGAATCGAGAGATCCCTTTACTGCGGAAGAGCTGTATGAACTGAGGCGGGAGGATCTGAACGAATTTACATCTGAGGATGAAAGAATGCCTTCGCCTAAAGACGTGTGGGCAGAAGAAACGGTCGTGCTGCCGGAAATTCAGACAATGACCGGCTATATACGACAGCACTATGAAGCCGTACTGGTCGATGAGATCTCCCGGAGGCTCAGATATGGCGAACTGTGTGTGCGACACGGAGGAAAACTATACCGGGAATGTCCTTGGACAGGTCCTGAGGATTACCCGGAAGAGGACGACGATGATGTTACCGTTCTGAACACGCCAATTGAGCACTCATATCCGGTAGCTTCAGATCAGAAGGACTCGTTGGCAACGGTTCGTCCTCTTGGCGGCGAGATTACCTGGACCAGCTTTACCCGGGCAAGCTGGAATTTCGTGGAAGCCTTCGTAGTCGTCACAATGAAGGTTGATGTCGCAAATGATACCGAGCACTTCGAAACCACGGAACGGTATGCCATTGACATGTGGTTTGATATGGAAGATGGCGTGAATAGCGAATTCGGGAATATCCGGCCCTATCGGTGTGTGCCGGATCGCGCCGGTGTGAAACTGGACGAATATCTGATTCCTGTTTTCGAGCATAATGATATTGAAAAGGAAGCAGAGGATATTCTGCTGAATTTCCTTTGCGAGGGTCTGCAGGATCCGAAGTACCTGAACTCCGGTGTGCTGGCAGAACGGTTAGGACTTCATGTGGAGCATTATGCGCTTTATGAACGCCAGCACACTTCCAGCATTCTTTTCTTTGGTGCAGGCGAAGTGCTGGTACAGAATCGTGATGCCGCTGGGAATGAACTCCCCCCTACTTCCGTGGCAATAGAACCCAACACGATCGTCGTAAATGACAGTGCAGTCAACAACGGCAAGGATCCGGTTTTTCACGAGTGCTTTCATTACTGTGAACATCAGCTGTTTTTCCAGCTTCAGAAGCTGCACAACAATGATATCAACTGCCTGACAAAATGGAAAAGCGTCAAATTGGAAGAAGGCAAGCGAAGCCCGATTGAGTGGATCGAGTGGCAGGCCAGGTATGGCGGTCAGTGTCTGCAGGTGCCGCGCATGATGCTCAGAAAACGGGTCAATGAAGAACTGGAATCCTTGTCTGGCTTGAATACGCATATGGGTCATAAACTGCAGACGGTAGGGCGGAAGCTGGCAAAGGAATTCAGTGCCTACAATTACCAGATCCGCAATCGGATGATTCAGACGGGGTATGGGGCGGCAAAGGGCGCGCTGAATTTCGTTGTGGATGACTATATCTCCCCGTTTGCCTTCTCTCTGGACGAGTGCAGGGGCAATCAGACATTTGTCATTACCCCGAAGGAAATGCTGGACGAATACGTCCGAAACGAGGATTTCCGGGCGATCATTGATACAGGACGCTATATCTATGTGGATGGACACGTTTGTATCAATGATCCCGAATATGTGGTTAAGCAGGGTAACAAGCTCAAATTGACCGAATGGGCCAATGCCCATGTGGATCAGTGCTGCCTGCGCTTTGTCCGAACTTACTATCGGGATCAGCAGACACACTATGTCTACGGTCAGCTCAATAGCGATGAGGAATATAATGGGCGAAACCTGACCTTGTCCGCGTCGGAACGTGCGCCGCAGCTGTACCAGAGGGCAATGGAGACCTCAAGGATGCTGACTGAACTTCCGCATACTTTCCATGAAACGTTTGCCAAACTCATGGATCTGTACCGGATCAAGGTAGAAAAGCTTGCGGAAGAAACGCTGCTGTCTGAGCGCAGCATCACGCGCTATCGAACGAAGGAAGCGGATGATTACAGCGTGGACAAGGTGGCTGTGCTGTGCGTAGGTATGCATCTTGATCCGCTGTTCAGTCTGGATCTGATGCGGAAAGCAGGGATACTGCTGAGAAATACACCGGCTGATCTTGTGATTAACGCCGTGCTGATGGGCATGCATCAGTACTCAGTGCAGGAGGTTTCCAGATATCTGAAGGATTGCGGATATCCCCGGATTAAGAACTGGCCGGACTTTGATAAACCGAACTAATATGATAAGGCGATTGGTGGTCCCTGCGTGGATTGCCAATCGCCTTATTTTTTTGAAAAAAAGTTTTCGGGAGGATGACACAAGCTGTCACCCTGAAAGAGCAAATTTTCTCGGAAATGGAGGGCTAAAAGCATAAAATAGATGTTTTTTACCCGCTATAGGAGATTCAAGCACAGAAAAACAGCCGATTTTGAGGTGGTTTGGCGAAAAGCAGGGTGACAGCCGCTGTCCTGTTTTTCTGAGGAAACATCGGCTATTATTATACACGTGAGGTGGCCACCCACAAATCAGAAACACGGTAACACACGGTGAAGGTAACAGTTCCCGGGCTTAACCCGCAGGAAAAGTGTACCCGTAGTCTGCCTGTACGCAGAATGTCTGCGCAAACGTTGCCGTTTCGAGATTAAGTGGGAGGTCACTTTTATGTATTCGAGCAATGATCGTATGGCAATTCGCAGGGCGCGGGTGGATTTCAGCAGAACCGGCTGGCAGCAGTTCGCGAAGCTGAATCGGAAGCTGGGCAAGCGATTCCTGCAGGCTTTTATTCTGAGGAACGAGTTGGCGGCGTACCTGACTGCGTATGAAGCTGCCGGAGTTCAGTTGGATACCGAATGCCAGGAAGTCCGATATGAGGACGGCGTGTATCTGCTCCTTCGCAGGACGCAGGGCGTCTGGTATATCACGGATGTGTTTGCTGCTGATCCTGCGACGGCGTTTGAGCCGGTGTATGTTTGGAAGCAGCTGAAGCGCGGTGCCAGCTATTTCATGATTCGGGTTCTCGCCTGCTGGCGTGCACTCGTCAGAAAGGCGGTGCCCTGGGCATGAAACGCAATCACTTCTGCGCTGACTGCGCCAAGTATGCAACCTGTACGCGACGTCTGGATGAACGCCAGCTGGCAGAGTGTCCGATCCTGAAGGAGGAGAACGAGCCGCTGCGTTACCGGAATTCTGAAGGTTATCCCGATCCTACGGCGTTTTTCGCCCTGCGCAACGTAGCGAGGGAGCAAAGCAAGCCTCGACAGCAGGAAAAGCGCCGTCCCCGGACACAGGTTGTCCACTACGACTGAGAGGAGTATCGAAATGAACGAGAAGTCCATTCGACTGGTGACGGCAGAGTCCGTCAGAGCCGGTCACCCGGATAAGCTCTGCGACCAGATTGCAGACGCCACTCTGGATGCCTATTTGGAGCAGGATCCCAAGGCGAAGGTAGCTGTGGAGGTTCTGGCTACCAAGAATGCCATTGCCATTGTCGGCGAAGTGACCTCGACTGGAAAGGTTGATTTCAACGAGATCCTGGTAGATGCCTTTAATCGGATCGGATATAAAGCGGAGGATCTGGGCATAAGGCCCGGCAAGCCGATCAAGACCGCTTTCCTTGTCCATGAGCAGTCGCCGGATATCGCTGCGGCTGTAGATAAGAATCAGGAAATCGGCGCAGGTGATCAGGGCATTATGGTTGGCTATGCCACTGATGAAACCCATGAGTATATGCCGCTGCCGGTCGTGCTGGCTCACCGGATCTGTAAGCGTCTGGATAAACTGAAGAGCAATTATTTCTGGATGGGTGCTGACGGCAAGGCTCAGGTGACGGTTGTATATGAGGACGAAGTGCCTGTAGCTGTTGACACCATTGTGGTTTCTGTGCAGCACAGCGCGGAGATCAACCGTAAGGGTCTCAAGCATTTCATCCGGAACGAGGTGATTGAAAAGATTATCCCGCCTGAGCTGCTCAGAAAGGATACCCGGATTCTGGTCAATCCCTCCGGTTGTTTCGTGCTGGGTGGCTCTGCTGCGGATACCGGTCTGACCGGACGAAAGCTGGCGGTAGATCTGTATGGTCCGGTTGCACATATTGGCGGCGGAGCACTGTCCGGCAAAGATGCGACCAAGGTAGATCGTTCTGGCGCCTACGCTGCCCGCTGGGTCGCAAAGAACATCGTGGCGGCAGGCCTTGCCAAGCGCTGCGAGGTACAGATTGCATACGCCATCGGCAGGAGCGAACCGGTCAGCATCATGGTGGACACCTTTGGTACCGGTGTGATCTCCGACAATCACATCGAAACGGCTGTGAAGGAAGTTTTCGAACTGACGCCCGCTGCTATGATCCGTGACCTGTGTCTGGATAAGCCGATTTATTCCGAATTGGCCCGTTACGGTCACATGGGACGAACCGATCTGTGTGTACCCTGGGAAGTTGCCAATCGTAGGTGCGCTCTGCTGATGGCAGCCTTGAGAAATGAGAAGCAGTAATGCCCGGAAAGGAGAATATCATGACGATCCATATTCAGATGCTCTATGAAGTGGCGAAAAGCGCCAAGGCCATGCTGCACTCGCTGGCGGCGCAGGTCAGTTATTACAGCGAACGAATCCAGCGAAACCCGGAATGGGAGTACGTAGGCGTATTCGCGGAAATGTGCCCACCGACCATGATACAAATGCACCCTCCCTGCACCCCAGATGCACCCTAAATGCACCCTAAGCCGATTTTAGGGTGCATTTTTCGTATTTTCGGCTTCTATCCAGGGTGCGTTTTCTGCATTTTGGGTGGTTATCTAGGGTGCATTTTCGGAGGCGAGGGTGCACCCTCCCGAAACATATGTACAAATTGCACAAAAGAAACGGCGGCATGGCGTCAGGAGCCGGGCAGTAAGGCCGAGAGAAAAAAATTTCACGATTACCTCCAGCTGGAGGTTGCGCGATTTTTCATAATGCTGCACAATAGATGTACCCTGCGCAGGGTGCCTATTACTCGTTTGGGTGCATTTACATAGGGGCTGGCTTTCCTATGCCCGCATGGGCATGATGGTACTACGGCTACAATGACAAATGCGCCGGAAGGTGGCAAAATATATGTGCAGAGTTATTAATCCGGTGAAAACTGGAAAGAGCATCAAACGCCTGATGGCAGAACGCGGACTGACCGCAAGAGATATCCGGCAACGGCTGGGCTTTGCCGAGCGTAGGCCGGTTTGTTTCCGGCTTGCCGGCAAGAATCTTCCTTCCATCGACAATTTGCTCATACCGGCAGAAATGATGCATGTTTCTATGGATGACATTCTTGTCCGCAAGGATGAATACGGGAAGCAAAGGAGTGAACCTGAGCATGGATGAAACCATACACCAGCCCGGGAAGCTGGACTTCCTGATCGAAGAAAAGGACGTCAGCGTGACGGAGTTCCGGCGCAGGCCCTCCGCCGTGTGGGCTTATCTGGAAACCGTGGGGCACGTTGTCTTCATCACCCGACGCGGCAAGCGTGACTGCGCGATCATGTCCATCGAAACCCACGCCTGCCTGAGCGGCGATTACGAAAAGACCATGCGCGAGGTGGAAGAAGCCGCCGCAGCCTGGCGTGAAGAACAAAAAGCAAAGCGGCGCGCGAAAAAAGAGGCGCAGCATGATCCCTGCGAAGATCGAACAATTTCTGAAAGGCATGAATGAGCCGGATTTCTTTGACGGGGAGCATCTGGATGCATGCACGGGAATCCATGACCTCGTCAGAGAGTACGTTGAGAACGGCACCGAGACCATCGAGGTGGAAATCAACGTGGATCTTCTGCTGAAGGCAGAGAAGGTGCTCCGGGGCTTGGGCTGGACCGTGGAAGAAGCATTGGTGCTTTACCTCCTGTGGTGCATCGTATGCCCAGAGCAGATGAAAGGTTGGTATGAGAAGGTAAAGGACGGTGATGAAAATGAAAAAAATCCCCACGCTGTTCAAGCGTGAGTTTCAGGATCACAGGGTAATCAGCATCTCCCCGGAGTTGTCCAGTCCTGACCTGGCGTGGGTGCTTGCCGGCGATGGCATCGCAACGGAGAAGATCGACGGCGCATGCTGTGCGATCATCAACGGTCGCTTCTACAAGCGGTACGATGCAAAGAAGAACAAAAAGGGCGTGATGAAAACGCCTCCTGCCAATGCCATCCCCTGCGATGAGCCTGATCCGGTCACCGGGCATTGGCCCCACTGGATGCCGGTGGACGAGAACTCTCCTGCAGATTCCTGGTTCATTGCCGCCAGGGCAAATACGCCGGGCGAATTGCGCGATGGTACCTATGAGGCGATCGGGCCGCATTTCAACAGTAATCCTCATGGGCTGGATGTGGATGTGCTGGTGCGGCACGGAGATAAGATCATTTCTCTTGCAGATCGAACCTTCGACAGCATCCGTGATCATCTCGCCGTGCGTAACATCGAGGGTATCGTGTTCTGGAAGGATGGGCAGCCCCGATGCAAGATCAAGCGTAAGGATTTCGGTTTCAGCTGGCCGAAGAAAGACGCACAACAGGAAGGTGAAGACGGATGATTTATATCACCGGGGATACGCATGGCGAGGTATCCCGCTTTGAAGAGATCCATGAGCGGTACGGGCTGACCGACAAGGATAGTTGTCTGTCTTGTCGATGATGGTGATGGTGTCGTAGAAGTAGGCAGTCGAGGATGAACCGTACCGCGCCCGGCAGCGGAAGGTAGCGGTGCCGACCACATCGGAGGCGTTCACCGTGCAGGTGCTGCCCGAGGAGCCGGACGCTTCTGCCTTGAAGGTCGTCCAGCTGCCGGATTCGTACTTCTGCCACAGGTACAAAGTGCTGCTGTTGGTGGTGCGGTCCGTGGAGCCCTGGAAGAACTGCGCGTTCAGCGTCATGCTGGCAGAGCCGTTCGCCGTCCCGTTGGTGAACACGGTGCCGCCGGGCGCATAGACCGTCAGCACATAGGCAGCGGAGCCCGTTGCGCCCGTATTGACCTTGCTCCAGCGGAGCTGCAGTGTGGTGGACACCGGCGCAGTCACCGGGATGCTGATCGTCCCTTCCAGCTGGCCCGAGCCGCCGAGATTGGAATTGGCGGCAATGGCGATGGTCAGCGGAATCTCATTACTGGACGCAGAGCCTGCGGTCACGGTCATGCCGGTGGGTGCGCCGGAGATGGTGCCAAGGGTCGGCGTGACCTTGGTGGTGCCGGTGTAGGCCACCACATTGCAGGTCTTGGTGACGGCGGTGACCACGCCGGAGGAATTGCCCGCGAAGGTGATGTTCTCATTGGTCAGGAACACCACGGAGGCATTCTTGCCTGCCGCGCCCGTGCCGCCCGTCGCGCCGGTGGCACCGTCCTGCACCTTGTAGATGCTGGTCGTGTCGCCGATGCTGCTGTCTGAGGTCGTGACGCGCAGCGAGGCGGTCGAACCTGCGAAAATGGCGTGGGTGGGCTTCACGACAAGGGTTGCGGCGGTGATGCTGGCATTGTCGCTGGTGGTCGGATAATCCGTCCAGGTGCCGCTGCTGTTCTTGTACTGCCACTTGCCCATGGTCACGTTTTGCAGATTCGCCGTCAGCGTGATCTGGGCGGGAGAAACATTGCCGTCCTTGTCGTACTTGAACACCTGCTCGCCGCTGATCCACGCCGATTTCGCGTTTTCGCCGGTGGAAATCAGCGCGAAGGTGATGTCTGCCGTGGCGTTGATGGGCAGGCCGGTATCCGGGTCAGTGTAGGTCACATACGCAATGTAGGTCAGCAGACCGCTGGAAACCGAGGCCAGCTTGTTCTGGCTGACCGTCAGCACATTGCCGGACACAGTTTCACCGCTGGCAAGGTTGGCCTCGGAGCCGGAGCCCTCCCTGCGCTTCCAGGTGATGGACAGCGCGGCATTGGTCAGCGCGATGGCGGTTTGATTGGCGTACACCACCGGGGTGATGACCAGCTTGCCCGCCGTGGTCGTCCAGTTGGGCTGATAGGTGTTGGCGTTCACGTCGTGGATCTGTGTACGGGGCTGATTGGAGCCGAGGTAGGCCGACAGGCTTTTGCCGTCAGACAGGTCGATGATGGTTTTGGAGCCGGTTGCGATAATCGCCATGGTCAGTCCTCCTTGTCGGTGAGTTCACAGGAATAGGTGGCGCTGTACAGGACATCCCGCACGGTCAGCGTGACGGCCTTCATGCCCGTATGGGCAGCGTTCCAGAGTTCGTCAGCAGTTGGGTCGGAAGAAACCCGCTTCCACCGGAAACGGGATGCGTCCAGCGTATCGGTCACATTCTGGCTGCCGTGCCAGACTCGTGCCGTGAGTACAGTGCTTTGGATGCTGTCGGAAAGGATGTCCGAGGACGAAGCAACCTCCAGTCTATAACCCAAAAGCGCGTCCATGTCGGTGTACACCTTCTGGACGCGCTGATTGATGCCCGTATTGCTGGTCAGGTCGAGGGTCTTGCCAAAGTCTGCTGTCACATGGCTGGTGGTCAGGGTGCCAGCTTTGATGTTCGCGCCGGTGATCGTTTCGCCCGCGATCTCATTGCCGGTAATCGTTCCGGCCAGGATTTCGTTGGCGGTGATGGTCTTGGCGGCGATCTCTGCGGCGGTGATGCTGTGCGCCACGATCTTGTCGGCGGTGATGGTGCGCTCCGTCAGCACATAGCCGTCGATGGTGTCAACCTGCGTGGAGACCAGCTCGCCCATGTTGTTGATGGCGTAGATGATGCTCTGCTCACTGCCCCGGATGATGAGCCGTTCCACAGAAAGAACACCGGCGGTGATTTTGTTGGCTGTCAGCTCGACGATCTTGGCATCCGTGATGGAGCCGTCCGCGATTTGTGCCGTACCCACCGCGCCCTGCTCAATGAGGGCGGCAGTGATCGCACCCAGGGCAATCTTGGCGGTGTCGATGGCGGCGTTGGCAATCTGGGCATTGGTGATGGCCGCCTGCGCGATTTTCGCGGTAGTGACAGCAAGGTCATCAATCTGAGCCGAGCCGACAGCCAGATCAGCGATCTTGGCGCGGGTCACAGCGGCATCCGCAATCTTCGCGTTTGCAATCGCGCCGTCCCGGATGTTGGCGGTGTCGATCGCCGCCCCGGCAATGTGCGCGTTCTGAATGGCTGCATCCGCGATCTTCGCGCTGTCAATGGCACCGTTCTCGATGTGTGCGTTTCGGATCGCGCCGTCCGTGATCTTCGCGTGGGTGATCGCGCCGTCATGGATATGCGCTTCCTGAATTTCGCCCGCGCCGATGTGGGCCGAGGTAATGATACCTTCCTCAATCTGTGCGGAGCCGATAGCCGCCTCGCCGATCTTCGCCCGGGTGATGCTGGCATCCTCGATCTGAGCCGCACCGATGGCGGCTTCGGCAATCTTGCCCCGGGTGACTGCGAGGTCTTCTATTTTTGCAGTCTTAATGGCGGCATTCTGGATATGCGCTTCGCCGATGGCAGCCTGCTGAATGTGTGCCGAGCCAATCGCCGCCGTCCTGACCTGCAGGGAGCCGACAGAGCCGTCCTGCAGGTGCCCGGTGCCGATGGAGCCCATAGCCAGCTTGATGCCGCCAATGGAGCCCGCCGCCAGCTGACTGGCGGAGATCATGCTGCCCTCCACGCCGTCCAGCGCCGTGCCGAGGGTGCAGGAGGTGTACCTTCTCAGCAGGCAGTCGTAGGTGTACTGCGTCATGCGCAGGGCAACGGTCAGCCCCAGCCTGGGCACAACCACGCGCACCGCATCACCGAGGTAGATGCTGTGCAGGATGCCGAAGTCACGGTATTCCTCGGTATCATCCACGCTCAGAAAGTCCACATCCAGCGTGACCGTGGGCAGGTCGCAGCCGTTGTCCAGCTCGGTCTGCGCCGCCTCCCGCAGCTTCCTGTAGACCTCGCTCTTGCTGGTGTCATCATCCTCCTTGGCGTCGCTGACGGCGAGATGCCCCCATTTCACATGGGGATAGACCCCGATGTTCGGGCTGTCGATGTGCTTCTCCGGAAGGTACAGCACATGACCGTCCTTGTCCTCGCCGGTGGGCACGATGCGCGTGACCACGCCGGACTCGTCCAGATCGTAGGAAATGCCCAGCAGGTTCTTTCCCTGACGGATTTCCACATCCGTGTCACGGCCCACGCGCTTGACGAGGTACACATCATACCAGTCCCGGGCCAGCTCGGCATGGTACTTGCCGATGATGCCCTCATCGTCCAGCATGGCTTGCACCGGGTTGACATGCTCAAAAGCCAGGTCATCCGCCGTGCCGGTGAGGTCAGTGTACATGGTGAAGTCATGGGCCGATTCACACCTGTCGAGGACGGCATGCGCGGCAGTCGTTCCGCCCACGGGTCCTTCCGGCTTGTAGCTGAGGATCATGTTGTCCATGAGGTCGTAGAAGATGTGCCGGGCATAGACCTCGACCTGAGTGAGCGTGGGCACGACGCGATAGATGCGGAAGGGCTGGTCGCGCACCTGCCGCGGCTCCACCACCTGCCCGGTTGCCGTGGTGGACGAGCCCTCCGTCCGGGCGAAGGTCAGGTAGTCCGCAGACATGTAGCCGCGCTTGCCGTCCGGGGCGGTCACCTCATACCAGCTGTCGTTGGTTTTGGCGATGAGCACGACCTCCTTGCCCTTGGCGTACTGTCCCAGCCGCTTGTAGTTTGTGCCGGGACCGGAGCGGAGGTTCAGCTTGCCTGACTTCGTGGTAATGGTGTACACCGACCAGCCGGTGGTCTGCGTGACCAGCGACACACGGGGCGTCATGGCGGCAGGCACGGGAGCGCAGAGGATGCAGCCGACCTGCAGGTACGTCCACTTGTCGCGCTCATCCAGCGGGTGTGTCATGGACAGCTCCCACTCGCCGTTGAGGGTTTCGGTGACGGAGCAGGATGTGGGCGTGAGGACGCACAGACCGTTGCTGGCGAAGTCATTGGCATCCGCAGGGAAAATACAGATCATGCACGTCCTCCTTTCGGTTTACAGTGTCCGCCAGTTGGGCTGCACGGTTACCTTGCTCACATTTCCCGACCAACTGACAGCAGTCGCGCCGACGCCCAGCATGGGATATTCGCCGCTCATCTTCATGTTCTCGGAGACATCGCCGCAGTAGGTCTCCATGCGCGGGGTATCCAGCGTGATGCTCCCGTTCACCCCAGTCAGCTCCACGATGGTCATGCCTACCATGAGGGTGATGTCGCCGCTGCCGTACACGGTGATGACCGGCTCGGCGCGCACAGCCCCCGGATTGGTCAGGAAGGTCATCTGAGTCAGCGTGTAGGTCGGTGAATCGTCCAAATAAAAAAACGGCTTGCAGCGGAAGGTTACAGCAAAGCTGCGGTTTGGATGCCCGCGCAGAATCTTCTCAAAGGGAATCTGGTTGACCACCCGGGCATGATAAAATCCACCTTGTCGGTTGGCGAATGTGACTTTGCTGCTGCCGCGAAGCCATGCAGCGATCTCCGGCAGGCGATCGGTATGCTCAATAAAGCAGGTACAAATCAGGAGAAGGTCATCGTACACATCCTCATCCTCCAGTACTGTCAGGCTGCCGGAGCGTCCGGGAACATTGGTGAACGTGCTGCGTTCTGCGGGGAGTGTGATGGGCGGATGTTCGGAAACGTGAATGCCGAAGTCCGTGCATTTCTTTCCGTTCCATTCAAACCAGTCGGTTATGGAGATCACCTCGCATCAAAGTTGACATCGTGGTCAAAATAGGGTATAATGTGACTACGAGGAGGATGAAGCATATGAACGCAGGGATTTCCATCAGACCTTCAAGAGATCTGCGGAGCAACTATTCACAGATCTCCTCGCTGGCCCGGCAAAACCCCGTTGCCATCACGGTGAACGGCAAGGAAGACACCGTGGTGATGAGCCATGAGAGCTTCGTCAGCCAGCAGAATTACATTGCGGAAATGGAAGCGAAGCTGGCTGTCTACGCTCATCTCGCCCAGGCGGCGGATGATGTGAAGCTGGGCCGTGTGCAGGATCTGGATGCAGCCTGTGACGATATTCTGAGTGAACTGGATGGACTGGAGCTATGAGCTATCGCGTCAGGCTGACCGAAACCGCAAAGCAGGATCTTCGGGAGATCGCCTTTTTCATCGCCGATCAGGCTAAGGATAAAGAGGTCGCCCGGAACTTCGTGAACGAGCTCCGTGCCAGCTGCAATCGACTGACTGACTTTCCGCAAGCCGGTGCGCTCCCGAAGGATCATGTGTTGCGTAGCATGGATTACCGCTATATCACGCACAAGGGATGCCTCAGCTTCTATATCGTCGATGAGCCGGAGAAGGCAGTCAGTATCCTTGCCATTTTCAATGCCCGGAAGGATTATCTGCGGGTGATGAGCCGGTTTATCTGAGTTCCCCTCATAGCAGCCGATTACAGGAAGGAAGTGTAAGCTGTGAAGAAAAACAAGGACTTTGACTATCGCAAGGCAGCGGCTGATCTGGACGGAGCCGGTGCGCATGATCCGGATGAGATATACGAGTACCGCTCCGAGAAGGCGATCCGCAGCTACATGAGCGAGCACGGCCTGAGGGCGGACAAGTATTTCAAGCAGGATAAGAAGGGGGCCGACACCAAGAAAAGCAGCGACGGCTGCTATCTCACCACGGCCTGCGTTGAATCCCGTGGACTTCCGGATGACTGCGGAGAACTTGAGACGCTTCGCGCCTTCCGCGATACCTACCTTGCCAACCGGCCCAACGGAAAGGAAGAAATCGCGGCATACTACCGCATGGCCCCCGGCATCGTTTCGGCGATCAATGCCCTTGAGAACCGCGAGACGATATGGAATCAGGTGTATGCGGAACTGGTTGAACCCTGTGTTGCGCTGATCCATGACCAGCAGGAGGATTCCGCTTATCGCCTGTATAAGGAATACTCGCTGATGCTCCAAACCAGGTATGGGATGAACTGATTCTTACGCAACCGCAAAGCCCTATGACAGTCTGCGCTTCATGTGCAACCGTCATAGGGCTTGTTCAATGGGAAACACACGCATGTGATCCGGGGTGGAATCAGTCTACCCGCCGAATCCTGTCCTCGCCGAACACCGCGCCCAGCGTGGACCCGTTCTCCCAGTCGGCAAACACCGTGCCGGTATCATCGACATGGGTCACGGTACCGCGCAGCCCGGCGGGCATATCACGGTACGGGTCGCACATCTCAATGATCTCCACGGTGCTTCCGACGGGGTACTGCTCCCGGATGCGCTTCAGTGTTTCAGGACGCATATGCAGGTGGTTCATGGTCAGGCCTCCTTTCCGTCAGGGTAGCGTATAGATCACTCCAAAAGGCAGAAAAGTCAAGCGGTTACGCCATTCTCAGCCCGCGACCGTGCTGTCGGCGACGGGTGAGCGCGGCGATCTCAACAGCCAGCGCCTGCACATCCTTCTCATCTCGGATGTAGAAGGTGCTTCCGGTGAAGTTCACGCTGGAGTCCTGATGATAGGTGTGCGTGTTCGTGGTATTTCCGGCAACAATCATGCCTTCTCTGGCTTCGCCGGTCAGGTAGCGGCTGGCGTTGCGGATGATCTTCGCCTGCGCCTTGCTCTCCTTCAGAACGCCCTTGCCCAGACCGCGCATGGTCATCACGCCGACCTCGTCCTCAAAGACCTGGGAGGGCGAATGAATCTTCAGCTCACTCTTGGCAGCATTCACAGCAGAACGGGCAGCAGAGCGCATCGCGGAGATGACACTGGATCGTCCAGCCAGAATGCCGTTCCGCAGGCCCAGCATGGCGTTCAGCCCAGCCGGGCGCAGGGTCGCGCTGTTAAGCACGGCATTGAGTGAGGAAACCGCATTGCCGGAAACTGTGCCTGCGGCAGGCTCGAAGCTGAAGCCCTTCATGCCTTCGGCAACACCCGCCGCAGCCTGTTCACCGGTAGGCATCATGCGCCGGGACGGCGAGTGGATGTCAAACGCCTGATTGGCGGCTTCCTCAGTGCTGCCCGCCATGGCTTCGGCGGGTTCGCTCATGTCGGCATTGCGCATGCCCTCGCCGATACCGGCAGATACCTGTTCGCCGGATGATGAGAAGTCCGCACCCTGCAGGGCGGTATCCATCGCCGACTGCAGATCGGACACGAGGGTTTCCGCAGAGGTCGTGATTCCGGCGGCGTTCAGGGTATCGGTCATGCCCGCGATGAAGCTCTCGCCGGTGCCGCTGGCTTCCATGGAGCTCAGGAAATTGATCACTGTCTGCAGGTGCGCCAGATCTTCCTCGCTGACCTCCTGTCCGTTCTGGATAGCGGTAACCATCTCAGCTACATAGGTCTGCAGGGAAGCCACCGTGTCGGGATCGAATTCACGGCTGATGCGGTTATTGTAGTCACCAACATTGCTGCCGATGAGCCGCCAGTCCTTCCATGTGCCCTTGACGTTTTTCGCGTAGAGGTCCAGATCAGTGGTCAGCCAGCTCATGCGGTCAAACACATCGGAGCCGATCAGATCGTTGAGCCAACCCCAGTCATGGGTACTGTAGCTGCCAAACACCTGCAAAGGCACCTTCTGCTCGGTGAGCGGCTGTGCTGCGGTCTTGAGCGCATCCGGGTCACCGGTGACCTCCGGCGTGACCAGCACATGCAGTGTGCCGTCATCTGCAAGCACTGCCACCTTGTCGGCGGTCAGCAACTCAGCCGGAACCGTGGACGCGGGGATCTCCACGCCGTCCTTCCAGAACCGGGTCTGGGTATCCGCGAGGGCCTGCGCGGGGTCATCGTAGACCTCGCCCAGCTTGAGGATGCCCTGCACCTCGATGGGGTTGTGCGCCACGAACTTCCGGTAGGCAGCAAGGTCATAGCCGAACAAGCCGACCGATACCGTCAGTCTGGGCTTGACTGCGTCGGTGTCATCGTACCGGGCGATGTAGGCCGTGAAGTCCTGCATCAGCGTACTCTTGTCGCAGCCGGTCGCCTCGGCGAAGGTACTGACCAGGGCTTCGACCTGATCGGGGCTGAGCGCGGAGAGATCCACGCTCTCAGCTTCGGCGTATTTGACAACCATGGCAGTGATGTCCGAGGGCGTGAGCGCAGTGGTCAGTGCGCCGCCGGTGACTTCCTCATACGCCATGACAAAGGCCGTGACCGCCGCAGGGGTCAGCGCGGAGGTGTCCACGCCTTCCTTTTCCAGGTACTGCATGACATAAGCAGTAATCTCATCCGGGGTTAGTGTAGATACATCTGCCCCCGTTGCCAGCTCGTTATAGGCACTGACCATGGCTGTGATGTTCTCCGGCGTGAGCGCGGACACATCGGTTCCGGTCGTGGCCTCGGCATAAGTCGTAACATACGCCAGCAGCCCCGTGGGGGTGAGCGCAGACTTGTCCGCACCCTCCGGGATTTCGGTGTACTTGGCCACAAAGGCGTCCACCGTGGGCTGCTGTTTGGCTGCATTCTCTGCTTCCGTGTAGCTCTGGATGACCGCATCCGTGGTGATCGCGCCGGGATTGGCGGCAAACTCCGCCCATCGCGCCTGTGCGCCGGTCAGGTCGAGGTCGGTGGCAATCGTCAGCACCTCTTCGGGCAGTGCCTCGCCGAACATGGAGGCCAGCCCCGGCAGCACATTTTGACGGGTGCTGAGGAAGGTCTGAATGGACGCCAGCTGTTCCAGCGCGGAGGAAAAGTCAATCTCCGGGAACAGCGCCTGCACCTCGGCTTCGGTCATGCCGCTGTCCAGAAGCGACTGGATCTGGGTGAGCAGGCCGTAATACTCTGCCAGCGTCCCCTCGTCCATCTCGCTCGTCAGGGCTTCCATCTGTGTGAGGATGCCGGGCTTCTCGGAGTCATCCGCAAGATAGTACTGCCGCATCAGCTGGACGATCCTGTCCATCTGATCCCCGGCGGTCTGCATGGATTCGCTGTTCCATACCGGCATGACAAACCCGGCAAGGGTTTCGCCGTATTCCTGCACGGCCTGCCTGCGCTGCTCCAGATATCGGGCGTTCAGATCATCCATGGCCGCCTGTCGTTCGGTGCTGTCCTCGATCAACTGAATGAGCGCGTACTCCTTATCGTACTGCGCATCAATCTGCGCGTTGACCGCGGCCATGCCCTGACCGGCGGCTGCGATGGCGTTCTGGTACACCGTCACATCCGCATCGGCCTGACCTCGCGCCTGGGCACGGGCGACCTCGGCGGCCATCTTGTCGCGGATGGTATCAAAGCCGCCGGCATCCGCTTCGACCAGGTGATACTTGATCTCAATGTCTCCGCGGGCGGCAATCAGCTCCTGCAGGCGGCGCTGATCCTCCTCGGTGAAGTACTTGCTCTGACGCTTTTTGAGGAGTGCGGCGATCTCCCTGTCCATCGCGTCCAGCGTGTCCATGTCTGACTGGATCTGCGCGGAAAGGCCGGTGTAACCGTTGGCATCGGCGTTTTCCTTCAATCCCGCCAAGCCCTCGCGGGTGCCGGCGGTGAGCTGCATCCAGGAGTCCGTCCACTCCCTGACAATGGCGTTCGTTTCCCGCTTGCCGTCCGTCCAGACGGCGATCAGACCGGTGTACCAGTCGCTTGCCGCCTGGATGCTGTGCGCGGATTCCTTCTTGAAGTCATCCGTGGACATGCCGAAGAAGGACAGCCCGCCGTTGCTTCTGCCGTAGAAGGTATCGGCAGCAGTGTTCTTCCAGTCCTCGGCGGTTTTCTTCATGCCTTCGAGGGCTTCCCGCGCCTGCTTCGCACCGGATGCGTAATCAATGATGGCTGCTGTCGCCGCAATAGTCGCGGCGGCAACGGCGAACCAGAACGCCGGGGACTTGGTCAGCACGCTCATGAAGCCCTTGAAACCGCCTCCGGCCTTGCCCACAGCGGTGGCAAAAGTCCCCAGCCCCTTGCTGACCGTGCCGATGGCTTTCGTCACCTTGCCTGTGACCAGAATTACCGGGCCAATGGCGGCAGCGACCGCAGCCCACCGGATGATCTGCATGCGCTGGGTGCTGTCCAGAGCCATCAACTTGTCGATGATCTCCCCAGCCCCCTCAATCAGCCTGTGGATGGTGGAATTCAGGTCATCGCCCAGCTGCTGCCCGAAGAGGACTGCCTTGTTTTTCAGGTTGGTCAGCTTGCTCTCCGTCGTGGCGTAGCGCTTGTTGGCCTCGGTGGTCAGGGCGGTGTTCTCAGCCCATGCGCGGTTTGCGGTTGCCTGCGCCCGGCTGAACAGATCGGTGGCATTGGTGGCACGCAGCAGCGTATCGCGCAGGCGCACCTCCGCGATGCCGATCTCCTGCAGGGTAGCGATGGCCGAAACGCCTTCCTCGTCCATCCGGGACAGGCCCGTGATGAACGCCTGAAATGCGGCGGCGGGGTCACTGTCAAACAGTGCCTTGAACTGTGTGCCGGTCATGCCGCAGACAGCACCGAAGTCCTCCAGTGCCTGACCGCCCGTGGCAGAGGCAACCTCCATTTTGATGAGCGCCTTGGAAAACGCCGAACCGCCCATCTGCGCCTCAATGCCCACGGAGGACAGTGCCGTAGCAAAGCCCAGCACCTGTGCTTCCGTCAGACCGACCTGCTTTCCCGCACCGGCAAGGCGCTGCGCCATCTCCATGATGGGCTTCTCCGTCGTGGCGAAGTTGTTGCCCAGATCAACGATGGTCGAGCCGATGTTCTGGAACAGGCTCTGGTTTGTGCCCATGACGTTGGCGAACTTGGCGATGGAGGTCGCGGCTTCATCCGCGTTCAGGTCCTCGCAGCTGTTGCCCAGGTCGATCATGACGCGGGTGAACTCCGTCAGGTGTTCATTGGCGATGCCCAGCTGACCGCCGGTAGCCATGACCGCGTTGATCTCGCTGGTGGACGAAGCGATTTCGGTGCACATCTTCTTGGACGAAGCTGCCAGCAAAGCAAACTCCGCTTCGGTAGCATCCACTGTTTTGCGTACACCGGCAAAGGAGGACTCGAAGTCCAGGGAAGCCTTGACCGCCGTCGTCCCCAACGTGAGGATGGGTGTAGTCACATACATGGACAGGGTCTTGCCCATACGGGTCATGGCCTGTCCGGCCTTGGTGCATCTGTTGCCGAAGTCCGTCAGACTTTTCCCGGCCTGCGTCCATGCGGAGCGTGCCGTCTGAAGCTGCTGATTCGTCTGAACCAGCTGGGCGCGAAGCTGTGCCAGTGCGGCCCGGGCCTTGTTCAGGCTGGTCTGGGCATCAATGACCGCATTGGTTGCCTGACGAACCTTCTCAGGGTCGTTGGCCTGCCGGGCCGCTTCAAGCTGCTGTCTGGCCGCCTCCAGCGCAGCTTCATACTGCACGATAGCCTGTTCCTGCAGGGTGATCTTCTCCTGCAGAAGGGTCATCTTCGCAGAAAGACCTTCCACACTGGTGTCCATATCCCTGATCCCAGCGGTGGCCAGCTTGAACCGGCTCTCCGCCTGCTGCATCTGCTTGCCGATGGTGGTCAGCGCAGCCTTTGCCGTGTCGATGGCAGTACCGGCCGCATTCCACTGGGTCTGCGCCAGCGCCAGCTCCTGATTGGTCTGGGCAATGGCTGCCTGTGTGGTGCGCATGGCGGCGTTGGCCTGATTCAGTTTGACCTTGGCGGCGGACACCGCATCTGCCGCATTCTGGGTGGACTTTTTGAGGGCTTCGTTCTGGCCCTCCAGCTTTTTGACCTCGTCCGAGGCCTGCCGGTACTCATCCTTCAGCGCGTCCAGATTCTGTTTGGCAGCGATGGTAGCGGAGTCGGTTTCTCCCAGAGAACTCTTGTAGCCGTCGTATGCAGCCTGGGCACGCTGTACCTGCTCTGACAGATCCGCCTGCTTCTGCCGGGCTTCCTGCAAACGCTGGGCATAGTCATTCTGCCGGTCATAGCATTCCTGCAGCCTGTCCCGGGCAGCAGTCAATGCCTTTTCGTACTGACCGACCGCGTCGGCCTGCAGAGAGAGCGTTCGTTCCAGCGAGGTGAACTTTGCGGTCAAGCCTTCGGTGGTCTGCTCGAAGTTCCGAATGCCCGAGGCGGCCAGCTGAAACTCGGACTGCGCCTCCTGGATCTGCCGCTGGACGGAGCGGATGTTTCGGGTGAAGTTATCGGTGTTCAGGGACAGGGATACGACAAGATCCCGGAGCGTTTCAGCCATCAGCTTGCCTCCTTTCTAATGAGGAATGTTCGCCAAAACATCGGCTGTTTTACAGAATCTTTGGAAAATAACCGAACAGACGTTGACTTCGAGCGTAAATCGGCTATAATACAAGAAGAACGTAAAACGCCCGAAAGGATGTGACGATATGGGGTATATGAAGCGTTCTTTGGAGAAGGTCATCATGGAAGCCTGCCATGAGTATCAGGCGATCATCGTGACCGGCCCGCGGCAGGTGGGCAAGACGACCATGCTTCAGAAACTGATGGAAGGGACAAACCGCACTTATGTGACGCTCGACGATTTGAACGAGCGTGCGCTTGCGCAGAGCGATCCCGAGATGTTTTTCCAGATGCATAAGCCGCCCATCCTCATCGATGAGGTACAATACGCGCCGCAGCTGTTTCCCTATATCAAGATCCATGCTGACCGTGATCAGCGATACGGTGATTTCTGGCTGACCGGCTCACAGGCATTCAAGCTCATGAAGCTGGCGGGAGAATCCCTGGCAGGAAGGGCCTGCATCCTGCACATGTCCACCATGTCCCAAGGCGAAATATATGGGCAGGATGAAAACAAGCCCTTTACGCTCGATCTGAGCGAACTCCAGAGAAGGGTCTCCTGCAGGAATGCCGCGGACACGCCTGAGATGTTTGAAAGAATCTTCAAGGGCTCCATGCCGGCGATCGTCAGCGGACGCATCACCAACCGCAACCTGTTTTACTCCAGCTATCTGCAGACCTACATTCAGCGTGATATCCGCGAACTGGACGGTACCATCGAGGCGGTGGAGTTCCTGCGGTTCATCACTGCCGTTGCCTGCCGTACAGGACAGATGGTGAACTATGCCGATATTGGCAATGATATGGACGGCATGCGGTCGGAGAAGGTGCAGGAGTGGCTCGGACTTCTGGAAAAATCGGACATCATATTCTATCTGCACCCGTACTCCAACAATCTTCTGAAGCGCACTGTGAGCAAGCCCAAGCTGTATTTCTATGATACAGGCCTTGTCGCGTATCTGACGAAGTGGTCGAGTCCCGAAACGCTGGAGGCAGGTGCCATCAACGGCGCAATCCTTGAGAACTTCACGGTGGCTGAGATTGTCAAGACCTATTTCAACGCAGGTGAAGAACCGCATCTGTATTACTACAGGGACAATGACGCCAAGGAAATCGATATCGTTCTCGAGGCCGACGGTCAACTTCACCCGATGGAGATCAAGAAGACCGCGAATCCCGGAACGCAGCTGACCCGTCCGTTCAAGCTGCTGGACAAAGGCTCCGTTCCCCGCGGAAAGGGCGCCATCCTCTGCATGAAGAACGGGCTGACGGCCATCGACAGTGAGAGCTTCATTGTTCCCATCTGGGCCATCTGACCCCTGGACAGGATGCGGATTCGCACACTCATCTCATGGCTTCAAATTCCCCCAAACCTCGTCGATATACGCTCGGCGAGGTTCTTTCTTTTTCCTCTCCCGTTTCGCGTTCCAAGCCCTGATGTGCAGGAAACCCAGCATGTCCATGCCGTCGATTTCCTGCATGCGCCAGCCGCTCTCGAGAAGCGAGTTGTAGGTGGAATAGATGAAATCCGGCAGCGTCAGACCGGGCTGATCTGCTCCGTCTCCGCTGCCTTCGTAGGGAACTCGTCCAGAATGGCGGTGGTCTGCGTCTGCACCGCCATCAGGGCCAGAGCAATGTCGTGCATCAGGCGATCCACAGGGTAGTGATCCAGCACATCGTCCGGCGTGAACTGATTGCCGAACAGGATACAGAACCACCGGATCATCACGTCCATCGCGTCCGGGATGGAGAGCTCCCCGGCATCCGCAGGCGGCTCGCCCTTGAGCGCGGCGTTGGAGATCGCCACGATGCGGCTGTACATCTTAGCGGCGGGCTCCATCTCGCGCAGTGCGCGCCCGGAGATGAAGTCCACAGTATATTTCTTATCACCCAGCGTGCAGGTAATCATTTGCATTCCTCCAGTTCAAGGGTTCTCTTCATCAGGGCAGGCAGAACACCGTTTGCAATGTGCGCTTCCACGCAGCCCTCCTGCGTCCGGTCGGTGCAGAAGATGAAGGTCAGGTAGGTATGGATTTCATCGGCGGACAGGGTGCGGACGGGCTTTTCGCGGATACGGCCGATCTTGTCGCGGAAGTCCGCATCCCAGATGCCGCCCCGGAAAACATGGTGCTGAAGGGCGGCGTAATGCTCGTCCTCAAACCAGCATGCCGGGTCTTTCAGCTCGGCGGACAGGATCGCCTGCGCAATCTCTTTCATATCGGAATCTCCTCCTTAACGCTTTTTCTTTGTCGGAACAGCTTCCAGCACCAGCTCGGTGATTCTGCCGGAAGCGTTGGTCTTGATACCGTGCACCTTGAAACGGGTGTCGCGGTTGAACAGGAACTCATACTCGCCGCTGTTGGCGGAGATGGCATCCACATACATGCCGCTGACGCCCTTGTTGACATAGATCTTGTAGTTCACGTCCGATGACCATGCGCTGTTCTGATGGGTGCCGGAGGACATGAAGCCCTTGTCCACCACAGTTCTGCCAATGCGGCTGCGCAGGAATGCGGGGTTGGACAGGTCGGCTTCCGTGCCGCCCAGCAGGTTCGCTGTCCAGTGCAGGTTTGCACCGCGATAAGTGATGACATTGCCTGCCGCAGCCCATTTGTTCAGGCCGGAGGTTGCGCCGTCAATCATCTGCCGGATGTTTCCGTCGGGCGTCTGCCCTTCACGGAGCGCGGTGTTGATCCGGCTGTACCAGTAGCTGGTATACGACACAATGCCGTGCTGTTCGTCGGAGAGCAGGGCGTTCCACTTGTCCCAGTCGAAGTTGTTGGCGAGATGGTAGCGGATGGCGTCCTGCTGGGTGGCAAAGGACTGAAAGCGGCTGAACATCGGGTCGCGCCCGAAGCCCCTCGCGCCGAAGTGATTCCCGGAGCTTCCTCTGGAGCCCATCCGCCGTCACCTCGCATGGAACGGCAGACCCCGCGTAAAGGTCTCGTAGTAGGGCGCGTGATGCTCGATGTTCCCTTCGCATTCCCTGGGCACATCCCCAAAGAAGATGATCTTGCTGGGTGTCAGACGAGCCAGCATCTCGTTGTAGCCGTCCAGAAACAGGCGGCGGGCATCCTTGCTCTTCTGCGTTCCTACGGAGGATACCGCCACCGTACCGCCCACGGGCTCACCGTCAAAGCACCAGCTGTAGCTGTCCCTGCCAATCCACCCGACGGAGGGGATGACCGTCATGCCGACCCGCTGCCAGTATGCGCCCAGCTGGTGCTTGCGCCAGTGGTTGTAGACCTGCACAGCCTTGGGATAGTCGGCGAACATGGAGAAGTCCGGGGTCATGACCGCCGGAAACGAGCGGAGAAAAAGAGCATAGCGCGGTGGATCGTGCCATGCTCTCTGAAAAAGGTAATCGTCGATAAAGAAGTGAACGCCACAGCGTTCCCGGTTCGGTTCACGCAGCGCATGATTGAAGCGAATCCACGTAAGCCGACTGTCCAGCTGAACCGGGCGGAGCGCGGGGATGCCGTACTCGCCGCTCAGTTCAAAGCTGCCCAGCTCCAGGTTGTGGCCGTTTCGCTTGAGGGCTTCCAGCGACATCCCCGCTCACCTCCATGTATCAGGACGCGGCGAAGGACGGCTCGTACACGGATTCCAGGAACGCCTTGCCCTTGTCCGGGGTGAAGCCGTTCTGGCCCTCGTCCGCCACCGCCTGATAGCGTCCGTCGTGGGTGCGCTTGATGGCCTTCCATTCCACCTCGCCGGTCTGCCGGGTCACCGTGCTGCCCTCGCGGGTGGCATAGTTCTCGGTCACGGGCTTGGCGCGAACCTTGTACAGCCATACATAGCGGTACGCGCCGTCCGCCTTCTCGGACTTGAAGCCCACGGCGAAATAGCCGGGTTTGTCCGAGGCCGTGCGGATCAGCACGCCGTTGTCATCGATCTGGTTGCCGAAGATCATTTCTTGGATGGACAGCGGAATGTCCGCCATTTTGGTTTTGAAGCTCAGATCCGGATCGGGATACAGGGTGTCGAATTCCACATCATCGGCATACTGCACGTCCGGGTCAGCGTTTTCGGGGGTAATGGACGCTTCGATGGCGCCGGCAAGCAGCTGAAGCTCACCGTAGGAGTGGCCCTCCTCGGTATCGGCCGTCAGCGGCGCGATGACCACGTTTTTCAGACCAATGGTCGAAGCGATCTGGGGAGAAGCAACAGGGGTTCCTGCCATGGTGGATAACCTCCTTTGTAGGTCGTGATGATTTTCGTGAGGGTTTTATAGGCTGTCAATGGCATCCCGCAGGCCGTTCCGGATGATGCTGTAGGCTTCATCCTGCTGTGTATCGAAGGCAGGACGGACGAAGGGATGCGCGGGAGCCGGCGCGGGGCCGCCGTGGCCGTACTCGACGGGATTTGCATAGAATGCGTCAGCCTCCGAGTGATGAACGCCAATGGTGATGGTCTGCCCGCCGGACTGACGCTTCCGCACCTTGCCGATGCGGATGGAGCGGTGCAGGGCACCCGTGATGATGGCGGGGTCGGAGGAAGCGTTCTGCTTCATCTGCGTATGGATGGGCTGGGCGGCCTGCCGGAGTATTGTCCGGGCGGCGGCTGCGCCGGTGTCGTTGGCATCCATGGCTTGTGCCATCCGGCCAATGTCGTTCATGAAGGCGTCGAAGCCCTCTGTCTCAAGGGGCATCCGCATGCACCTCCTCATACCAGCACCACGTCCACTGTACTGTGTACTGCCGGGTGGCAGTGTCATACGAGGGCTGATTGTAGCCCTTGTCGGATTCCTCGACCATGGAAAAGCCGTAGTTGTACATGGCGCTTCGGATGGCTGCGGCTGTTTCGGTCGGGTCGCTGTCGCTCCAGAGGTTCAGGTAGACATAGGTGCGGAACGACTGCACATGGTCATCCTGATGCGCATCCTCGGTGGTGGTGCTGGAATACACCGCGTACTGAGGGGGCGGATTCTGCTGGGACGAGGTCGCCCGCCAAACACCCGCCATAACAGGAATGCCGATATCCTTGAGGGCCTCCTGCACTTGCTTCACCCGCTCACCCCCTTGGCGATGGATGCTTTCAGGCCGAGGTAAGTCTTCTGAAACGAATACTCGCCCAGCGTGGAAATGATCCACTTGTCACCCCGGAACTTCACCCACATGCCGGGCTTCACATCGCCCCGGTAACGGATGGTGAAGTTGACCACGGCTTCGGTGTTCATGACATCCGCGCTGCGGTAGTGCTGGTTGCCTGCGTCTGTGGCGGAGGCCCAGACCCGGCACAGCACCACATCGCGTTCATCCGGGTAGCCGTTTTCGTTGACCGTGTTCTCGGTGTACCCGATCTCGACCCTGTGCCGGAGATTGCCGGGGTGCGGCGTGCCGTCAAAGTTTTTGTATCCTCGCAAGGAAACGCACCTCCGTTAGAACATCTTGTCAGGGTCGCGGTAGGGATACAGCAGGTTCTCGAACGCGATCCGCATGGTGCCGTACACAGCACGGTCAGGGTTGTCGCGGTTCTCGTAGTAGTGGCTGACGAAGAGAAGCACCGCCAGCCGCACAGGCTCAGGCACCGCTTCGGAAAACTGTGTGCGGCAGAAGTCCTCCGCCACGGCCTGCGCCTGTGCGATCAGGGATTCCAGGTACATGTCCTCATCGTCATCCTCAATGCGCAGGTGGGTCTTCACCTCGTCAACGGTGACGATCATCGGGCGTCACCTCACTCGGCGGCCATTAGACCGGCGGAGCGCAGGGCAGCCAGCAGACGGTTGTAGTCCTCCCGCAGAGCGGCAACGGTCGTGGCTTCGCTGTCAGAAACAGCGGGAAGCTGTGTCCCGGTGGGAAGATCGAACAGACCGTCCGCTCCTTCCACGGTCGCGCCGGGCAGGAAGGTCAGCTTGCCGCCGATGACCAGCTCGTCACCGCCGTGCGCCATATAGTTCCGGGTATTGCTCATACATTTCACCTCCAGCAGGGTAGGAGGACGGAACAGAATTGCGCCGTCCTCCCGGGATTATCAGGACTTCATCTGCAGCACCTTCGCAGCTTCCGGCAGGATCAGCTTGCCGTCCACGCGCTCGAAGGACAGGAAGCCGACCTGACCGGTGGGCGCGTACAGCTCGTTGAGCCTCTGGAAGGTGCGGCCTTCGCGGTCGGCGATCCAGTAGTAGGACATATCGCCAAACAGGATGCTCTTCGCGCCGGCAGCGACGGTCGGCATGTAGGAAGAGGTGTAGACGGGGCGGTTCAGGATGGTGTCGGGCGTGCCTGCGGTCACGGAGGGCTGCCACAGATAGTCGCCCGAGCCGTTCTTCAGCTTACGCAGGGCGCGGACGGTGCTGTCGTTCATCATGAACACGGCGTTGCGGCGGTACGGGGAGCGTAGGGAGTAGTACAGGTCGATCACATCATCAAAGCTGATGTTCGCGCCTACGCTGGTAACGCCGGTCTCCGCGCCGCCGGTCGCGTTCAGAATGCCGGTGGGACGGCCGGTGCCGTTGCCGGTGAAGAAGGCTTCCTCCTCCGCTGCGCCGATGCGGCGGGCGAACTCCTTGGCGATGTAGGAAGCCACGTCAAACACGCTGTCGTGCAGCAGCTCGTCGCTGACCTTGATGGTGGTGGCCAGCTTGAACGCGCCGATGGACAGCATGCCGAAGGTATCGTCGCTCTCCGGGAAGGCGGCTTCCTCATCGATCCAGCTGGCGGTACCCTTGGAGGCCACCACGGGGATCTTGCGGTCGCCGCTGGAGGTCTGGATGATCTTCGCCAGCTGACGGAAGATGTTCTCCTCCTCCAGAGCTTCTACCAGAGTGCGCTCGAACTCGTCAGGAACGAGATACCCACCCTCGGAATCA
>OLOQ01000967.1_pt1 | contig 29283 bp, 29 predicted proteins | sample 1673101 | NCBI WGS metagenome assembly OLOQ01 (sample SAMEA3136754, study PRJEB25190) | human gut metagenome | biome: human gut; feature: human-associated habitat; material: faeces | place: Austria | collected 2013 | reverse complement strand
ATGGGAGATACCTGCTTTATAGGAAAAATTCACAAATACTGCACCTATAAATTGTGCCCTGCGTATCGCGCATCTCCGGCACCTTGAACTTGTCAAGAAGCTTCTGGACGCGCTCCGGCTGAACCTCACGGAGATTGGTCTGCGCTATGTTAAAGACGGGAAAAGCCTTGACGAAAGGAATGACATCGAGATTCTTGCGCTCCTCTTTGCTCATAGCCTTGTATTCGTCGGAGCTTATCTTCTTTCCGTCCTTGTCCTTGACCATCATGTCCCAGTAGACTACAGGAAATGCCTTCTCTCCGTTCAGGACATGAGCCTTGAGATTGTGTGCCTGATTGAACGTTAGATATACGGGCAGTTCATATCCCTTGGCGGCAGTTTGCAGCTGAAGGAAGAAGGAGTTGGAGCCGGAATAATTGCGGCCTCCAACGTTCTGGGGAAGACCGGCAAAGCCGGAGCCGCCGCCAATCCATCCCTGTTTCCAGTCGGACGCCTTCATCTGCTCCATGCGCTCGATCATCATCTCGGCGAAACGGTCGAGCGCAAGCTGACCTGCGCCCGCCGTTCCGTTGGATGAAGGGAATTTAGTGCCAGATGCCATAGTTCTCGTCATCGATGGTCTGACGGTCCATCATTTCGATTTCGGTCTGCTCGATATAGAACTCTGCGGAGTCATCGCTGGGGTCGGTGCCGTGCTCCTCGCACCAGCGGAGATAATCCTGCGCGTTGTCGCCGTTCATTACGAACTGGAGGTGTCCGATTCGACCCTCCTGAAGGAGCTGCACAAGCTCCTCGTGATTCATTGCTGACATATTATGTTCTCTACTATGTTTATGGTTTTACATTTTCATTGAGGTGGATTTCTCCATCTTCATCGCCGGGCTGTTGAGCATGGCGGTGATGTCGTTGTTGAGATATTTCGCGGCAATCTGCTCGCGTGTGGCGGTCTTGGTCTTGAAGAGCGCGTAACCGTCATCGAAGGAGATTTCCTTTTTGTCGGTACGCCCGTGCTCGCCGAGATCCATCGACACTTTCCACTTGCCGTCGGCGCGGTCTTTGGCGACACGCACGCCGGAAGCCTCGACACCTTCGGGGAGCTTGAACTGATTGTAATGCGAAGAGAGGTGCAGACGTTCGCCGAAGTTCCTTTCGACAAGCTGACCGGGAGTGCGGACGCGGTCGAAGTAGGCGTTCAGTTCCTCGCGGGGTGCGACTGTTGACATCTTCTGACCGTCTACCTCAGCATAGAACTTGTACTTACCAAAATCGGGACGTTGCTCGTCCTTCTCCTTGTAGACATTGAACTTGTCGACGGTGAGATTGCTCTCCGGACCGGCGATTACGTTGGGTGTCTTGTAGGCGGCTTCAGGGACTTTCTCCATCAGTTTCGTGGGATAGTAGCGCTCCATGAGCTGGGGCACCGTCATCTCCTTCTTCTGATAGGCAGCAAGGTCAGCCGGGTCCATCTTCTGGGGTTTGAGCTGCTCGCCGTTGATTTTTGCGGTGAAATACCAGTCCTCGGGATTGGTCTTGCTCTGGAAGGCGTGACCGTGGGTGACCTTATCGCCGTTGACCGTCACCATCTGGGGCTCGCGGGGCTTGCGCTCCTGCTGCGCCTCTGTCTTCTGTTCCGACTTGACGTCGGTCTTTGCCTCAGGCTTGGTCTCGACCTTAGCCTTGGGTTGCTCCTGTACGGGAGCCTCTTCTGTTTTCTTTTTCTTCGGCATGGCTGAATCTGTAAGTTGTGGTTTTTCGGATTTGGGAGTTTCTACCTCCTTATTGGTTTTAGTGTGTTTCTCTTTCTCCACCTTCTTCTGCTTCGGGTCTTCAAGCTGCTCGCAGATGGCGACCCTCATACCGGCTCTGACCAGTTTGGGAAGATATGTGTCGAGTGCATGGTGCGGAAAGCCGGCAATCTTTATTTCCTGGCCATCAACAGCCCTTTTTGCGGTTGTGATTCCGAGAATCTGGCTTGCCTTGACCGCGTCCTGTTTGTAGGTCTCGTAGAAGTCGCCGACCCGGAACAGGAGTATGGCGTCAGGATGCTTTTCTTTCATCCGGTCAAACTGCTCCATGACATTTTCCGGGGCATTTGATGCTTTTGTGGATTTCATCTCTTGCGTTTTTCTCTTTTCCTCCTCGATGTGATGTGTCTTTATCATTTCCACTGTGTCCTTGGCAAACGCTATGAACGGCTCGATGCCGTCATAACCGGGGAAATATCGGATTCTGTCTTCCTCTTTGTTTATCCAATCCTGAATCTTGTCAGACCGGGTCTTATAGTCACCGGCGAGTAAAGTGGATTTATCTTCAAACTTTTCGGTAAGAGGGTTATAGAAGGATTTGCCGTCTATGACCTTTCTCGCAACCTTCTCATCGACTCTGAAAAGACCCGTTATGAAACCGAGGTCTTCTTCTGAAAGCTTGTCCATGATTACATTTTCAAGCCTCCGGCGCCGCGTTCGACTTTATTTGTCGAGTCGAGCTTGATGGCGCATTCAGTGGACTGCCTGTCAACGACTTTCTGATAATCCCAGCGGTTCTTGTCGGTCATCACCAGACCCAAGAACTCCGGATGCTGCTCGTCGTAGCGGAGTCTCTGCTGGCGCTCCCATTCCTTCATGTCGCCGTTGACAACCTTGAAGCCATGGGGTTCCTTGAGGTCGATGCCGACTGATACCTTTTCGCCGCCTACGTTCAGCTCCACCGGCTTTCCCTCTCGTACCTGCTGCTTCTGCTGGGTTCCGAGTTCGATGTCGTTCACCTTTTCCATATCCTTGAGCTTTTGCTCCATCTTGATGTCGGTGACACGCTTGTGTATGACAGACTTGGTCTCGGGGTCAAGCTGGAGATACTGTTGAGTCTTCTCTCCGTTGATGTCGATGGCTTTCTGAATCACATCGCCACGGCGCAGGCGCTCGGCTTCCTGCTCGGTAAGCCGGAGGATGGAATTGCGCTCAACTTCAAGCTGTGCCTTGACCGGATAAGCGATAAGGGCCGGCTCTCCGTTCTTGCCCTCAATCATCTGGAGTTTGAGCGGCAACGTGATCACGTCACCATTTCGGGCATTTATGGACACCTGCATGAGCGGTGTCACTTCGCCGGAAACGAGCTTCTGCTTTACCTCCTGCGGTAATTTGTCGGCTTTCTCCCGGTCGATGCCAAGCAATGCCAGTTTCTCATACGGCAGTGCCTCGGGTTGATTTTTGTTGTCTAATTTCATTTGACTGTAGTTTGTCGGTTAATTTTGCGGGGTCGTACCGCTTGAACACCACAAAATTATCTTCACGACAAAGCTCAAAAAGAAATGCACAACACTATTCTGATAACATTTATGATGGTGCTGACGGCGGTTCCTGCATCGGCACAGTTTTATACGATTACAAAAGACTCGGCGTTAACTGCTGAAAAATCGGCAGTTACGAATGAAACGGCTGATTCGATACCTCTTGCCAGTCAAGAAATGTCCGTTAATCTCACAGGCAGCGAAGAATCGCAGAATGACGAAAATCATGGCTACAATAGTCTGAATACCCGAAAAAGTGACGATAAGAAGTCTCAGAAAACAGTAGGTAAATCCGATTATAAAGCAGCGAGGGAAAAGTACGGAAAACTGCCTGAAAGAACATCTGAGGTTACAACCCAAGAAGGGTTTCCGGAACTGACCATTCCCAATCTCCTTGCCGAAATCAAGAAGAACGGCATCAAATATCCGAAGATAGTATTGGCTCAGGCTATACTTGAAACCGGCTGGTTCAAATCTTCCGTCTGTCGTAATAAGCACAATCTCTTCGGTCTGACCAATCCTCGGACAAAAACCTACTATGAGTTCAACCTCTGGACCGAATCAGTCAAAGCCTATTATACCAAAGTCCAGTATACTCCGGTGGCAACTACTTACTGTGGCTTAAGAAAATCGGCTATGCCGAGGATAAAGGCTATATCAGAGCAATAATCAGCGTTCTTAGGCAGTTGAAATTTGTTAACAATCGTTAGTGAAAATATTAAAAGGCGTCCCGCAGAGGTTCAAATCTTTATATATATGGAACGGGACCCCGTTCCATATATATAAAGGCAAGTTCGTATGTGTTAAATATCTGTTGAACTGGCATTTGAGACTTGTAACGTGACGGTATTATTTATACCTTTGCGTATGGAAACGAAATTTTTCAATCCTTATATAGGATCTCTTTATGAAGAAGGCTTAGTTAATAATAAGAAAGTCTTAGTTCTGGGTGCAAGCCATTATTGTACTTATGGACCTTCATCCACTGTATTCAGTTGTCCATTTTGGCACGAATGTACATCTAAAGAGTACAAAGATAGCTCCAAATTTGATATGTGCTGCCCTTACTATCAGTCCATAGGATGGTATGACCAATATGACTATGTGAAATTAAGTAATAGCCCGCGTATCGAATTGGAAAATTATCTTTCAGATGGCGGGTATGTTGCGTATGATAATTTTACCCAGTGTCTTCTTAATTTATTAAATTTCCCTGATAAACAGTCTTTATGGGAAAGATTGGCGTTTGTGAATTATGTTCAATATTTCTTACCGACAATGACGACACCTACTTTAACTCGTAAGGATATTCGATGTTTTGAGGCCTTGATTGAATATATTGAACAGCTGAAACCAGATGTCATTATTGTATGGGGTACAAAAACTACCAATCATTTTTATCACAATTATATCAACAAATTGGTAGAAGAACTGAATGTGAGAGACGATAATTATTTTTGGGATTTTGTTAATAAAGGGCATAAATGTTTAATAGTGAATCCGTATCATCCTTGTGATACTCCACCATGGTATTTATGGAGTAAGAACCTTGACGGATTCCAGTCAGCATTAGCAACAGCCCTAGGTGTTAAAGGCATATGACAATCCAATAAAAGCACAATAAGTGTAAAGGATAGAAGGCGTAGAAGCTATACTTGGCGACTGCGCCTTTGATGTTGCCTCGTGTGCCGTCATATAGGAATATGACCATTGAGGCGAGTATGGCGCCAGCCATGCCGTAGTGCATCATCAACGGTAGCGTGAAGAGAATCTGTATGATTGCCTGTGAGGGGAAACAGATATTGTTCCGGCAGATCCACGGTTCGATGGTCTGACGACGCAGCATATAGAAAAGGACAATCATCAGTATCCCTCTCCAGTCGTAGTCGATACCTGACCACCAAGCGAGAGCGCAAATCAGCAGTATTGAGAGGAAACATAGTGGACCGTGTTCACATAGTCTATCGAAGACCGCGAGTGCGACAACTCCCAAAGCAAGTGTGAATATCACGTTATGAGAGCCGTCGGCACCGTTCAAATGGAACCATGGTAATTCGCTGATGACAGCAAAACCAAGCAGTGTCAGGAAGTATCGGGTACGGTTTCTTGTATTTGCGAACCCTTCTGCAATCAGAAAAGCGAATACCGGGAACGCTATGCGTCCGAAACAACGCATGGCTTCATATAAAGGTGTGCCATGATCCATAAGGAAGTAGGCACAGTGGTCTGCAACCATCGAGAGGACGGCTATAATTTTCAGTGCGCTCCCGCTCAATCTGAGCGAGAGAGGCACTGAAAAGGACTTTGAAGTTACTGCATTATTCATTTCTGTCAGGCTTTTCCTGCAAGTACACGGATTATTTCATCGACTTCCTGATTGACACGCTTGAAGTTTCGGTTGAGCATGATTTCCTTCTCCCGCTCATCCCGGAACTCATAGATTTTGGGTAGTTCAACATAATGGGATTCTTCATCCTTAATCTTCTTCATATTGAAGTTGGTCTTGCAGAAATACTTGGTTGTCTTGAACTCTTCCGACTGCTCAATGTCGAAGTTATTGAGCATACTCTTGTCCGTTGCCGTGAAGTCGCGGGCAGCCTGACCTGCAAGCCAGCCGGTCGCCATGTCCGCAATCTTCGCCGCCGGAACCAGATAATCAAGTTTCTCGGAGATTGAGGTCGATACCTTTGAGTCGTTGATGGTGATGGATGTCGATGTCTGCTTCGCTTTACCGAAAACATCATTCTGCGCCCATTCGAGAGTTTCCTTGTTACGGGCTGCACCCATGAAGATATTGCCGCAAGTGGTGATAATCTTCAGCATACCGACTTTGCCATAATCAGCCTCCAGCTGGGGAAGCTCCTGAAAACCGAGAGTTACAGCAACCTTGTTTGAACGGGCGGTACCGATCAGACGGTCAATCTTGTGGAAATACAGTGTGGGCAACTCGTCGACAATGATGCTGACCGGAATGTTTCCCTTGGAGTTGACACGGGTAATCAGGCGGTTAAGCACAAGAGCGTTCAGAGAACCGATGACCTGTTCCTTCTCAGGGTCATTGGCAATCACAAGATAGCTCGGATTTGCCGGGTCAGAGATTTTCAAGTCAAAGTCATCGCCTGTGAATACCCAGTATGCTTCCGGAGATACGAGTCTGGCGGCGTTGACACGCAGTGTTCCGACCATACCTTCCAACTGGTCATTAGCCTTGTTCTCAAAGGCTGACTTGAAGGGAGCCATCAGTGAGGCAATCTTGTCATCCTGCATAAGAATATCGAATATCTCCGAATAGCCGTGTCCCAGGAATGAAAGCACATGAGGCATATCGGAGTATTCGCCGGTAACAGTGTCGGGTTCGACCTCGTTTCCGTTTTCATCCTCGTACCAGCAACGGTCAATCTTAATCTCGCGTCCGGTTCTGTCTTTATAAGAGAAACCGTTAAGGTCAACGAACATACGGTCTTCGTCAGTCGAGACATCGGTTCCGTTCTCATTCACGAAATCAAGAACGACATTACCTTTTTCATCGAGGGCATTGAAATCATCCCAGTTGCGAATGACAATCTCCAGTTTCTTCCCTTCGTGTAGGATGAAGCGTTTGAGCTTCTTGCCATTCTTGAATCCGACAGGATGTAGATTTACAAAAAAATAGATGATGGCTGCCAGAAAGTTCTCCGCCGAATTGGTAAAGAAAGCCTCCGAACCTCCTTTCTTTTCACCGCCTCCTTTATTCAATGATGCGAGCAAAGTAGCAGCCGTTTCCGAAGCTGCGGCAAGGTCTGGGATATACTTACGCTGGATAGGATTAATCCGGTTGGAATACTCTACATCCGTGAAGTTCACGATACGAAAACCGCAGTCTTTCGGTAACTTACCGTTCTTCCTGTTCTTGCAATACTGGTAGAAAAGCGTATTGGCAAGCGTCGGGAACTTGTAGTCATATACCATCATGGCAAACCCCTTTGCCGAGTGCTCCCTGATGAACGGATCTATGATGCCGAATGACTTACCCGAACCGGGAGTGCCGAGGACAATCGTACCTCTGAACGGATTTATGATATTTATAAAACCGTTGTGCATCCGACGCTTATAGTAGAATAGCATGGGGATGTTAACCGAATAAGGAGTCTCGACTTTCTTCTCCGACTGTTCAAAGGATTCGTTCTCGAAGTTGAAGCGGTCCTCGCCGACCTTATGATTGTAATACTTGGCAATACCGTCAAGACCCTGATGAACGAGCATTGTGCCTACGACGGAACATGCAGCATAAAGTATTCTGTTTGCCGGGAAGCCGAATATGGACATGCCCCAGGTGCCCTGATGGAATATGAAGCACAGTCCGACAAGGGTCAACCCTGCAAGCACAGGATAGATGACCATTGTCTTCAGATTGAACTTCAAGGCTTTCTTTGCCTTTGTGCCGATGCACACGATGCAGATACAGACAAGCTCTATGGTCTTGCACCCGGCAACGGAACTGAACACCTTGAAGCGTGCTAAGAGATCGAGGATGAACTGCGTGATACGGTTGTCGGCTGTAACAGGCAGATTCATTACAATCTCTATTATAAGGAATATATAGATACAGCTTCGGAAGTAGTTATACATCTGTTGCTGTTCCTTGGTCTCTTCAAAAGCCATAGATTATACTGTTAACTGTTGCTTTCAGATTTTGGCATAGACATTGCGCCTTTAGGCTCCCGGCGGTCAATCTCATCTGAGGCCTCTTTGATCATCTCTCGGAACTTCTCTATCGCACAACCCACATAATAGACATCGGCTTTAGGATTAAAGACCATAGTCGCATAATGTCCTGTCATTATACCGAGAACCCTTGTAAGGTCGTGATACACGGTCTTCAGGGATTCATCAGGCAATGTTGAAAAATCGTATTTATTCATAGACATTTTGATTAGAAAGGTATCTTCAATCCGATAAGCAGACCGTTCCTGAACGTGTCGCCGTGGATAAAGTTGACGTTGTTCTTTTGGATCAGAGAGAACTCCCATCCGTTCTGAAAGACATAGTTGTATTCAAAACCGCCCTCGATGCCGAGGAAGAATTTTCTTTCGGTGGCGCCGAACTCCGGGCCGAAACGGAAGCGGAGCATACCGTTCTTGTATCTTACAAGACGATGCTTGTAAAGAATACCGCCATCCCAGTAGTAACCTTTCCAGAACTGACCGTCTCCGGATTTCCAGTGATTGCCGATTTCACCGAACAGTTCCACGGCATTGCCGTAGGTAAACGAATGCTCATAGCCGACAGTGGCATTGAGGGTGGAGGGGAAAAGGAAGCCCGCATTGACGGTGAGTTTTCCCTGTGCGGATGCGCCGAGCGATACAACGGCACATACCAATGCTATAAGAATTTTCTTCATGGCTTACTTGTATATATGGGGCTGATATGTGAAAGGAATTTTCTTGAGGATATCCGAGTCAAAGCCGTCGGCATTGAGAATGTCCTCATACTCGATGGTCAGCGTGATGACGCGACCGCTTATCTGGTTCTCCGAGATTTCAAGACGAAGCACCTTCTCGTCGGGAAATGTCAGCTTGGGGATGACAAGCACATTGCGGTAGTTCTTCTTGAACTTCCTGGCAACGTTCAGAGAGTATGCGGGAGTAAGCTCGATGGTCTGTGAGTTTGTAGCCTTGACCTCCTTCTTGTCCGTGAGCTTGATGCGAAGTTCCTCGATGTCGTAAGGAATCTTGGTCTTGTTATGCAAAGAGTAATCAATGAAGAAGTAGTCGCCGATAGAGTATATATTGTTGACGATCGCCTTCATTCCGTGAGCCTTTGACACAACCTGATTGTACTTGCGGTCGCTGCCATAGACAGCCCAGGCGTAGCGTGCCATTTCAGCCTCCGGCATAGATACCTCCGGATTGACGTATGACTCCGTGTGGGAGTAAGGCACATGATGGATAGAAGCTGCACGGGCAGGCGTATGAGTGAAGATGATGTCATATTGAGCCATATGGCGCTCACCGATGAGAGTGAGCGTAGCCATAAGTTCGTTCTCACGGTAGTATGTCTGAACGGAATCGTTGTCGATGTAGGGCTTGATACGGACAATGTTGTCTGCACACTGGTTGCCGATGAGCTTGGTAGTCGAGATGTCCACCAATTTGATGTTCTCCGGCATGACGATGTGCGTGGTCACCTCGTCGTTGACGTAGATCTTTTCCTTTGCTGACGCGGTGCCGGCAATGCCCAAGACACAGATTGCGGCTAAAAGAATTTTCGATTTCATAATGTATCTGTTTTACGATTTGTAAGTTGTCCGATTTGTAAGTTTGATTATTTGTACGTTAACTTTATAGTAATATAGTTTACCTATTTATTCTCTTATCGGGCTTCATCCGAGTTGATGAGATAAACGATTGTGTTATATTTGATTTTGGCTCTGTTCTTACGGATATTTGCGGCTACGGCAGAGGTGGCGGAATTATACATATTCTGCAACGCCTGAAGAGCGATAGCTTCGCCCGATATGCCGGAACCATAACCGTTTTCAGACTCAAAACTGATGTTCTGCTGGACGGTGCTTGAACCCGCTTCTTTCATGAAGTCACGGAAAGCGGATTCAGGAACATAGAATCCCTCCATGCCGTCATTGTCGAACACCGACAGGTTCACGTTGATGAACTTGCCACCGATAAGAATGCTTGTGATTGTGGCGCGGACACGCTGCTGACCGAAACCGGTCACAGTACCATAGAGGTATGTGCCTTTCTTCAACTTCACACCGCTGACCGTCACGTTGTCGAGCAGCTTGAAGCGGAGACGGGTTCCTTCATGTGCTTTGGTAGTCTTGTCGATCATCGCACGGATAAGGGAGGCGTCCACTGCTTCGGATTCAGCACCAACCGTGTTGAACTTGTCGGCGTTGGTCTCGGGAGACTTGATAACGAGCTTCGGGCGGTTACGTTCCTTCTCCTCCTGTTTTGCTCTTGCAATAGAGTCGGCACGTTGTTTTCTCAATGCTTCCTCCGGGTCAGGCTGTCCGATACCGAGACCGGCTTCGATTGCCTTCTGACGTTCATAACTGCGCTGCTGAATCTCCTCCAGTTCGCGGGCGAAATTGTCCTGCGAGGAATAGCCGTCTCTCGAACCTCCATTATATGAACTGGAATATGGATCATCATAGGCGTAGGAGTTGATATGTCGCCTTGACTCGGCAAGAGAGCGTTCAAGTTCTTCAAGTTCCTGCTGCTGTCGGAGACGTTCCGCTTCGGCGGCATCGAGTCGGTTGAGTTCTTCTTCAGAATAGCCGTGTTCCAGTTCCTCGGAATCTGTTTTCTCTTCTCCGAGGGCTCCTACGGCGGTGAAAGCGTCCTCGTCCCCGAAACGTCGGGACATCTCGTACATCTTGTCCCCGGCTTCCTCCGCATTAGCCGCCGGCAGTTCGGTGTTGATGCGGTCTGTGGCGACTTTCTTCTCTTCCTCGCCGCTGCCTCCGACGGTCTGCATGACGAAATATATCAGCGCACAGACCGGCACGAAGATGACCACCGGGAAGATATACTTCGGTTGTTTGAAATTGATTTTAGTCATTATCGTTCTGTTTAAGTGATTTCACAATGTTTTCAAGCTGGTTGTATCGACGAATGATACCGATGGAATCCTCATGTGACTTGGTGGGGATGGCAATCATCGAATCAAGTTCATGTCTTATTGTCTGACCTTTTGTAGTCATGTCGAGAATGGTCTTGCGGTGAGCCTCCTTATTCGCCTGAATGGTACGGAAGCCGTTGAAGATAGGTTCCACATTGGCAATCATGTTGACATTCGGCTCCTTCATCTCTGCTCTAATTCCGACAACCATCATATCACCCAAGAGTATCATCAGAAGGGATCCGACAACATAGAGGAAAGTTCTTTTGGGATGCCTTGCGGCCCATCTGTTAGCCATGCGGATTCTCGCGGCGAGTCGATAACGTGTGCCTATGGCACCCATCTTCGGTTTCAGCCATGCCCGGATGACATTGTGCGTCCTCAGACGGCTGTCACGGATAGTTCTGCTTAATGATTTCATAGTCGGATTGTATTAGTAGTCAAGGTCTTTGTTCTCGATAGTCCTCCAGCCGGTTATCATCAGACCATGGGGATTGTTCTGGGTTCTCGGAACATTCTCGATATATCCGGTAGTCACCATGGAGCGTTTAAGGTCGCGTGTCCTGCGCTTGATCAGCTGTGTGCCGTAGTAAGTGAACTTACGCTGGTGCTCGTCAAAGTTGATGGAATCACACATGATAGTGCAGACGGCAGAGGAAGAGATTATATCAGAATAGAATCCGTTTTCATCCATTGCCTGTTTCTGTTTCAGTGCAGTTCCGTCAGCCATATACATAGCCTTGCCGACAGTCCACTTGATATAGTCGTTGTCAGGGGGGAGATTGAAGAAATACTGGTGGAACAACTGAATGTGTGCCCGGGCCTCCATTGTGAAGTTGGCTTCGAGTTGCGCCCTCTGTGCGAGAAATGGAATATCCCCGTCGAGAATATATATCTGCTGACGCTCCTTGTTCACAAGGGCAATGCAGCTCCAGACGGTGAACCCGCAGATGAGGGCGCAGCCACCGATGGTTGCGAACACCGTCATCATTGCGAGTTTCGTCTTCTGGGCTAAAGATTGGATAAGCATTATTGTAGTTATTACGAATTATTGTCCGTGTTGAAATTGTGTTTAAGATTGTTCTCGCCAATCTTGCCGAGAGTTCCGGCAACAGAGCTGCCGCCGCTGAGTGCCATGCCGGCCGCAGAACCCACAGCCGAACCTGCTGTCATGGCTGCACCCATTGACCATGCACCTGCCGAAGAGGCGACACCGCTGCTTACACCGCCGGGGATGAGCCATGAGGCGACCTCCGGAACAAAGCGAATAATGTATGCTCCCACAAGCATACCCATTGCATACATACAGTTGGAGCCGATGCCCTGAAGCCCGAGCGCACCTATCTGAGACCATGAGTTCACAGAGCCTGTCAATAAATGGTTGTAGGCGATAAGGTCTTGCTGTAGATTATAGAGGAGAATGAAGTCGATGTAATAGAGACACATGTAGGTCACGAATCCCCACAACGTGAGGGAGAGATACTTCGACATCCATTGGCTCCATGCCGAGTTCCAAGGTGGCGCCAGCGACAGTGCGAACATTATCGGGCAGAATATCATCATTATGGCAAGGAATATCCGTTGCGCCACAAGTATTCCATAATATGACATCTGGAAAATCAGCTCTCCGATAAATCGTATAATGTCGTTTACCCATTCGCTGACCTTTGTCTCGGCGGCGACTGCGGCTCGCTGGGCATAGTTGTTGATGGTGTTGCCAAGGTTCTCGACATTATATATGAGCTTGTCCCACCAGTTTGCGTCCTCTCCGATAGCGGCAACCTGCTGTGCGGTTGCTATTGAGTCTTGCACCGCCCGCAGTCGGTCAAGATATTCACTCTGTTTCTGAGCCACTTTCAGCTCAAAGGCGGCGACCTCCTTGTTTTTGGATTTCGCCATAGCCTTTGTAGCCGCCTCCAGACCCTTGCCGGGAGACTGGAGTGCGGAGCAGATCCATGAGGAACAGGATATGCAGATTGATATGCCGACAATGCGGAGCAGCTTCATCACGTCCATGCCGCGTCTGCCGAGCATCATCATCCAGCATTCGTATGAGCCGACACACAGCGCGAGGCACAGACCGATAATCCGGGCAAGCCCCACTGCATCGCCCAATACCGCTACATTTGGGAAGGTCTCCATGGCGACAAGAAGCTTGTCAAGGCTCTCGTCGATGGAGGGAAGACCCATTGTGCATAATATAGATAGTAAAGTCATTCGATTTTAGATTGATATGATTAATAGATTGATATGGTTAATAATGTGTCGCAGCCACGGCGCACAGGTGGGCTGTTCGGCTGACAATCTCGCCCATCTTCTCCTTGGCTTCCTCGTAAGCCTGACGGCGTTTGGCGTTCTCCAGCTCGTATCCGACACCGGTCTTGTGGATATAGGCTATGTCAGCGCAAAGAATTTCGTTCTGCCTGCTGATTTCGTCGACCTGATATTTGAGCTTGCCGTCACTTTTCTGTAGGCAGTACAAAAGTCCGTCGGTGATGCAGTCCTGCATACGGTTGAAGTCATCCTTGTATGAGGCGTAGGTCACATCGACCATGCGGTCGGCTTCGCGGGCGACTTCCTCCTTATAAAGTTCCTCGATATGGGCGCGTTCCTTTTCCACCTGCGAGAGCTTCTGCCTCTGAGTCTCCTCGGCGGTCACGCGAACCGGCATGATACGCTTCACATTGGATTTCTCCTCCTTGAACCGGACACGGTAGCCGGACTTGAAGCCTGCCCACTTCCAGTACATTTCGGCACCGGAATAATTCTTGTGCAGGAAATAGTAGTACCAGTCGGGAGCGAAATCCCACGGACCGTTCTCCATTGAACGCCATTGTTTCTCCTTTTGGTCATCGTGGATTTTCGGAGTCTTGGCGAAGATTGCCATCGGCATTGCCAACAGAGCGGCGCCGGCTAATAATGTTGTGATGTGTCTAATTCTCATATCCTTTGTTCCATTTATTGATTACGATTTTCACTATCTCGTCCTTGACCTCCGAGGTAAGAATCTCCCAGATGTAGTCCGGCTTCCAGCCACATTCGGTCACGAGATAGCAGTAGAGATTTGCATTGTCTATGATGTACCGCACATTGTCTATCGAGCGTTTGAGTGTCAGCACAAGGTCAAGTTTCTCATCCATCGACGCCTTCATCAGATTGATGCCGGAAGCTGCGACAGCGGCATACAGGTTGTAGCAATGCTTTATCTCACGGGATATTGCTACATTGGCGTCTGTATAGTACCAAGCCACAAAGGGCTTCGCCTTGACGTACTTGAAAGTATTGACCGTAAAATCCTTATACTCCTTCGACAGCAGATAAAGCGAGCTTGCAGTGGATGATATAGCTCCCGCAAGCACCACGTATGAATAGGTGTTGTTAAGCTTTGAGTCAAGAGTGGTGCGAACATCATTGAACTTCTTTGCTCCCTTGGTAACAATAGACTGTTCCCCGAAGCTGGTGGCGACACGTGTCAGTGCCTGGTCTTCATCTTTCTTTACACACTTATGCAAAGCCATAAGAGCCTCGAATGTGGGCAGGTCTCTGGGGAAATCAAATGCGGAAGCACTGAGTGGCAGAGTGACAGCCACAACCGCCGGAATTATTTTTTTGTAGATACGTTCCATCAGAAGCCCCATTTGAATTGGTTTATGGCATCGAGTCGGTCATAGTCAATCTGCAAGACCTTGATGTTATGCAGTCCGTTCCATTGGTAAGCGAGAGTGGTGGTATAGTTCGACATGACCATGATGTTTGCCCATCCCTCCGGGTCGATTGCAAAGAACAGGTCGTTCATGGTGGCATACTGAGCCATAGCCATCATAGCCTGAATCTTATACCGTATCTCCATAAGGTCTGTGTAAATTCTGTTGGCTACGGTCAGGCGCTCATAGCGGTCAAGGAAGTTGTAGCCGTCACTCTTGGTCTCGGCGGTAGCCTGACCTTTGAGCGGATTCTGAATCTTGGCGTTGTTGACGATATTGACGAAATCGGCGACAAGCTGCTGTGTCTGCGTCACGATGTTGGCTAGTTCATTGAGGCATAGAACCTTGTTGGCGAACTTGGCTTTGTTGACCACCTTGACAAGCTCCGGGACGTCCTTTACTATGTCGATGGCACAGCGTCCAATTTCGATATAATATTTGCTCTCGGTGCCGAAGCCGGAAACATTCTCCATCGTCACCTTGTAGAGTTCCTTGATGGTCGCCATGCTCACGGAGTACTGTTGCAGTTTGTTCTGCTTGGCTGATATGGAGTCAAGACGTTTGTTGTGCTGGTCTTCGATGGCTTTCTGTGAGGCTGTATTGGCGGCAACCTGACTTATGCAGTAAGGATCAATCACTACACGCCATTGTGCAGATGCAATTCCGGCAGTCGAAGCGACTGCTAATAGAGGGAGAATATATCTGAGTTTTACCATAGCGACATTACTTTCTGATGTTGGTTGACTTTTCTTGAGAAATCGAGATACTTGGAGATACCGGTTTTCTTGCGGTCGATCTCAATATGTGTGATTGCCTCCTGCATGGTGCCGTAGTGACGGAGATAGATTTTCAACGCCTCCTTCTCGGCTCGCTCGGTGGTGTAGGCCCAATAACATTCAGGCGGTTCCTCGACACCGTAAACATCCGAGTTTTGACCACGGCATATCCATACCTCCTTGAAATAATTGCGGTTGTCATGGTTGTTAAGGGCATTGATTGTGAATATCTGCTGACGCTGAATCGGAGTAAGACCGAGAATGGCGGCGATGTCCTCATATCTGTCCTTAAACTTAGTCTGGTCGAGAAGTATCTTCACGTCCGAGTTGTTTATGATGGCTTCCTTTACAATCGGCGAGTCAATCACGTCGTTAAGTTCCTGAGTGACAACACCGGCAATGCCGTGGAACTTGCGGACGGTCTTGTACAAATACTTTATATATTCCGCCATGGTAGGCGATGCAATCGCTTTCCATGCTTCCTCGATTATGAGAGCCTTACGTCCTTTTTTGATACGCATTTTCTGAAGGAACACGTCCATGATAATCAGCACCACGATAGGGAAAAGAACCGGGTCATCCTTAATCTTGTCAATCTCGAAGACAATAAACTTCTCGTCGAAAAGATTTACGTCAAGGTCTGAGTTAAGAGTCATCTCCAGTTCACCGCCACGGTAGAACTGTTTGAGGATAGCGGCGAAATCGTGTATGTCGAATTTGATTTTTTCCAGAGATGTAATCTGTGGGATACGTTCAAGGGCAAACTCATAATAGCTGTTGAATGACAGCTCCTTGACCGAAAGGCGGCGTTTCTGCTCCTCCATGTGGTCTATCTGCTTGTCAATCTTGATTAGCATGGAATTTTCGTAAAGCTCCTTTTTGTACAGCTCGATTTTAGCAGCCGCCTTCTCCTTTTCAGCATCAGTTGACGCCTTGTCAAGCACGACGGCTTGGAAGGCACGGCATTGGCGTATCAGCCTTAACCTGCGTTCCTCCGAAGGGAGCATCAAAGCCTTGCTATCGTTTTTCGACGGCGGTTGCTGTATCTGTTCGTCGATCCCCTCCATTTCATGCGCATACTTCTCATATTCATCATCCATCTTGGCTGCGACAAGCAATTTCTGACGCAGACCGTTACGCTCAATGTCGGTAAAATTCTCGAAAGGATGAAAGTAGGCGTCGTAATATTCCACGATTGTCTGGTTGACAAGCATATCCTCGATTTTGGAGGGTAGCTCGTTACCTTTGAAAATCAGGAATATCAAGGATTTGAGAAAGTTTTTCTTTTCACCGAAGTTAAGGTCATACTCCTCGCGTGTGACCTTAAACGGATTCATGGAGATAGGCTTCTCCTTGGAGTAGCTAATATATGTGCCGCCAAAATATCCGCAGATGCCCTCGTAAGAGTCTCCGGTATCGACCATAACCACATCAGTATTCTGTTCAAGTAACTGACGCACAACACTGTTCATGTGGAATGACTTGCCGCTTCCGCTTGGGCCGATGCAGAAGAAATTGGCGTTGTCGGTCATCTTTACCTTGCCCTCTTTGCCGGTGATGTCAATACAAACCGGGAGTCCCTGGCGGTCGGTATAGTATGTGGTCAACGGTGTGTTCTCAGACCCTTTGAGGTGTTCCTTGAAAAAGAAACACAGGGCGGCGTCGCTCAATGTCAGAAAAAGGTCATAGTCCGGATTGAACGAATAGGCATTGCCGGGGAACGAGTCTATAAAGAGTTCCAGCTGATTATAGGCAGTCCTTGAAGGCATTATACCACACTCATAGAGTTTGGTCTCCAGATATGATGTGACGGGAGTGACCTTGTCGGCAGGACAGCTCACAAGGATATTGAAGTTGGTGTTGACCAACAGAGATGAATCGACAGCAAGACGGTTCAGCACTTCCTCGATGTCAGCCTTTGCAATCTTGTTGCTCGGGTCTGGCATGGAGCCGTGACGTTTCGCTTTTGCCTGTAGTTTTCTCAAAAGCTTGCGCTGGTTCGGTATCTGCACCACCTGGTTGAAGACAACGCAGTCCGAAAACGGAACGGAGGTGAGAAATGAGAGCAAATCGGTGGCTATGCCGTAACCGTTCACACTCATCTGGGTGTATGGCTTGATTACCGAAGGGAGATTGATTTCGTCAATATCGACAAGCGGATATGAACGGATCACGCGGTCACCGATTTTCAGATACTCGTCGGATGCCTTGAAATTGGTCATCGAGAAGGGTCCGTGTCTGAACTGAAATGCCATGAACCGGTGGCAGTATTCGTTGACCTCCGGTTTTGTAAGCTTGCGGTGACGGATACCTTTCTCGGCAAGTATATCGTTGACTTTGGATACCTTTGAATGGAAGTCGAGCCATTTCTTTGGGTCATACTGTACGAACTGGCTTTTCTGAGCCTCCTGAGTGATAATCAGGTAGGTGCGTATCTCGGTAAATTCTCTTCCCTCGAAGTATTTGAAATAGCTTCGTGTAAGAAATTCAGCGTCCGCCGGCACATCGTGACGGTATGACTGCTTGCAGAGTATATCCTGCTTCTGGAGGGCATAACCCTCGCCGAGCGTCTGCACTATATTTGAAAGCACATCCTGAAACAGCATGTACTGCTCGGCATCGGTGCATAGCTGCTGCACCGGGTTGGTCATCTCGAAGATGACAGACGGCTCACCCTTGGCGGAGAAAAGGACAACATTGCCGTCAGTTTCCTCCAGTTGAGCGTAAAGACCGTCGAATATTCGTTTTTGGGATTGTGCCATTGTTATCGTTTAAGAATGTTACGGTAGATGAATACCCCTTTGTCGCGGCGCTTGTTGTGAAGTCCGCCGCGCTGCTTGACGTATATCGTCACAAGTCCTATCACCGCCATGACGAGCATGGCGATGAATCCGGCGAGCTTCCCGAGAGCGATTGAGAACACGATGAATCCCACGAACGAGACTCCGATGGCGGCAGCCGCCAGAGTGAGAAAACGTCCACGGATTCCCATGAACTCCAGAGGTTTCTGTAACCCTTTGAAAACAGGGTAGCCTTTTTGATTCATTGCCATGTCAGTCTTGGTTTCAGCGGTTCCTTATTTGAAGAAAAGGGGCAGTGCCTCGCTCAGCGCGATGAAGGCGATACAGCCGCCGATGGTGAGCATGATGGTCTTCTTCACGTCCTGATCGCCGTTCTGCATCTTGAAATAGACATTGAAGGCGCCGACAAGCACGATGACGGCGGCGATTGCCTTCATAAGATTGGAGACAGGAGTCTGGTATGAGCTGACCTCCTGGGTAGCCTTGGTGAAACCTGCGGCACCCTTGCTGGCTGCCATTGCGTCACCCACTGCGATAGTGAGAGCGCCGAGAGCGAGTACGCCCTTGTGGGCAAAACCGGAGTTGCGTAAGCGTGCAACGGCACGCAGACATTTGTTCTTGATGTTGTGCATTTCTGAATTTTATTTGTAATTGGTTCAAAATCGCCAAAGGAACAGATGTCGCTGAAGGAACAGATGTCGCTAAAGAATCGGTGTATCTTCCGAAGTATCGGAAAATCAAGATAATGGTTGGTATAGAAATGAGAAAAGCTGTTTCTGTGTAATGTATAGGATTTAGGCTGCGTTGTCGCAGGTGTGTATGACGTTGCCGAGATCCCATTTGCCAGTTTCGGCAAGTCTGTTGGCTTCGTCGATGAGATAATCTACAGATATATAACCCGTCATGATGGCTTCACGATAACCGGGGCGTCTGAACGGTTTGTCGGAGGATTTTTGAGTAACATCTTCTGAAGTATCTTCATCAGTTGAAGATTTTACAGGTTCAGACTCAGGTTTCTCCTCATGAGGCACTTCCGGAGTAGGGCGGTCTGATTTTTCAGTTTCAGGCTTCTTCTCCTGAACAGGATGCTCAGACTTCGGTTTGTCAGATTTCGGTTTATCAGACTGTGTAGTGTCAGGTTCGGGTTTATTCGATTTGTCTGACTGTCCTTCATTGTCTGTTCTATTCTCTTTGTCGTTCTCGATAGAGTCAGACTCGGAGTTATTTTTAATAGGCTCGTCTCTGGTAATCATCACCGGTTTGAATGTGCTTGCCTCGTCCGATATGTCGATCTCTTCCTCATTGTTCTTCTCATGTTCGGCTGCTTTTGCCGCCTTTGCCTTCTGGATGTCGAGAAATATCATCACGGCATAATACAGAATGAGGAGTAGAAATAGAAATGATATTATTTGTCCGTACATGGCTGTTTCAGATTGCGGTTGCTACTAATACTTTCTCCTCAACCGGAAGCGGTTTGAATTTCAGACCGAGCTTGATACCTACGTTTTCCTGCCGTGACTGACGTTCAAGGTCTGCCGGATAATACATCACGTTGCGCTCATCGCTTACAACATATCCCTTGGCTTTCAGCCGTGAACGGAGGCGTATGCGGGCTCGGTTGGTCACAACCTTTATATTGGTCAGCGGTTCAAGACCGAAAATCATGCGGCGCCTCTCACGTCGAATCAACTCGCCGCGAACACGGGAAGAGACGTGCGATGTTTCCTTGTCAGTGCGTTTGAGTCCTATCTGTCCGGCTATGCGGCTGACGCTCCATTTGCTTATCCCGAGTTCCTTGCCTATCTCTGCGAATGACTGGTCATAAAAATGGCAACGGATATATTCGGCGCGTTCCAGCCACTTTGACTTGGCAAACTTCCCGATGCCGAGTTCCGAGGCTTTCTTGTTCACGCTCTTTTCACTGACTCCCAGTACAGAGGCAGTATAAGAGTTAGTTTCCACCGGATAAATGTTTCTGAGAGTATCAATCATCTCGTCAGTCCAGATTATGTTTTTCATCTTTGGATTTGTTGTAGTTCATGAAAAGTGATTTTTTCTCACGGCGGTACATTACCAGTTTGTGAAGGAATGTGCCGAAGAAAGCCCTGATGATGGCATTTACAAGATCCGAACGGCATCTGTTGCCGATGTCGCAGTCATCGAGCGAGTCGGCAAGGTCACGGTCGAGCTTGCATACGAGCCGGTCATCCTTGTCATTTCGCATGTCGCATGCCGCGAGATGGGTAAGGAAATCGTCCCAGCATTTGTCGTTTACAGTCACGGTAGGTTGTATAGTTGCTTCTTCGTTGGTTGATTCCTCATTTATTGATTGCGATGGAGGGTCGGGAGTTTTCTCCTCCTGAGTGTCGTTGACTTCTTCCTGTTTTTCTTTGTCAGAAGCCTTTGCGTGCAGCATGATATCGGGGTCATTGATGCCGTCAAGGAGTTCGTCTGTTTCCGGTATGTTTTTCTTCATTATGTAATAGTGATTGGAGGTTTATTCTTTTTCGTTATCGCCTATATCTTCCGGTTGTGTGCTTTCATTATCAGGCTTATTTGATTCAATGTCGGTTGTCTCAACCGTGACTGGAGGCGAGGTTGAGTTTTCAGGAGGGGAATCGGCTTTGCCCTTGGATTTCTTCTCTTTGGGATTGAGGTTGTCCACAAGCTGTATGCCTGACAGCCTCGATGTCCGAAGTGGTTTTGTAGTGTCGAAGATTGCCGAGTATATCTTGTCGAAAACCGGTTCTACAATCTTGAGCTGCATATCAAGGGCGGCCACCGTGCTGAATCTCTGCATATCGGCGCGTTTTGGAAGCTTCGGGGTGACATATCCGTAGTTGGAGAATGTCTCGCGCGTGTTGTCCCAGATTACAAGCTCCGAGCGTTTGCCGACCCTTCCGTCATTGAGATTGGGAATGATGAAGAGTCTTGCCTTCATGTCATCGCCTACGGCATGGCGCAATCGGTCAAGGAACATCAGGAAGCTCGCTGTGGATGGAACCGTAACGAGATCATAGTGGAACGGAATCACTATTATGTCGGAGTTTACGAACAGCGGTACAAGACCTCCGGCTTTAAGACTTCCCGGAGAGTCAATCACCGCTACCTCTATGCTCGGGTCATTGTGCAGTTTCTCGATCAGCTCAATCATCTCCTGACGGTCTGTGGCTTCGCGCTCCACGACATCATATGGCATAGCCTGTTCGCCATATTTACGGATATCGCTTCTACGGCATTTGAGTATTGAGTGCTGGAAGTCACAGTCGACCACAACGACATTGACACCCTTTGTCAGAAGATAGTTGGCAAAGGTGACGCAGAGCGTCGTTTTGCCGACGCCCCCTTTCTGATTGGCGAATGTCACTATGACCGGAGTCTGCATCATCGTGTGTTGTGCGTTATTGATTTCTTCACAAAATTACCAACCGGGCAACCCGGAAAACAAAATGCACAACACTTATTTCACCTCGGTTACATGAACTTCGGCCATTCGGTACAAATATCTGAGACCCCAAGGTTTATTGTGCATTAAATAGTGACTTCTAAAAGTCTCAAGACGTAAATTTCTCCTATTGTCAAGCTCTGGACGTAGACCTACATTTTGAGTGACTGACCGTCGTCGATACGGTCGTAATCGCCTTTATAGCCGACCTCCCATTCACGCTTCTCGCTCTGGCTGCCGCCTCCGGCATCTTTGAGTTTGCGAATCCCTGAAATGGGAGATTTCTTCCGTTTCTGTTGCTGCTGCTTGATTGGCTGCTGTTTCTCCGGATACTGTCGTCTCAGGCGAGAGAGGTCGAAGCCTTCTTCTGTCAGATTGATTATGATTCTTTTGGAGAAATTGATTGCAAAGGTGTTGTCACCGTCCTGCTTTATAATGAATCCTTCCTCAATGAGCTTACCTTTGACATCTGTGATTTCCATGTCTGCGAATATATTGCCAATCAGATTCAAGGCTTGCCTGTAATGGCTGTCTCTGCTTGACGAAAGGGAAACAAACGACGGATCCATACCCTTACCGGCTTTGCACAGTACATCTCGTTCTGCCTCGGTCATGGGACTGAAGCCCTCTATCCACTTGATTCTGCCGTTTCGTGCTATGGCATCGGCAAGGAACTGTTTGAGTGGTCTTGACTGTCCGTTGAAATATATCACACCCTTCTTGATATAGGCGTGCTTTCTCCAGAGCTTGTCATAAATCTCTCCTTGGGTAATCTTTGGATTAAGTGTGAACAGGTCATCAATGAAAGCCTCTATGCGGTCAAAGCGTTCCTGAGGCGAAGCAAAATCAAGCAGTTCGTTGACCGCAAGTATTCTGGCTCCGTGGAAAACCATCTTTTTATTATGGTCGACGAGCATATAGCCGTAAGGCGCGTCCTTTTTGCCGAAGAATATTATATCAACACCCAGCTTACTTTTCAATTCTTTCTTCAGTTCTTCCTTGTCGGTACAGGTGTCACGGTACTTCATAAGTATGGAGCGTAGCTGGCGCGCCCGTGCCCTGTCGGTCGCGCCGTATTTATATAAGGTGTTGAAGTCTGCGAATGGAACCTTCATCTGCACCCGTCCGCCTTTCTTTATATATACGGTGTCGTCCTTTTCATAGACTTCATATCCCATCGAGGACATTATAGCCTTGAACTGGGCGAATGATGAGAAGGTGTACTGTCTGGCAGCTTCAAAGTCTTTCTCGACTTTCTTCCGTCTGTCCGTGCCGAGAATACGGTTGATAACCTCCTGTGAGCGGCGGCGTTCGTTATGGTCGTTTATCTTTTTGCCGTCCGGAGAGACGCGGGAGGTCACTATGTGAAGATGAGTGTTCCCGGTATCATAGTGGGAGTAAATAAGGATTGGTTGTCCCGGTTCCATATATCCCATTTCCCTTAGATATTCATGTGCGAAATCAAGGATTTCCTTTTCGGTCTTTTCATATCCTTTGCATGAAATGGCAAGATGGAACTGCGCTTTCTTTACTCTGTCGTTTCTTGCACTATAGGTGTCAAGATAGTTGATCAATTCATCTGTGGTGGGTCTACCAAATGTTCCGATGCTCCCGAAGTTAAGTATCTCGATAAGTCGGGCTACACCTTTCGAGACCTTTCGCTCATTGTAACCGACAGCATGGAAGTTCGAGCTTCCCGGTAATATGGTTGCTATCATCTTTGGTATTCTGGTTTATTGGTATCTTGAATTCGAGTGTTCAGGTAACTTCGGTTGGTCGGATGCTGAATATCCGGCTGACGCGGTCGCTTTATCCAGATAACTGGGATATTCAGAGCACCGGAGATTTAGAAATCCCTGACAATGGGTTATTGTAACCGTCATAGCTTTGTAGCCTTTTTCGTGACGATTAGGAGTTCCCGTTTCATGGTGTCCAAGGTCTTTTGGACATCAGATACTGCGGGCATCAGGACTTCGGATATATAGGTTCTTGACAGTAACCCGGCAACCGAAAGCTCGTTGGCTCTCTTTACAGACTGATTGAGGTTTCCACCGGTCCAGGACAGTTCGTTCTGGAACTTTCGGTAAAACTCACCGAGGTCATTGAGTAGCTGGAGCTTCTGTTTGGCGTTGATGTCGGAGTATTCCGCTATGGCGGAGCGGATATAATGGCTTACAGAGGTGTAGGGAGCCGATTTTTCCTTTAATAAGGCATATTCCTCCGGAGTCAGTCTTAACTGAAAATACTTGGTTCTTTGATTCATAGTAACTGGATTATCTGGGTGTCCAAGGTTCCCGGACACTCTTTCGCGAAGCGAAACAGCGATGGAATCGCTCTGACGCGCAGCGGTCGGCAAGTCGCTTTTGTAATGACAAAAGCACAACTTGCTTAGCAAATCCTGCAACGCAGTTCGATGTCCTCCCGGGTCTTTTTACACCCCGAAATTACCGACAACCATCGCCACGCGAAGAAATGCACAACACTTTTCTTCCGAAAGCTCTGTATTCCGGTGCCTTTAGTTACCGTGATACTTCGGTTGTCCGATACCTCGATACTGGTTGTCCGGGATATTTTGACATCGGTGTCAACAGATAATCCGATTACATTTACCGAAGGCATTGTCGTTAGAGAATAAGATTACTCAATGACTTTCGGCATTTCAGTCGATAGATACTCAGATGTGCACAGACTCCGAATATCCGGTGCAATGGTTGGAATACCTGAATGTCCTTGGACGCTCGATATATCAGACGCCCGGCATTTTCAGTCAATGCAACTGATATATATGGTTCTGCTGATAATAGGGAATTGAAATTGTTGAGCAGAACGGTTGATATTTTCCCGATATTCATTTCCTGGGTTTTATGTAGCCTCGGAATTATCAAGCTTAAATTACCGATGACTCCAGCAACTTGATATTGTAGTTCTCCGGGGTATCATAGTTAGTTCAACCGAGATCCCAAAGTATCAGATGTTCCATGTTTTCAGTAACCGAATTATCATGAAATACTGATTTAACAACCTAATAATAAATGGTTTAATTGTTGCATGTGTCAGAAATTTTTATTAATTTTACAAGAGGGTTACACCTCGAAGCAATGTAAAATTAACACCCGAAAGCAATGTTTATTCCTTACGATATTGTTATTCTTCTCATACTCTCACCGTTTCTGCTGATAATATGGATTGTGGTGTGGGTAGCTGTACGTCTGTTCCGTCTGGCTCTTTTCCTTGCCAAATGGGCAGTGATACTTTCATATCAGATACTGCGTTGGTCAGCTGCCAGGCTCGCCGTGGGTATAGGTTGGCTATGGCACCGATATGTAGTGTCTCGACCGAATCCCTGACGGGAGGGAAATGAAAAAGCCATGCCGGTTGTGATGACCGACACAGCTTGGTAGTGGGGCGAGTCTGTTCCCTAATGTGGAACTTTTCAAATGTAGCTTCGTGGTGGATTAAAATCCTTTTCCTTTGGTTCGCTCATAGACCACATGAGTCTCATGGTCGATATTGTCTATCCTGAACTGGATGGCAGCTCTCATGGGGATAGAATCCGGAAGCATGGGAACAAGGGCAGATATTACTTGCTCTACGTTGCTGTAGCCGGTGTCCATGATTTCGGCAAGGACCTTTCCTTTGAAATATGCCCGCCCTTGAACCAGCATCTTGGGGGATATGCGAAAATACTTGTCCTGTCGTTCATCAAGATCTTTTGCCTTTCCCTGCTTACTTTCCTTCTCTGTGAAGAAAATGAAGTCTATGACTTTCGCATTTAATGTCCATGCGGGAGAAAAGTCTATTTTCACATATCCGCGAGTGATATTAAGACCACGGCTGTGATTCATGCCAAAAGCCACCTCATAGAGATTGGCTTCGCAGTCATTCTGTGCGATTGTACCCCAGGTGTGACGGAAAGTATAAACGCAATATCTATCCTCTCTCTCCATGCCCATATCTTCGCATATCTTCTTAATGCCGTTGTTTACATTGGCACAGAAACTGTCATGGTCGCAATAGCGATTATGGAACGTGAATAAAAACTCGTCATCTTCGGAAGCGAGGTACTTGTCAAATATAGGTTGGATGAATGGCTCTACCCGCATTTCTATATATGCTTCGTCAGCACGGCAATGACGGGTCTTGGCTCTCTTGTAGCCTATAACACCATTGTTGAAGTCAGCCTTTTTCAAGGCATATAGATCAGCAGTATTGATGCCTCCGAGGCATAATACCAGTAATGCCACGTCTCTGCCCAGTTCCGGAAGAGAGGAAAGCATTTTTGTCTGAGGCAGCGGTCTGTTGAAAAAATCTCTGCAAGCCTCGGCGCTTATGGCCCGTTGAGTAGCCTTGTCAGCTTTGGGAATCTTGATTTTGTTCCATGGATTGAATTTAATCTTGACGATTCCCTTCTCTTCATCGTTAAGTTCTACAATCGCGGCCTTGAATATCTGCCTGATATTAATGGGATACATTTCCTTTGCGCGATTGGTGTTCCTGAGCGATTCGATCCATTTCTTCAACACTGCTGATGTTAGTTGACCAAACATGAGCTTGTTTGAACCGATATAGCGTTCAAGATTCTCTACAGCGTACTTGTAGTTCTTGGATGTACGCTCATGTCCACTATTAATCATCCGATTGATGTGGATTCTTGCGTAATCGCTGAAACATATGTCCTGTGATTCGGTCGTCAGAAATTCGATAACCTGATTTACAGTCCACTCCTCAGCATTCACTGTGTTGAGAAGATTATTGTACCGGATTATGAGATCGGCACAGTAACTAAGGACGAAGGCATCCTTTATCTCACTGGTTTTGGTCAACTCCTTCTTCGTGACCATCTTGTCTGTTTTGATGTAGCCAAGTCCTCTGTGGTGGGTGACCCGGATGTAAACCTGCCAGAACCCATCACTTCGAGGTCTTCGTACACATGCTTTGAAATTTGCCATGTTTACTAAATTATTTGATATTTGTTTGATGTTTAATATTTAACCTTAATTACCTAATAATCAATTAATTTGCAGTGGTAAGCATTTGGTAAACATCTGGTAAACGGGCAATGTTCAATTGGTAAACAATTGGTAAAAATTTCTGATTATTTATACTCAGAAAGTGATGCCAAATGCACGGGAAAAGTCACAAAAATTAGGCTGTAATGTCCTGATTTCAGAAGCATTACAGCCTAATTTATTGATTGTCTATCGGATAGAGACTATATCGAATTAGTCCTCGATGGCTGCCTGCGCCGCAGCTACGCGAGCGATGGGCACGCGGAAGGGTGAGCAGCTTACGTAGTTCATGCCGAGTTTGGCACAGAACTTAACTGAAGAGGGTTCGCCTCCGTGCTCGCCGCAGATACCTACTTTGAGTTCGGGCTTGGTGGCGCGACCTTTCTCAACACCCATTTTCACGAGCTGACCTACGCCTTCCTGATCAAGAACTTCGAAGGGATCGGTCTTGATGATACCGTGTTCCTTGTAGAACTTGAGGAATTTGGGGGCGTCGTCGCGTGAGAAGCCGAATGTCATCTGGGTAAGGTCGTTTGTACCGAATGAGAAGAAGTCGGCTACGGTAGCAATTTCGTTTGCTACGAGGGCAGCGCGGGGAACTTCAATCATGGTTCCAACTTTGTAGCTTACAGACTGACCTTTTTCCACAAATACCTTGGCGGCTGTGATATTGATTACATCAGCCTGGTTCTGGATTTCTTTGAGCGAACCAACCAGAGGTATCATGATTTCGGGATGAACATCAATTCCGCGTTCCTTGCAGGCGATAGCGGCCTCGATGATGGCACGGGTCTGCATTTCGGTGATTTCGGGGTAGGTGATACCAAGACGGCAACCGCGGTGGCCGAGCATGGGGTTGAATTCCTCGAGGCTGTCAACTTTGGCTTTAACTTCTTCGAGTGAAAGACCCATTTCAGCGGCAAGCTCTTTCTGAGTCGCGGTCTGGTGGGGTACGAACTCGTGCAGAGGGGGATCGAGGAGGCGGATGGTTACTCCGTAGCCGTCCATGGCCTCGAAGATGCCTTCGAAGTCACCGCGCTGCATGGGAAGAAGTTTGGCGAGAGCGTGACGACGACCATCTACGTCGCTTGCAAGAATCATCTCACGAACGGCCTTGATACGATCGCCTTCGAAGAACATGTGTTCGGTGCGGCAGAGACCGATACCCTGAGCGCCGAAATGACGAGCCTGCTTGGCATCGCGGGGAGAGTCGGCGTTGGTGCGTACGAGGGTCTTGGTGTATTTGGCAGCGAGATTCATGATTGCGCCGAAGTCACCTCCGAGTTCAGGCTCGGTAGTGGGTACCTGGCCGTCGTAAACTTCACCGGTAGAACCGTTGAGCGAAATCCAGTCACCTTCATTGTATGTCTTGCCGTTCATTACAACGGTCTTCTCCTTATAGTCAATGCGGATTTCACCGGCACCGCTGACGCAGCATTTACCCATGCCGCGTGCAACTACGGCTGCGTGAGATGTCATACCGCCGCGCATGGTGAGGATGCCCTGGGCAACAGCCATACCGCGGAGGTCCTCAGGCGAAGTCTCGATGCGGACGAGAACCACTTTTTTCTTGCGCTCGGCCCAGCTTTCAGCTTCTTCGGCAGAGAATACGATCTGGCCTGTGGCTGCACCGGGAGATGCGGGCAGACCCTTGGCGGCTACAGTGGCGCGCTTGAGGGCCGCCTTGTCGAATACGGGGTGCAGAAGCTCGTCGAGTTTTTGGGGCTCCATGCGGAGGAGGGCAGTCTTCTCGTCTATTTCGCCGGCACGCAGGATGTCCATGGCAATCTTGACCATGGCAGCACCGGTGCGCTTACCGTTACGAGTCTGGAGCATCCAGAGCTTACCATCCTGAATGGTGAACTCCATGTCCTGCATATCCTTATAGTAATCTTCGAGGCGGTGAGCGATATTAATAAGCTCGGCTGCGCATACAGGCATTGATTCTTCAAGCGAGGGATATTTCGAAGCGCGTTCTTCTTCGGAAATCCCCTGAAGAGCGGCCCAACGACGAGAACCTTCTACGGTAATCTGCTGAGGTGTGCGGATACCGGCAACCACGTCTTCGCCCTGGGCGTTGATGAGGTATTCACCGTTGAAGATGTTTTCTCCGGTAGCGGCATCGCGGCTGAAAGCAACACCGGTAGCTGAATTATTGCCCATGTTGCCGTAAACCATAGCCTGTACATTGACGGCGGTTCCCCATTCTTCGGGAATCTGGTTCATGCGGCGATAAAGGATGGCACGTTCGTTCATCCAGCTGTCGAATACGGCGCAGATACCACCCCAGAGCTGTTCCCAGGCATTGTCGGGGAAGTCCTTGCCGGTAAATTCCTTGACGGCATTTTTGAAGAGTTTAACGAGCGATTTGAGATCCTCAACATCAAGCTCGGTGTCGAGTTTAACGCCTTTCTCTTCCTTGACTTTATCCATGATTTCCTCAAAAGGATCGATGTCGGCTTTGCTTTTGGGTTTCATTCCGAGAACAACATCACCATACATCTGAACAAAGCGGCGGTAGCTGTCCCATGCAAAACGGGGATTTCCGCTCTGAGCTGCGAGAGATTCAACAGTGGCGTCGTTCATACCGAGGTTAAGCACAGTGTCCATCATGCCGGGCATGGAAGCGCGGGCGCCGGAAC
>OLOQ01000965.1_pt1 | contig 29307 bp, 31 predicted proteins | sample 1673101 | NCBI WGS metagenome assembly OLOQ01 (sample SAMEA3136754, study PRJEB25190) | human gut metagenome | biome: human gut; feature: human-associated habitat; material: faeces | place: Austria | collected 2013 | reverse complement strand
CCCGCGCCTCATTCCAATTCCGGCTTTTCTCCGGAATGGGGCAGGCAGTGTTCCGGCCAACAGGTCGGGATAGAAACGACCTGCTGTATAGACAGGGAAAGGAAAAACGCCAAATAAAAAAACCGCTCCGCGTGAATTACGGAGCGGCGTTGATAACAAAGGTCTGTTCTTTCCGGTCAATCCCTGCGGCGGCGCAGGAACAGGGCAGCAGCGCCCAACAGGCTCAATGCTGCCGTAGCGGGTTCCGGCACCTGCGTCAGGGAAAGGTAATTAAGGGCTGTAAGGCCGTACCCCTTGCTCCCATCCCCCTGAATCGTAAGGGTAAGCGTCCCGTCTTCCCCTACCACGACATTCTCTACCGTAGCATAAAGCCCTTTATTGGCAGTAGCGCTGGAAGTGGAAGCGTTCGCCGGAGTAAGGACTCCGGAATTATCGCCCGTCACGGAAGAAATTTCGGCCCAGTTCCCGCTGGCGTCTGTGCCGAAGCTTGTCCAGACGGCATTGGAAGCATCGGCGTTTCCGATCGTCCAGGTTTGACCGGCAAATGCATCCTTGCCTGTGAAACCTCCAAAGATGGACAAGGAATACTCCCCGGCGGCAAGACCGCTGAACGTTACGGTGAAAGAGCCGGACCCGTCGGCCGTCTGCGTTAAAAGACCGTCACGAAAAGTGTCCCCCAAGCTGAAAGGCATGCTGCCGTTGAAAGGATTTTTCCAATCGGCTTCTTCCTCAACTGTCTTGGTGGTGGTATGGCCATTATCCCCTACAGGCCATTCTGCCGTACTCCATGCCAAAGAAACACTTCCCGGCATGCTGCCCAAAGCGGCGGAGGCACTATCATAATTCATATTGAGCACGCCGTCCGTCGTGGCGTCACTGCGTCCGAAATCAATTTGCACCGTTGCCGCCTCTACGGCAAGCAAGGTACTTGAGATTAAAGCTAAAGACAACAAGGATTTCTTCATGGCAAAACGAAGTAAACCGAATTAACAATCCGGTGTCAATGGCAAATCATGAAAATTTAATCATGTATCACGTTTATTTTTTTGGGATAAATCATCTTCCATCAATATGATAGAAATATATAACATATTTAATATGAATAAAATATGTTTTTATTAAGACAACTTGGCATTCATCGGATTGTTAATCCGCGGACATTTGCCCGCATTCAAATAAAAAACGGAAAGGATTTGTAAAACGGCCAGAATAAAGCCGTCACGGTTCCGGAACAGCCACCCGGATGCTTTCAATCCCCAAATACCGGGCTACGGAACGATTGATAAATTCATCCGGATCCCCGCTGCTCATGCGCCACATAACGGAAACATAAGGGGCCAAAGGAACGAAATCATAAGGAGGAACCGTAATGTTTTTCTTGCCTTGTTCCAATTCATGGCGGATGAACATTTTCCGTTCCTCGCACTGGCGGTGGATACGGGGAAAAGCATCCAGATATCCGGAGCATACCCACAGGGCCGGACCAGCCGCCGCCAGCAGCACGCAGAATGGGAGCCACCGCCTTCGCACGGCATCCATCCATACCCCGTACAATCCCAGAATTCCCGTCATCATCAATACCGTAGCGGAAAACATGGCGTGCCATGCCGGAATCACGCGTACAAAAAAGCTGATAGCCATGGCATGAGCCACCAGAATAAACAGCAGGGAGACGCACATACGCCGCCCGGCCTTCCCCCGCCAGACGTTTATCCCCGCTTCCACAGTCAGCAGGATCAGAGCGGCAGCGGCAACGGCCAGCAAAATTTTAGGAATCGGCATGAATTCATAAAAGGCGTTTACCAATTCCGGAATGGCGCTGAAACGCTCCCCCCAGGAATGGAGAACGGCTGCGCCGCCCGCCGTCTCCGAATGAAGGCGGGCCGCATTGCCCGGAGCCAGCAGAAGAAAGGCCCCTCCCAGCGCATGGAATCCCCAGCCAATGAAAAACCAGCAAGGGAGAACCATTCCCCGGCAGCGGGCGTAAAACCAGTACACGAACAGCATGCCCAGGGAAGCGGGAATCTGGTTCTCATTCGTCATGCCGGCGGCAAAAGCCATGCCGCCTATCCAGAGCCAGGAAAAAGGAGTGTCCCTAATCCGGGAAGTTCCAGCCCATAAGGAGCGGTACAGGCACAGGAAACCCAGCCAGATGGCGGCCGACCAGGCGTAATTGGTCCCTCCGGACAGCCAGAACATCGTGATCCCCGGCCTGGATGAAGACGTAAGCAAAAGAAGCGCTCCCACGGTAAACAGCAGCACATCCCGCCAGTTTCCGGAATTGACCCTTCTTCCCCGCGCTAGGAAAAACATCATCAACGCCAGGGAAAGGAGCACGAAGGGATTGAGGGCCAGAAAAAGCCATTTTCCCGCCGTAGCTGTAAAAATAGCGAGGAACTCTCCCAGCCGGGGATTCCAGTGCATGTATGACCACCAGCACCGCTCCAGCACGGGCTGAAAAGCAAGGCGGTGGTCCGCCCCGAACACGGAATGCATGAAGCTGTCCCCAGTGAAAGGAGTCCACCAGGTAAGTAGCATGGCATACACAAGAAACGCCAGCACCACCGCCCGGAACAGAAAACGCGCCGCCAGTGACTGCTTCATGGAACAGGCCGGGATAAAAAACGCCGTCCGCAACTAATCCGCGACGGCCTTGAATACCGGGGTGGGCAGCTTGTCCGGCTTCTTGCCAAAGAAATCCCCCACATCCTTGAATGTCACAAACAGGAAGAACCCCATCAGCAGGAACACAAAGCCGAACTGGACGAATTCCAGAACTTTTACATTCAGGGGACGCCGGAAAACCAATTCAATGGCATTCATGACCACATGGCCGCCATCCACTACCGGAAGAGGCAGAATATTCAGAACCGCCAGGTTTACATTCAACACCACGGAAAACCACAGGGCCAGCTTCCACCCTTCCTCCAGAGAGAACATCTTGTAAAACTGATTGGCAATTCCCACAGGTCCGGAAAGATGCTCCACGCCCACGCTGCTGCCGGGAGCCACCACCTTCACCAGGGTATCCCCCATCCATTTCAGACTCTGCTTGATCTGCGCCCACGGAGAAGGATGGACGGTAACGTCACGGCCCACGGAACTCAGGTCCCAGCTCACGCCCAGAATAGGCTGGGCCCCCTTGAGCAGGGAACCATCCGCACCATTGTGCCAATTCTCCGGAAGCTTCCCCTGGATATTCACCTGCCTTGCAACCCCGGCCCTGTCCGTCACATCCAGCAAGAGCGGTTCATTCTTCTTCAGCAGAACATCCAGTGCGGCAGGGTTCCAGAGGCGTTCTCCATTGGCGGCCGTAACCTCATCGCCCGGATTCAATCCGGCCAGGGCGGCAGGAGAATTGGGGATCACTTCCCCAATCACGCAGGGCATGGCCTGCATCAACCCCACCTGACGCATGCCGGAGCGCTGCCACCAGGACGTTTCCGGAATCCGGAATCCGCAGGAAATTTCCATCTCTCCTTCATGTCCAGGTCTCTGCACCGTAAAAACCACTCGGTCATGCTCGCCCAGCATGATCAATTCCCGCACGCCTTCCATATTGCCCGCCCACTTGTCCACAGGATGGCCGTCCACTTTCACAATCTTGTCGCCGGGAAGAATGCCGGCCTGAGCCGCAGGGCTGTCCGGAGCAACAAAACCGACCGTAGTCATCCCCATCTCCACATCCGGCTTGCCCACCATCCAGACGGCCACGGCAAACAACACAGCCAGCAGAAAAGAAGCGGCAGGCCCAGCGGCGGCCACGATAATCTTGTCCAAGGGAGTAACCGGCTTCAAATCCTTGGGAAGCTCCGCACGTCCTTCAATGGCCTCCATAGGAGCCATCTGCGGCAGGGATACAAAACCTCCGGCCGGAATCCACCCCAGCCCCCACTGCACGCCGTTAACCGTTTTTTTCCAGATGGGACGGCCAAACCAGATTTGAAACCTGTCCACATACAGACCACGCCAGCGGGCAGCGAAAAAATGACCAAGTTCATGAATAAAAATCATGAAGTTAAACAACATCACCACGCCGAAAATAATGGCGATAGTGGCAAGGACGGAAAGAATGCTATCCATGGTAGTTTTTGCCGTCCAAGCTACCACGGGACTCTCCGGTGAACAAGCTTCAAAGATGTCCTAATGACAAAGTGGATGCTGATATTCCAAATGGATTTCAAAAGGTGCCTGACAGCCCAGAAAACAGCCTTTACCTTCCGGGAATTCTGAAGCCGCAAGTAAAAGACCGCGTCCCCTTTTTTCGAGCGGCGCCTCTGGGAGAGGCGGCATCATCCCGGCCCGGAACCTGGACGAATAAAAGCGCCTTTTTTACCAGGAGAAAAACCGGCGGGGCATCCAACGCCGCAGTCCGCTTTTCTGTCCGAATCCCCTGAACAGCCTTTGCAATAAATGCCTCCGGGATTGGAAGCAATGATTAAAGAGCCATTGTGTTCTTAACAAAAATGCGCACTGGCGGAAACAGGATTTTTCCCAGCCGGCATGGGAAAACCGACGCTGCAATAAGAGAAACTGGCTGGCGCACTAAATGATGAACGTGCGAACACCTGCTCCATAAGGCATTTACAGGAAAATGCCAACGGCCGGAACTGTCATGTCCGGACATGAAAACAGCCTCCGGAAAATTATTTCCGGAGGCTGTCGGTTAACGTTTACTGAACAGATGGAAACTCCCGCAGATTCAGGCGCGGAGAGCGGCGCCATCCTTGGCTTCAATGGCCTTCTTCGCTTGAGCGAAGATAACGTCAAAAGCCTTTTCGTCAGAGACGGCCAAATCGGCAAGAACCTTGCGGTCCAAATCAATATTGGCGGCTTTCAAGCCTTCCATAAAGCGGGAATAGGTCAGACCGCGGTCGCGGACGGCAGCGGAAATACGGGCGATCCAAAGACGGCGGAATTGTCCCTTCCGACGCTTGCGGTCGCGGTATTCATACTGCCAAGCCTTGTAAACAGCATCCTTGGCGTAGCGGAAGAGTTTGCTGCGGAAACCGCGGAAACCCTTGGCACGCAAGAGAATGCGCTTACGACGCTTGCGAGAGGCCGGTCCATTAGTGGCACGTGGCATAGCTTATTTCTATTTCTATCTTGAACAGACTGTTCTTCCTCACCTCCCTGCAGTCTCGCCTGTTCTTATCTTCTCATCGGAAGAAGGCTGCATGAAGGCCCCCCGTTCAGCGGGGGGAAAGCTCGGCATTAGTCGAGCGTTTCCGCGGTTTAGGCGAAAGGCAGGTTCTGCTTGACTGCCCAGACTTGCGTCTCGTCCACCAGAGCCACCTTGCCAAGCTGGCGCTTGCGCTTGCTGGACTTCTTCTGGAGGATGTGGCGCTTGCCCTGTTTACGGCGCAGTACCTTGCCCGTGCCGGTTACCTTGAAACGCTTGGCGACTGCCTTGCGGGTTTTATTGATACCACCTTTGCGGGTCATGGTGGAAGGAGATTACAGGCTTTTTCCAAATACGCAAGTATTTTTTATGCAAATCTTTTCTTCAGACGATGGCAAATGGGCCCTTCCTGACCATACATTGCCCGGCGCCTTTGACGCAGCCGGCTGCATCAAGAAATAAAATGGGGAACATAACCGGCAAAGGATGATCAGACAGCTACTACTGCCAGCCAGGGAATCCTCTGTCATCCACCATACCCTTTGCCACTTCGGCAAGTGCTTATCATGAGAAATTCTTATATATAAGAAAAGACTGGAACAAAGAGCCCTTCATATACTCCCCCATCGGCGTAAGGCCTTCTTAGAATATTTCACGTTGACAGCAGACTCCGGTCCGGAACACTGACGTCACATCAGCAGAATTCTTTAAGCAATTAACTGTTAAACCCAATATCCAAATCACCGTCAAATGACGGGCAAGAATAAGATGGACAAATATCACGAAAAAACAGCATGCCATCCTACCAGAAAGCTCATCCCCAATTCATCACGCCGGATATTATCCCCTGCCTTTTCCATATTCTCCGCGCATTTGCCTGATTTCATCCCGAATCAAGGCGGCGCGTTCAAATTCCAAATGGGAAGCAGCCTCCTTCATTTCCGCCTCCAGCCTGGCAATGCGCTCTTCCAAACCATACACGGCTTCATCCTCCGCTACGCGGAAGGACTCTCCATCATCCTCTGCGTACAACTTCAACTGCCCCTGTTCGGAACGGCTCACCGTTTGGGGGACAATACCGTGTTCCCGGTTGTATTTTTCCTGAATACCCCGGCGGTAATCCGTCAGCTCAACCAGCCGTTTGATGGAATCCGTCATCACATCCGCAAACAAGACGCACTCTCCATTCAAATGCCGCGCGGCGCGGCCCGCTGTCTGCACCAGGGATGTCTCATTGCGCAAAAACCCCTCCTTGTCCGCATCCAGAATGCACACCAGGGAAACCTCCGGCAAATCCAGCCCTTCCCTAAGCAGGTTAATGCCTACCAGAACGTCTATCTTCCTGGCTCTCAAAGCACGTAAAATCTCCACGCGCTCAATCGCATCCACATCCGCGTGAATATAAGACACCTTCAATCCTACCCCTTTCAGGTACTCCGTCAAATCTTCCGCCGTCTTCTTGGTCAGCGTCGTGACCAGCACGCGTTCATTTTTGGCAACGCGTTCATTGCACATGGCGATCGTCTCGTCAATCTGCCCTTTCAACGGACGGATGGTAATCTTCGGCTCCAGCAGCCCGGTAGGCCGGATAATCTGCTCTACAATCAGGGGTGTAGAACGCCTGGTTGGGTCAAATTTTTCTACCGGTTCCGTGGATGGGCTGGGAGCAACGCGAATGTCCTTGGGAGAGGTAAACAAAATTCCTTTGAACCCTTCCGGAGCCTTTTCTCCGGATCTGGCGGCACGGCGCACGGGGATATACGTCTTATTATCCGCACGGCAATTTACCAGTTCAAATGGCCCCGGAGTAGCGGAAGCATACACAATCTGGTTCTGCCTTTCCATAAACTCATGGAATTTCAAAGGCCTGTTATCCAGAGCGCTGGGCAGGCGGAACCCATGCTCCACCAGAATATTTTTGCGGCTTCGGTCCCCCTCGTACATGCCTCCCAGCTGCGGCACCGCCACATGACTTTCATCAATCAGGGTCAATGAATCCTTGGGAAAGAAATCCAGCAGGGTGGATGGGGCGCTTCCGGGCAGGCGGCCGGACAAATGGCGGGAATAATTTTCAATCCCCTTGCAGAAACCCAGCTCTTCAATCAGTTCCAAATCATAATCCGTGCGCAATTTAAGCCGCTGCGCTTCCAGCAGGCGCCCATGCTTCTCAAACCAGCCTACGCGGTCCTCCAGCTCTTCCCGGATAGCCTTTAACGCCGCCGCCCGTTTCTCCGGAGCGGCCACATACTGCTTGGCCGGGAAAAAAGTGTAGCTCCCAAGCCGTTCCCTCACACGCCCGGTGGCGGAGTCAATCAAAGAAACCCGTTCCACCTCGTCGCCGAAAAACTCTACGCGGATTGCTTCACCTTCCGAATAAGCGGGAAACACCTCCACCACCTCACCGCGCACGCGGAACGTGCCGCGGGTAAAATCAAAATCCTGCCGCTCGAACAGGCGTTCCACCAGATGCTTCAAAAACACGTCCCGGTCCATGACATCCCCCTCGCGCATGCGCAGCGTCAGGTTCCTGTAATCCTCCGGAGTGGACAGGCCGTAAATGCAGGAAACGGATGCCACCACAATCACATCCCTCCGTGTCATCAGGGAATTCATGGCATTCAGGCTCAGGCGGTCCAACTCGTCATTAATGGCGGAATCCTTTTCAATGTAGGTGTCGGAACTGGCGATATACGCCTCCGGCTGGTAATAATCGAAATAGGAAACGTAGTAATCCACCGCGTTATTCGGGAAAAAACTCTTCAGCTCCGAATGAAGCTGTGCGGCAAGCGTCTTGTTGTGGGAAATCACCAGCGTGGGCCTGTTCATCCGGGCAATCAAATTCGCCATGGTGAATGTCTTGCCGCTCCCGGTCACTCCCAGGAGCCCCTGGTGCTTGTTACCCGCCTCCAGAGACTTGAGCAGCTTGCCGATGGCCTGCTCCTGGTCTCCTGAAGGCTTGAAGGAGGAATTCAACTCAAAAGACGACATACGCAATGCCGTCAGTATATTGCTCCCGCCCCGCCGGGCTAGGACAATGTTTGACAATTTTCCCCTCCTGACCCAGTATATGCGGCATGTACATTCCCACACAGGAAGAACGGTATGCAAAAAAAGGGGTTGTTTCCCTCATCCTGTGCGTTGTAGTCCCTTCCTGCCTGTATGTCTCTCTTTTGTCCAAGCAGCTGATGATGGTACGCGGGCATGAATGGGAAGCTGTCATGAAACTCTTTCTGGCATTTACCTACCCGCTGGCGGCCCTCTTCGCCATGACGGGCATTCCGTTCTTCTGGTGGTCTGTGGGCATCTCTCTGGCGGTTCATGCCGGCATCGTCGCCTGGCTGAAAACAACGCCTCTCCTGTCCCCTAAAAAAGCCGTCTGCATCGCCCTGTGCCTGGGGATGCTGGACTTTCTGTTCGTGAAACTATTTCCTTTTCCGGCACAAATCATGGGATAAACCTGCCCGGGAAAATATTTGGGATATTCCATCCTCCGGTTCAGGACTGCTTTAACTGGCTCGAGAATTTTCTTAATTTCACGCCTCGTTGTTTGGTATCAGTATCGCCCTCCTCATACGCGAAACACTGCGCCCCGTAACCATCACCGGCGGCCAACACCGGCTTGGGATAAAACTTTCCTTTCTCCAGAACCTCCTTCACAGAATCAGCTACCAAGGATTTTCCATCCTTTACCGGCAGACAAACCAGGACGTATTCAATGCCCCCCCCTTCTAATCCGGAGTAAATGTGCCTTTGGGGAACCAGACATCCGCCCATGAATGGAAAATGCCGCCAGAAAGCAGACCCCCAACAGGACATCTAACTTTCCTATGGGTTCTCACCACAGGTGCTTCCCATAAGCGCGTCAAAGGTAAAAACTCCTGTTTAATCTTGAACGCCAGAGCCTGGTATGGCAGAGTGCGTTCGCCCATTCGTTGCGCCTGTGGCGAAATTGGTAGACGCGCCAGACTTAGGATCTGGTGCCGAAAGGCGTACAGGTTCGAGTCCTGCCAGGCGCACCATTTCATAATCCTATTAAAACAAATAGTTTGAAGAGGGTTTCTTTTGAGTGTTGCAATAGATGCAAATTTCATAAAACGCCCCCAATCTGTGTACAAAGTGTGTACACTTTCAGGCTGTTTATAGCCTTATTTCATAAGCTATTTCTGTCATACGATTCACACAATGAACGGCACATTTGGCCGCTTTGTAAAACGGAAATCTTGTGAGTTATATATAATTGAGACAATGCCAATATATTGTGTTAATTTATGTCTATCTATACACTCCACCGTCAGGTGAGGCAACTGGATAAAACGTTCTGCGGTAATGGCAGGAAGTATTCGACTGGAGATGTTTTATTCTCAGGCCAGGGGAAACGAATCGTTCTCGGGCAATACATTGCGGAAGGCGGTGAAGGATCGATCTTTGCCGTTCATCTGCCATCAGAAACAACTCTCGTTGCCAAGCTCTATCATCCAACGCAACGGATGCGTTGGCGCGAGCAGAAGCTTCGGTTGATATGTTCCCGGCCTATTCGTTCTCCGTGCGTGGCGTGGCCGCGCGAGATCCTGTACGACGAACTGCGGCGTTTTGTCGGCGTGCTGATGCCCCGGGCGAACGGTGTTCCGCTCGGGGCTTTCGCGTTTCATGCGGAGCTGCTGAAGAAACAGTTTCCATTATGGACTCGATACGACCTCATTAAACTGTGCCTGCATTTGGCTGAATCAGTCCACACGCTGCACCGTCATGGCGTTATCCTGGGTGATCTACATCCCGGCAATGTAATGGTCTCTTCTGATAGTTCCGTCTGTTGGATTGATGCCGACAGTTTCCAGATCGAGGACTATCCCTGTTCGGTAGGCACGGAACGGTTCCGGGCTCCGGAGCTCCACGGCAATTACGGAGGTTTCCTCCGTACCTGCAGTCACGATGTCTACGCCCTGTCCGTCCTGCTCTTCATGACGCTGACGCTCGGTCTGTCTCCCTTCGCCCGGCAAGGGGGAGAAGGAGACATGCGGGAATCCGCCGGAAAGGGCGTGTTGCCATATCCGTTTGCTTCGTACAAGCCACCTGCGGGAATCTACCCGCCCGATACCCCCGGACGCTATGTCTGGTCGTATCTCCCACGCAAGCTTCGCGATGCCCTAGGCCACAATCTTACCTGTGTCCAGCATCGCGATTTGCGTCCACGCGTCATGCCGGGGTATCTGGCGCGTTGTTTGCAGCAATACCTCAGGGATATGGAGCCGGGAGGAAGAAGGGATCATCCCATGTACCGGGATCTTCTGCACGACCGTTCCTGTCCGCCCCGCAGTTTGCTGGAGAAGATGACACCCAACATCTGCTCAGACTGCGGCATTCGCTTCTGGGAGGCTCCTGACGATGTCGCACGGCGTTTACGGCAATCCCATGCCAAATCCTTGTGCAAGCTCTGCATACGGCGTCGTAGCGCATTGAATCAGGCAACCCGGAATCCAACCATCAACGATTAATTTGAATAACCATGTCTATATCATCATCAACACACCCAACCAGACAGGAACAACTCGCCGCCATGCGCGAGTTCAGCAACAACACCAACGCCCGGCTTCCCGTTCTCTTCCTGTTGGATGCCAGCAGCAGTATGAACGGCATTGTCCGGGGCGACAACCAACACATCGTCCGTCAGGAATACGCTGACGGGATCAACTGGAATATCGTCACGGGAGACAACATGGTCACCCGGATGGATGAGCTCAATACTGGTCTTCAGCGGTTCGTCAGCGACATTCTTGCCGATCCTCTGGCGAAACTGGCCGCCGACGTAGCGGTGATCACATTCGCCCGGACGGTGGCGACGGTGAAGGAGTTCGGTCCGATCCGGGAATCTGACACAGGCCTGAAGATCTCCACGTCTCAGGAGAATGAAACGTTCCTTGGCGAAGCCGTCGAACTGGCTCTGGCCGAACTTGACAGCCGTAAACGTACCTATCGGGAACATGGGGTGGAATACTACCAGCCCTGGCTCGTCGTGATGACGGACGGGGTTCCGACCAGCGCCCGACACCGGGAGCTGGAGGGACGATTGAAGGAACTGACGGCTGCCCGCAAGCTCAGTGTGTTCGTCTTCGGTATCGGCCGTGCCGATCTGTCGGAGCTTTGCAGCATCAGCCCGGGGCGTCCTCCCATGCGGGTCAACGATCAGAAGTTCCCGGAACTCTTCGCATGGCTGAGCCGGAGCGTCCGCATGGCCAGTATGTCCATGACGGGAGACGGGGTATCGTTGACTCCTCTCCCGGATGACATGTGGCAGGTGTAGTCGCAATAGCCAAGAAAGTCTTCCTCAGGAGGGCTTTCTTTTAGTTATTAGGCGTTGGTTGATTCGCAATTCCGAAAGGAATATGGACCGAGGGTGTAATATTGCTGGCAGCTTCCAGATGAACCATTTGATCATCAAAGAAGATATGAGGCCGTAAAATTTTAAGAACCTTGTTTTTTTCTAATCCTCCCAGAAAAAAAGCTTCCACTGCCGTAATTCCCCATTCCCGGAGTGTTGTAATCACTCGTTCATGAGCTGGAGCATTACGTGCCGTAACAATAGTAATACGCAATCTTGGAACATAGTTTGTGTTTTTACTTTTTTCGATATTTTCTAATTTTTGTATTTTCGCTAACCGTTCTATAAGACCTTTCAAAGGACCAGGAGGCGCAGGAATCCCCGCATTTTCCCGTTCTTCTTGTTGATATTCAGCTATCCCTCTTTCCTGATAAATACGCTCGCTTGAATCATCGGCTAACACTCCATCAAAGTCGAAAGCAATACGTAATTCCCCTGTTGCAGGATCATCTGGAGCTTGAGTAGGTAAGATCAATCCAGCCGGTTTACCCATTTGAATAGCCTTATCAACATCTTCTTTGTTAGCACTTAGAAATAAACAACAATCGAAAGCATCCATATAAGGGAAAGGATCGCGTCCAGCCGTGAATACTCCTCGTGTAATGTTTATTTTATAGTGTTCGCAAGAATTGAAAAATCTCAATCCACTAAATGGATCATTTTTTGATAAAACAATAACTTCAACAGGATTTTCTTTATCATTTGATCCATTAAACTGCAATAATCTCTTAATAAAAGGAAATGCAACACCTCTTTTTAAGATTGATTTTCGATTATCCCATTGATATTCCATGTAAGCTTTCTCTCCTTGATTTTCGAATATATTATTAGCTTCGTTCAGATCAAAAAGAGCTCGACTTGATACAGCTATAACAAGTTTATTTTCTGTAGAAAAAGGCATAATTTATTTAAATTTCAAATTAACTATAGATCATATTCTTGAGATAAGTATAATATCTCAGATGTTTGTCCGCAATCAAGTTCCTGGTTCAACACCTCCATGCATCGGGCATAGCTGTAAATCTTGTCCCGCTTCTTTCCTGTTATTTCCGAAACGATGTGCAGTTTCTGAAGACGAGTCAAACCGCTGTTAACGGTGGCGGGGCTCAGGCCGGTTTCCGCAACAATGTATTTGCTGTCGGCAATCAGCTTTCGTGTAAAACATTCGAAAATAAGCAATGTCGTTGCCGAGGAACGGCCTGTTTGTTCGATGATCTTCCGGTCATCGGATATTTGCCGGGCAATCTGTCTGGCGGTCGTCACTGCCTGCCGGGATGTCAGTGTTACAGCTTCGAGGAAATAGGAGAGCCACGCTTCCCAGTCCCCTGTTGATCTTACGTCGCTGAGAAGACGGTAGTATTCCTGACGGTGGACTTTGAAGAACAGGCTGAGGTATAGAATTGGGGCTTTCAGGACACCGGAATCGCAAAGCATCAGGGTGATCAGCAAACGTCCCAGGCGGCCATTTCCGTCAAGGAATGGGTGAATGGTCTCGAACTGCACATGCACCAACGCCGCCTTGATGAGAACGGGCAATAGGAGCGCGGGATCATGAATAAACAGTTCCAGCTTACCCATGCATTCCATAACCCGGTGAGGAGGAGGCGGCACAAAAACGGCATTGCCCGGCCTTGTTCCGCCGATCCAGTTCTGGCTTGTACGAAACTCTCCCGGATTCTTGCCTTCTCCCCGGCCCTTTCTTAGCAAGACTTCGTGCATCTCCCTGATCAACCGCAACGACAGGGGCAGGCCTTCCCGGATCTTGTCCAGGCCGTACTGCATGGCGGCAACGTAATTGCTGACTTCCGTGACATCTTCCAGAGGGACGCCGGGTACTCCGTCTATTTCCGATACCAGCAAATCGGACAGTGAAGACTGGGTTCCTTCAATCCTCGACGACAAGACAGCCTCCTTGCGTACATAGGAATACAACAGAAGGGAATAGTCTGGGAGAAGAGAAGCCAGTGAGTTGAGTTCGCCGATCGCAACCAGCGCCTGGTCATGAGCTTGTTGCAATTGGGGGCTGATGTCTATTCCTGGGACGGGAGGCAAGGACGAAGGAATAAAGGCTTTTACCCGTTCTCCTGCTACTGCCGTAATCTCATATTCTCCCGTATGCTTCCTCTTCATACGGCTACGATTAACTTAAAATAGTCAGATTGTCTATTTCAAGTTAATCCATTTTTGTGAAATAATGAGTTAAGCTATTTCAAGATTTTTGACGTATCATTATTCCTGAGAAGCAGGAAGTTCTTTGGCTCGTTTCTGAGCCATGTTGATCAGGAAGCTCATTTGATCTGTGGATTTCTTGTTCATGATATCGCTAAATTCCCCGAGAAATTCTGCCAGGTTCGCATCGTTACATTCTTTCCGAATTCTGTCTTCCATGGCGGGGAGCAATATTTCTTCATCCCTGGTTTCAGCCGGATAGGTGGCAATCACGTTATCAGTGATCTTTGCCAGAGGCAGGAGGACATCGTGAAGATACCCCTTGTCCAGTTCATCGTAAGTCGTCCGCCATTTTTTCATCAGAGTATCATATCTCTTGTCTATGATGTTGAGGGGATAATCGAGAGCAGCATTATAGGTTGGAATCGAGTTGATTTCTTTCTCCAATTTCTGTTTTAGTTCGTCCATCTCCTTGAGACACTGGTTTTGCGCGGTCTCAACCTTCCGTTCGTATTCCTTTACTTTGGCAAGATAGTCATCCAGCTTGAAGTAGTCGCGGATTTTCTTGTACAGGGCATCCTTGAATTCCTGAGATGGTTTAGCTGCCCATTGTTCAGCCGGATTGGATGCAGGAGGGAGAGAGCTAGTTCGGGACGGCAGTTGCCATATCCATACGCCGCCAAGCATAAGAATGATCACAGCAGTAGTGACAGCGTAGAAAATAGATTTCTTGTAAGCTCCTGTTTCCCGGAGACTCCTGGGCTTCCCCTGTTGCAGCCATTCCTTCCACTGCCCGACTGTCTGGCAACGTTCTTCAGGCTTAAGCCGCAGATTCCGGTCGATGGATGTCAGTAGTTCCCGAGGCCATGGCAGGGGAAGCGCCATGCCTGAAAGGGGGACGACATCATCCTGCATCAACCGTCTGAGTGCGGATTCTGCCGTAATACCGGAGATCAATTCGTACCAGGTAACTGCCAGGGCGTAAAAGTCTGTCCACGGACCGATCTCACCTTTCCCGGTGATCTGTTCCGGGGAGGCGTAAGCATACGAGAACTCTCCCTGTGTAACTGTGCAGGTCACTTCCGGCTTGTTGAGCGCCGCACCAAAGTCGATCAATACAGGCAGCCCCCGTTCGTCAAAGAGGATGTTGCCGGGCTTGATATCGCGGTGGTAGATCCCCCTGCCATGCAGATAATCCAGGCCATCCAACACCATAAGTAGCCACTCCTGGGTTTGATCCGCAGAAATAGTTTTTCCTCCTGTGGCGGCTTCGTCCATGCGCTCCCGCAGGGAACCTCCTTCCAGCCACGGCATCACATAGAAGATACTGCCATGAGACTCGAAGACATCATACACCCGAACGATTCGCTCGTGGTTCAGGGAAGCAAGTGTCTGCGCCTCCTTGCGGAGGGAATCCATGGCTGCCCGGTAGGTCTGCCGGGGAGCGTGCGGTAACGGGATGATCTCTCCCGTATTCGAATCCCGGCTGCACAGCCCCAGAGGGAAGCATTCCTTAAGAACGATATTGCGTCTGAGCTGATTGTCCCAGGCAATGTAGGTGATGCCGAAACCTCCCCGGCCCAGTACCTTGAGCAACTTGTAATTGCCCAGCAAAGTTCCCGGAGGGAGAGCGAAGTCGGGAGCTTCCATAGCCTCAGGAAAGAGGAGGATTGCCGAGTCTCGGCACTTCGTCGGCCAAGAACTCTTTCAAGGTTTTACCTTGCGAGAAAGCCTTCTTCTCAAGAACCTTGCGGGTATCCGGATCGAGCTTCAGGGTAATCAACGTTTCCTCTTCCACCTGCACCCGGCTCGGGAGAGTCAGCGGGAGCTGTTTGATCAATTCCCGGATGATGTGTTCCTTGGCGGCGGGAATGGGTTTCTGAGCCATCCAGTTGCGGACGGTCGCTTCCGTCACGAAACATCGTTCGGCGAGCCATGCGTAGTCGAAGTTGTTGGCCTTGAGCCACAGCTTGACGTTCATTTTCAGCTCATCCTGATTCACTCCTGCCATGCTTCGGAATGTATCACTATCGCTCAGTAATGGCAATATGGTTATACAACATTCCTCTTTTTGAGATTAAAGTGAGATTTTTACGTTGACTAAAATCGTAAAAAGGAGATATACAGGCAATGTAAACGAGATGCCAGCAATGAAAAGTATCATCCAGTTCACCTGCCCTCAATGCGGAGGTCACCAACTGATGCTCGTCGAACGGGCCATGCATCGTTATGTCGTCCAGAGTCTGGAGGCTGACAGACAGGGAGGACTGGTTGTCGGGCACAAGGTTCTAGTGGACGATTTGTGCGGGGAACCGCTGGGGTATCGCTGTGCGGACTGCCGCCACCCGGACTGCCATAGTCATGATTCATCGGAAGGGTTTCAATGGCATTCTCTGGAAGAGGTGCAAAGCGCCGGGGCCATTGTCTGGCCGGGCGGGATGGAGACGGTAGAGCACCGGTGCATGGTTTGTTTCCCTGACGGGAAGATGACGCCTGTGATCGTCGAGGTCACTCATCCCGGATCTCTCAGCGAGAAGGAGCGCCGATTTGTACTGGAACGAGAACGGGTCACCCATGGCATCCTGATCAGCCAGTCGGATTCCGGTATTCGAACATTGTCCTGCCGCAACTGGAAGCGGGTCAAAAAGCATGTTCTGCAACCATCAAATACATCCATTTCATGATCACGACTTCAATTCTGGCGGAAATCAATCCCTATGCCTTGATGAAAGGGGCACAGGAACTGCAGAAAACGGATACAGGACGAGAGATCCTGTTTACACTGCTTTGCTCCGGGATAGGAGGAGTAGCCCTTTTTCTGGCACTCTACTGGCTGTCGGAGCACAAGGAAGCGGCGGCAATCAAGGACTTCAAGACGGTTGCCATTGTATTTGCCGTGGCCGACCTCATCATTGGCGTGATGGATTCCGGTTTTCTCGCCGTGCTGGAATTGGCGGCGATTGTCCTGGTGGCTCATAAGCTCTTGAACTTCACCTTGGGGAAATCATTCGGTGTATTAGGAATCAGTATAGGGATTTCTTTTGTCGGAACTTTTCTGGCCGCAGGAATTTTGGGTGTAGAGATATAAAACACGATAAAGGATAATGGAAACAGGAACTCACAGACAAAGAATTCGGCTTCCCCGGTTCATTATTCTGATGGCAGTCTTGTTGTGTCTTTGCAGCATACACAATGCTTCTTCACAGATATATAGCGGAGGGGGAGATATAAAAGTTAATGAAGGATGGGGAGACACTTTGACCCCCTCGTTCACGATCGATGAACTATCCCGGTTCATGTATCTTGCTATATCGAAAGGACAGGATAAAGAGGTCCTGAAGTTGATACAGCAAGGCACTAATATTAATGCCAGAGATCAGCAAGGCAGAACGTTTCTCATGTGGGCTTCGATGGGAGGACATGAGAGAATTACCAGAATTCTGATTGATGCCGGGGCAGATGTTCATGCCAAAGATGCGAATGGCGTGACTGCCCTTATGCAAGCTTCTGCGCTGGGATATGGTGCCATCGTTCAAATGTTGATCCAGGCAGGGGCAGATGTCCGCGCAACAAGTGACGGGCATAAAATCACTTCTCTCCTGGCAGCTGCGGCAAAAGGTCATGCCGGAATTGTAAAAATACTCATTGATGCAGGAGCCGACATTAACGTCAAAGGCGCGGAGGAGACTACTCCTCTGATGATAGCTTCAGAAAACGGTCATGATCAGGTAGTCAGGATCCTGATTGATGCGGGGGCAAATCTTGATGATCAAGATGAATTTGGAGAGACGCCTCTCTCACTGGCTTCGACCAAAGGTCACAGCCTTATCGTAGAAATGTTGAAAGAGGCCGGAGCTAGAGGCGGCTGGGTATGGATTAGCCTTTTATTCAGTATCATTTTGGGGATGGCTATGTTGGTGGTAATGATTGTATTTTCGTGTGGCAGGAAAAAGGGAGGGTATAGGAAACTTTTTCTATGGTGTGGCGGGGTGGCAGCGTGTGATATGTTTGCCAATCTCACATTTGGTGGATGGATCACGTATTTCGTCCATGAATTCAGCTTCCGGGCAACTCACGATAGACCATTCAGTTTCCCGTGGGGAGTGTGGTTGTCTTTCTTATGGATAAGCATGTGCATTCTAGTCGGAGTTCGAACTGATTGTGATTTTAAATGGTCCTGTGGACGTTCGTTCGCTGCACTCTGCAGTATTTTGCTTCTAACTCTTTTTGCATCTTATCATGTAGGTAGATTTCTGCTCGGATGGAATTAATATAGATAAATATAACAATGAATACGATACGTCACATACAAGGATCTTGGATCAAGAAAAGAATTCTTACCGTTCTGCTGCTGGGCGTTTGTTGCCTTTTTTATCCCCACAATGCGTTGTCTCAAGATGAGCCCGGCGCACCTCCGCAAAGAAGTGCGGCAATGCAGGCCGAGTTTGATAAGGGGACTGCCCAAAACAGAAAACGGTACGGTGATCAAGTGTACGACCAGTACATGGGAGGAACTACAACGGCAGGACAGAAAGCTGTAGGAGCGGCACAGATGGAGAACGCCATCGCTGTGGCCGAGGGCAAAGGAGATACCGCACAAGCGGACATGCTGAGGCAACAGCTTGCCCGGGCGAATAGTAATAATCAGTGGTACTTGAATGAATTGAAGCAGAAAGCCGATGCAGGCGATGCCGGAGCACAAAGGGAGCTGAATGAATACTACGAGCTTATAAAAACTTCGACACCCTCGTTACCTGCGGTTCCTTTCGTTGTCAGCATCATTTTCGGCTTATTATTCTACTGGTGTATGGTGCTGTTCTCTCCCAGGGATACCATCTTGAACCGCAAAACACTGATCTTGTGGTGTGTCGGTTTGACCGTTTTCGATATGCTTGGCAATCTGACGAATTCGTCGTGGTTATTTCTCTTCGGCGAAGTCCTGGCTATCCTTCTGATCGCCCGGAGTTTCAAGTACTCATGGAAGCGTACCTTTTCCATCCTCGGCATTGTACTTGTTTCTGTACTCATCCTGGGAGGCCTGCTGACAACATTTCTCTGATGAGGTTTCTCTCGGTTGCTCCATGGATATACTCTTTGATTCCCATGATTTCATATTACCTCGCCAAACCCGGTAGCACACAGGAAGGTCCTTTTACTGAAGACGAATTAGAAGAACTCTACCGTCAGAGGGCTCTATCCTCTGATTCCTACGTTTGGTCCGAAGGATGGGATCAATGGTGTCTTTGTGAAGATGCCTTTGAATGGTTTATTGCCAGATCCAACCTTCCTCCTCTTCCCCCGGGATTCGACGCAAAAGGAATGCCATCCAGTCCCGATGTACCTCTTGTTCATGATGAGAGAGACAGGAAAACTTCCCCTGCCGGCAAGATCAAGTCATCAGAAACAGAAAGATACAGGAACCTGTCAGATCGAATACAGCATCGGGAGGTTTTGAATCAGATCCATCAGTGGGGTCTGCGAGCATTACAGGTAAAGGGGCAAACCTACGGAATCAACCATTATACCGTCTGTGCCATTGGCGTGATGCTGATGATCGTGCTCATTTCACTTGGAACGAAGAAACCTGCTGACTCACACTATGTATCAGATACATGGATACAGAGAAATAGAAACGAAGGCAACAGTTCGGATTATCAATGGCAGCAGATGGTCAATGCAGCCAATAAATTCCACGAGAACAATACCATGGATATCTGCAACAAGTGCGGGGGAAGTGGAGTTGTAACCCCGGGCAGCGGAAGGTCTCTCTGGAACCGTGCAGAATCAAGCCAATACCGCATGACCTGTCCGCAGTGCGGAGGAGCAGGCGAAGTGCAACGATCCCGGAATGCGGGGCGCTTCAACGACGGCACCTATCAAGGAAGCGGTTGGTAAACTCTGACAGAAAATATGAATGATTATCATATAACACGACCAGACGGCACGCAGGATGGCCCCTTCTCAGAGGAAGATCTGGAACTACTGTATCGGAAGAGGGAGCTTCCACAAGGATCTTTGGTGTGGATGCCTGGCTGGGATACATGGAAAGATTGTGCAGATGCATTCTCCTGGTATGTAGCACCTCCATCCTTGCCAATATCGGCAACTCCTCCACCAGTACCTGTTGCATTGAACAATGAACAGGAAAGGAAAATATCACCGTTCTTGCAGGATGCATGGTTACTTATCGCAATAGGAGTCGGTTTAATTGTGATTTTCGTGATATGCGCCAATTTATGGCCCCAAGCGAAATTTCTAAGACTTCTTGGTTTGATAGGTTTTGTTTCTGTATGCAAGGGTATTGGTCATTTCAGGAAACACTCCATAATGAAAGAAGGAGAAATACCACAACCTGAGCATACTCATTCCGTTCATCCGCAGGTGAGACATAAAAGCAGTATCGTTGCTGGTTTGCTGGCTATCTTCCTATGGCCTGTTGGAGCTCATAAATTCTACAATGGAAGCTGGGGATGGGGGATTATATATATTGTGATAATTGTTGCTGCATGGGTTGATCCCAACCCGCATCTTGGTATTTTATGGATTTCTGAATTCATCCTTGCTCTCATTCAAGGGATATGGTGGCTGGCAAACCCGGTTTATTATCATAGAAGGTACAATGAAACGTCTCCTGCTCCTATGAAGTGGTAGCCGGAGATACGAACAACTCAAAGAAAGGAGTACCTTTATTATGAAAGACAAATCAATCAAACAACCATGGCCCCGGAGTGCCCGGGTGACGGTGTGGGTTCTTGGTATCTTGTTGTTTATTGCTTCGGCCAATGTGTGGCTTCTTTGCGAAAAAGTTCAAGAGTACAGCCAGGCATTTCGGGTAGCCCAATCTGATTTTCCTACTTTCGGAGATTATGTTATCTCCGGGGGTATGTTGAACCCAGCCACAAAAGATGTAGACATGGACTGGTTACATCGCGAAACAACCAAACGGCTTCTGAAAGCTCGACACGATAAGGGGTTGCCGAGACCTGAGTTTCGGGAACTACCTGACATTGGAATAAGCGAGATGACCGGCCTTCATCCAACGGAAGATCCGTTTAATTACGACATTCCCTGGGACGAGATTAAGGAGATGCAGGACACTATCCTTGCGGAACTTGCAAAGGAAAAGACATCTGATAGTCATTAACACCACAACACCCTGTCGTAGAGTCTACTGCGACAGGGTGTTTCCTGAATAACTCAAAGAAAGGAGATTCTTATTATGAAAGAAACTAAACAACCATGGCCTCGGAGTGCCCGGGTAACGGTGTGGGCGCTGGGTATCGTTATCGCCGCTTCTGCTATTGTTAATATCATTGCCGTTACGCAATGGTATGGTCCATATCAGAAGTGGATTGGTTACAATACTGTATACTTACCGATAGAAGAGCCAAAAGAGGAGTATATTCCCATCATTATGCCTGATCTTGAAGAAAATCCTGATTGCGAAATATTTGAGATCTCTGACTTGCATAAACTGGATTTTGAATATCCATCAATACCACCCACATCATAAAATATCGGCATGAGATCTTCCTATTGGCAACAACTTACTAAAACTGCTTCTACGGTACATGGGGCAGGTTATGACAAGTTCATGTCCACTTTCCCTGGACAACGAGATATGAAACCTTCTCCTGTGTTGAAATAACACCTCTCCTACCGTCATATATACCAGACACAGGAACGTACCTGCCTGTCATTATTCACAAAAGCCGCCATATTCCCATACCGGGCATGGCGGCTTTATCGTATCCACTCATCAACAACGAAAGAAACAACCATCATGGCTATCAAACTCATCGCCAATTACAGCAAACGCCTCGGGCTGCCGGGATATTCCTCCCACCAGTTCGAAGTCTCCATTGAAACCGAAATCACCCACACATCCGAACTGGCTGCGGAAACGGAACGGCTCTACGGTTCCCTTCAGGCTGCCGTCGATGCCCAGATTCAACAGGTCGGATTCGTCCCCAACGAACATTACGGCATACAACCTGCACAAACGCCGATTCCCGGGGCTTTCGGTTCACAGACGACATCCACATCATCCGTGAGACAAACGCCTCCTGTAGGCGCTTCTGGTGGCTCTATTGAACATACTCGCGCATGGAAATGCTCGGAGAAGCAACAGTCTCTCATCCTGGAACTGGCCGGGAAGGTCGGACTGGATGACTCTGCCCTGAATGAACTGGCTACCCGGAGATTCAACAAGTCCGTTGCCATGCTCAACCGCATGGAAGCCTCCGGGCTGATCGACGAACTGATGAATCGCTCCGGCTCATCACCCAAACGTTCGGCATCGGGCAGGAACAACTACACCCGCCGTCCCGCTGTGACCTATGCCGGCAACTCCAACCCGTACTGACCATGATCGCTCCCGCAACCCGACCAATACGTTCATACTCCCTGAACCCGGCTATCACATTGATGAAGAAGTTTCCTTCGGAGTCTTCTTCTTCCTCTGCCATACGCCCGGATTATCTGTCTCCCTCGTCGGTCAAATCGTATCTGTCGTGTTCCATGCGCTTCTTCTTCGAGAAGGTGGCGCAGATACGGAAGCCGACCACGGTTGCCCTGCATGTCGGCAAGGCCATCCACGCAACACTCCAATCCTTCAACCTAGCCCGTTGGCGAGGGGAGGACAGCAGTGAGGCAACCATGGAAGAAACCTTCTCCATCCACTTCCTGGAGTTGGAGAAGACGGAAGGTCCCGTGGACTATGCAGACGAAGAAACGCACCAGAAAGTGCGTTCCTGTGCATGGAACACCGTCAAGGCCTACATGAACTCTGACGAGGTTTCTTCGCGTATGCCTCTGGGTGTGGAAGTTGGCCTATCCGCCACCATCCCCGGGTTGCCGGTTCCTGTGCGAGGCGTCATCGACCTCGTCCAGCACGACCTGACGGCAGTGGACTACAAATCCGCTGCCGCCAAGCCGGATGCCAGTCATGCCGCCTTTGATCACGAACTTCAGCTGGTCACCTACCAAATGATGGTCGAAGAGGCGACGGGAGACACGCCTCCGTCACTGGATCTGATTTACCTGGTCAAGACGAAGACTCCGCAGGTGATCCGGATCAAGACTCCGCCCGCTGACGAACAGCGCAAGCAACGCATCGCCGACCTGTACAGGATCGCCTATGAAGGCATCACCACCGAACGTTTCCATCCGCAGCCCGGGATGCAATGCTCGTGGTGTCAGTACATGAAGGAATGCTCCGGATGGTGCAAGGGGTGAAAGAAGGTGTTTATTCAGAAGCCAACCATACGGTCGGCTTTTTTTTAGCTTGGAGATGATGTAATTTTATACTTTCTGCACACAGATCTTCAAAATTGCGTGCAGAAAGTACTGTTAGATTACTTGAATACAACTCAATCAAGTATATCTCTCTGATAAGAGAAAATTTGCCAAGACTCGATTTTTTTCGACAGCTATTTTCAGCGATTTTTCGCAGTCAATTTCAATAGTTCGTCGTCCAATCCATAGAGCACTACTTCGATTCGTTCGCTACGCTGGGCTATAAGATCACCGGGAGTTGGAAGGGAAAGAACGCCGGATTGTTTAGAAGCAACCCTAATGTACTTTTGGCCTCGATGGTCTTTGCCAAAGCCCACCTCGTCGGCCAGCAGGTAACGCACGCGGTCGCCGAAGATGGCCCGGGACAAGGCGTGAATCTGGGCGGTAGTGGAATGACGTTGGACTCCATGGGAAGCAACAATACATGACCGTCGGTGGCACTCGTGGAGCCTTCGAGCACCTCCGGCCACCTTGGCTGTGGCGACCACATAGGCAATGCATTCGGCTTCAATCCCGGGCTGCAGATCAGCATTCAACGGCGTCAAAGCGTAGCGAGGCACACGCACCACTGCGTCCTAGTTCGGCAACCAAACACGGCATACCATCTGTCCCCATAAGGTCTGTTCTTCTATGGCCTTGCAGGCGCTGTTACGAACGGTGCTGTATTGCCAAAGTGGTTGATTCATCAAATGACCCTATTTGCGATCTCTGTGAACCAACTTTTGATCTCGTCGTAGCCGTTCCGCTTTTTCAAGAGGTCTATGGTCATACGGCTTGCCGCGTCTTCGTTAAGCCAATGTTTAATCGAACGCCTCTGGATTTTTCCTTGCCCATTCAACTGTTTTTTTATCTCGGTTTCAACATCACAATCATCTGAAATCTCAAAGGTGAAGCTTTTGCCAACGACAGGCAGAAATGCTGCATTTATTGCATCAATGTGCAGGTAATTTTCCATTTCCCGCTTTGAAGTTAAAAATCCAATAGAACCGTCATTCCTTGCATTTACGGCGTCTTTAGCGTCCTGATATTTGTATTTCCCATCCTTCAGTTCATCCCGGTCATAAATATGGACTTCTGGAAGTCCCACATTTTTCAGGTAATGATTGTTCACCCATTCTTTCAAAGTACTTCCTCCTAAGACGACCATCGCTATTCTTGGGTCTGCAAACACATCAATAGCAGAGTTGTCTTCTTTTTTGATTAGGTCATTAATACACCTCAAGAATTGAAGATCATGCGGACCTTCTACACACACCAAAACTTTTGCACGTTTGTCAGGTATGATTCCCATGTCTGCAACAACTGTCTTGATTACATCCTCGTCTGCGATACAGACTTCTCGGCCATTTAGATCATGAGAACGCACATACCGAATGGATTTGATTGGCAACAGTGACGCCAAAGCAGGGACGTGTGTAGTAAGCATGACTTGGCATCCATCAGCTTCGGCGATAGAATGCAATGCTTCGATGACCTTTCGCTGGTTGTCTGGATGCTGTGCAGTCTCCGGCTCTTCCACTGCGTAAATAATATTCCCTTTCTTATGCTCTTCTCGAAGCCGTTCCGCTTCAGCACGAAAGAAGCTGAACAGAACCAATCTCCGAACACCGCTGCCCCTCTTGTTGATTGGTATTTCATCGTCTCCTGTTAGAGAGAGTTTGAAAAGTCCGTCCCATTTGGGGTCTGATTTGAAATTCGGGTTGAGTTGCGATGAAAGCGCACTATCAAAATCAGCAAGCTTCGTAATGGTTCGATTGGCTACATCAAGCGTGCGTGCTTTGACCTTTTCCTTTACTACGTCCAGTTCATCTTGCACTTCTTCGATTGCCTGTTTTATAGCGACCTTGAGAGGATCCTGGACTTCTGAGTCTTCGTCTGTTGACGGGCGGTCTGCTCGGAAAAGGGCGTATTCGGGTAGGTATTTGGAGAGCCGTTCCCAAATAGCTTTGGCATCTTCCTTGTCTAGTTGGATTTCGGAAGGCTTCAATTCCAGATCGCGTGCGTTCTCCCAAATGGCCTTTCTAAGGGCTACATTAGATCGTTTATCTACTCTGGTATCAATATTCGCCGCCTCACCAGCTTTTTTCAATTCAACGTTCTTTTTTGATAACAGACCATCGAGACCGTTGGCCGTTGGATGGTTGGCAATCGCAAACACCTTTGGCTTCTTTAGCACTCCGTCGGAAAACTCGTAGACCTTATGAATTTCAAGTAAGCCATTAACATTCAGCAGATACTCGTCTTCAAGTCTTGTGACTGAAGACGCATCAATGGTGATCGAATCAGGAAAATCCGAAAAAACGCAGCCGATTCTTAATTCGCCTCTGTCCCCGGCATGAACACAAATATCTGAAGCGTCAATTTTGCCTAATGGGTGGTCAAAAAAAACAGCCAAGGCATCAAAGATAGTGGATTTACCTGCATCATTTTTCCCAATAAATGCAGTAAGTTGATCGAGCTGAATTCGATGTCTATTCTTATAACCTCGAAAATTCTGTAGAACGATTTCTCTAAGAATCATTATTCTCCTCCTATTCTTGTTACGACCTGGTCGTACCACATGAGTAGTTTGGGGTCTTCTTCCAGGACGTTATTCGGGATATTGTCGGTCACGGAGACGATGGTCGCGTAGTCGCGATCCTGCCAGGCTTTCTTGAATCCGGCTCGGACAGCTTCCATGCGAAAGATCTTGATCTTTTTGTATTCCTCGAACTTCTTGAGCAGCTTCTCCAGGTCGCCCGCTTTGTTGGGATCGGGTACATACCAGTGGTCGCAAGCCTTGGCGACGAGGGGCGAATCATCCTTGGGCAGATTGCGCAGCTCTTTCCAATTGGTGGAGAGGTAGTCGAAGATCTTAGCCTGTTGCTCGGCAGTCTTTTTGAGCATACATTTAGTCATTTGTAAATAATATCAATTATCGGCTATTTTTCATCCTTCATGTTTTCCATAAGGAACAGAAGGTTTTTGAAAAGCCAGAACACAATGTCACTAAAATGGTTCCCATAACCTACATTGACGGGTGACCAAAATCAAGTGGATTTGCAGGCAAAAAGACGGACCGTGATGATTTACGTTGTGAGAATATATCAGTAAATCAATGCATCATAAAAGAGGACTCCAATTTTGAGCTCTTTACTCTGAAAAACCCCTTCTCCCCACGTCATATATCCCTGAGGAAGTAGATTCTCTACTTTCTGCCAGTGCCCGCTTCCCGGCCTTGTTCCGGGAGGCGGGCTTTTTGTTGCAACAAACCAATCATCAATGCATATGAATACTCACACATCCACACGCGAACTCTATCGCAACCGCGACAACAGCCCGCTGGATAGAAATCAGATCCGGCGTGTCGCCCCCTCCGTCTTTGCCGACCGCGAGGACGACAGTCGTTCGAAGAAATACCGCTTCGTCTCATCCGACTCTCTGCTCGACCAGATGGAAGAAACCGGGTTCCTCGTCGTGGGAGCCCAGGAACAGCGTACCCGGAAACCGGACGGCACCCCCACCCGCAAGCACCTGATTCGCTTCGCCCACCGGAACGTGCTGGAACGCACCCGGGACGAACGCATCGAAGTGGTCATGATCAACAGCCACAACGGTAGTTGCTCCTACCAGCTCATGGCCGGGATCTTTCGGCTGGTCTGCACCAACGGCCTAATTGTTGGGACACGCATTGCCGCCATCAACATCCGCCACATGGGCCATACCGGAGAAGAGGTGATCGCCGCCAGTCTCCGGCTGGCCTCCGAAACGCCCCGCATTATGGACGACATCCACCGCATGCAGGGAGTCAAACTACCCTACAAGCGGCAGGTGGACTTCGTTCATGATGCGGCCCGGCTGCGCCTGGGAGACGACTACGAAGATAGGATACGTCCCGAAGCACTTCTGTCGCCCCGGCGCTGGAACGATATCGGCTTTACGGCGAGAGGTCCGTCTACCGTCTGGCAGTGCTTCAACCGGGTTCAGGAAAACCTGATCCGGGGAGGAGTCCCCTTGAAGCCTCAGAAGGAGAATGTCTACCGCCGCCATTCCCTGCGAGCACTCAACGGCATTGACGGCAACACGCGACTGAGCCGGGAGCTCTGGGATCTGGCCGACAGCTATACCCTGAACAACTGACCTGAGACGACCATGAAAAGGAAACATCATCTACGGTTGAAGCGTATGGGACGGACTCCGTCCCTGACCGGGCTGGAGCTGTCCATTCTCCTGTACCTTCACGGCGACTTCGAACGAAGCGATGAGGAAATCATAGCGGAATGCCGAGGCATTGAACAGGAAAGTGTCAGGCATGCCGTCCGTGGTCTGGCCGGGCAAGAGTTCATCATCCGCACAAAGGAAGAAGAATTCCTTCTTCGTCCCGACTGCTGGCTGATTACCTATGCCGGACGGCAGGCTCTCAAGCAATGGGTGTCCTCTGCTGCTCCAGTTTATCGATCATCCCGGACAAGAGTTCCCGCATAAGACACGGCCATGAACATGAAAGACCTCCTCATCGCCCTAGTGGCGCTCGTACTGCTGTGTTTGCTGGGGCCGGTTGTAGTCGGCATCCTGTCAGCCCTGGTGGCCGTAGCTCCGTATCTGTTCGCCGTGCTGTTGATCCTGGGAGTCGTGGCCTTCTTCTGCAAGTAACCCGATTGCAAGAACCAGAAGAATGAAAACGACACCCATCATCGCACAACTGCGTTCAACGAGCGGATACGATACGGATGCTCCGTATGTGTACATGGAATTGGACACGGAACTATTGGCACGGATCGAAAAGGCGGTGTCGCTCTACAACAGCCAGCAGAACGATTCTTCGCTGGGTCTGAGCAAACTGACGATTCATGGGCCGTCCATGACGGCTCTGGTGAACCTCCCGGCACTGACGGAAGAACAGCAAGAATCACTGGACGAAGACGAAAGCATCCTGCTGGATTCTCCGATTCCGGAGACGGAGCTGGCTACCCTTGAAAGCTGCATCCGGCTCTGCGGTAAAGGCATCGACATCCTTGATGCCCGGTGCCTTTATGCTGTCGCTTGCAATAAGCACACCCGTGACATGTATGAAGCCAATATCGGAGCCGTGCCAGGAAACCTGATCGAATCACACCACCATCCCGGAAAGGAGGAGTTGCCTGATGCTGACGATTGAGAAGTACAAAGGAACCCGCTTCTGGGCCGTCTTCCGCGACGGAGAGCTGTTGGCCGTGACCGTGTACAAACGTGGAGCCGAGGCGATCGTCAGGACACTGGAGGGCACGGGCTGATGCTCGCCTCCATTCAGCAGCTCTTCTTCATCATGAAGTCGGGCTGTTTTTTAGCTGCCAGGTATAGATTTCAAATTTTGTTACAGTACTGTCCGGCATACTTAAACAACAGGACGATGAGTTCATCGAACCGGGTGAAGTAGAGCTCGGAATCACCAGAGTCTACACTACCCTCACAGAGCAAGGTCCCATTGCTTTCAAAGGAAAGGCAGTAGCCAACATAAAGTCAGCCTCGTCATCAGAGCGGTTTACTTTGTTTGTACTTACAGGCGTAGCCTATCCCTGCTACGTCTGGGCCTACGCCTGTGAGTACATATTCTCGCCAAGTCTGATCAAGACCAGATACAAGACAGAGATCTACAACCCGGATCAAGTCAGGGAAAAGATCCCCAAGTGGATTGCCGAGTACCAGGACAAGACAGTAATTAGGCAATTCCGGGAAGCAGGCTTGTACAAGCCACCAGGCCTAGAAGCATTATGAATAAGAAAGGGAAGCCATGCAGAAGGTTATGGAGGAGTACCAGCCTGAGCTACACAGGACAGAGAGGCCGTCAATGGAAGTGCACTGGAACGAAGACAGGAACAAGTTCCGGGCCTACTTCCCGGGACTGACACATCGGTTAGCCGCACATGGTAAAACACGAGGAGGAGCCGTTTGTGCCGCAGAAAGGCTACTTAGGGCAAAATATCCACGGGATGTCATGCGGTGAGTCCAGCTAAACTGGACAGTTTGTAACAAAAAGACCCCTTATTTAGGGGTAAACTGTCCAGTGTTGGGCACTAAACCGTCCAGTCTCCATGTGCATCATTCAGCGCGAATGATTGAACATTAGATGGTTGTCTATGTGTGGGCTGCTGGGGATTTTTTGGTGTGTGGGAGCGTTTTTGTATGAACACGCGCAAACACTCATTCTTCCCGGAATAAATCATACAGACAATTTTCTTTCACGCACTTCTTCTTTAGAAGAAGTGCGTTTCTGTCAACGAAAAGGGATGAACCCCTTGCCAGTCTGTCGGTAAACATGGATAGTAAGGAATCCTCTGAGCGAAGAACAAACAATTGAGTTGTTAGTGTAGAAACATCGGGCTTG
>OLOQ01000955.1_pt1 | contig 29523 bp, 25 predicted proteins | sample 1673101 | NCBI WGS metagenome assembly OLOQ01 (sample SAMEA3136754, study PRJEB25190) | human gut metagenome | biome: human gut; feature: human-associated habitat; material: faeces | place: Austria | collected 2013 | reverse complement strand
GAGACGTGGCTGGCGGCCCTGCGGCGGGTGTATGTGGGCGAGGCGGTGGTGCAGCGGGGCTGCGCCGATCTGGCGGCGCGCATGGAGGACGGCTGCCTGCGGCAGCTGCTGGCGGCGGAGGCGGATCGCGCGGCGGAACGGGGGAAACGGCTGGCAAACTTGTTGGAAAAAGCCTTGACAACGGAGAATAACCTGCTAAAATGGTAGGAAAATAGGAAAAGGGGCGCGCCGTGCCGGGTGCGCCGAATTCCGGAAGAGCATCAAGGGGGCGGGCGGCGCCCGTCTCTGGTATACAAAGGAGGCTTTACCCATGAAAGAATGTATCTCCCGCGAGGCGGCGCTGGCGGCGCTGAAAACGTACAACAAGGAGCCGTTCCATATTCTCCACGGGTTGACGGTGGAGGGCGTTATGCGCTGGTACGCCAATGAGCTGGGCTATGGCGAGGACGCGGATTTCTGGGCCACGGTGGGTCTGCTGCACGACATCGACTTTGAGATGTGGCCGGAGCAGCACTGCCGGAAGGCACCGGAGCTGCTGAAGAAGGCGGGGTGCTCCGAGGAGTTCATCCACGCCGTCTGTTCCCACGGCTACGGCCTGTGCTGCGATGTGGAGCCCACCCACGAGATGGAGAAGGTGCTGTTCGCCGCCGACGAGCTGACGGGCCTGATCGGCGCGGCCGCCCGTATGCGCCCCAGCAAGAGCGTGATGGACATGGAGGTCAGCAGCCTGAAGAAGAAGTATAAGGACAAGAAGTTCGCCGCCGGCTGCTCCCGGGACGTGATCAACACCGGTGCGGAGCGCCTGGGCTGGACCATCGAGGAGCTGATGGAAAAAACCATCCTGGCTATGCGCAGCTGCGAGGAGAGCGTCAACAAGGAGATGGAGACGCTGGCCTGAGCGTATACATCGAAAAGAACACCCTGCGTGAATACACAGGGTGTTCTTTTTTGTGAATTATACGGAGAGTTGTGGGATATCGTGGAGGGGCGGAGGGGTTTTACGCCGCCTGCGGCAGCGACACCTCATCCGCCCCCTTCGGGGGCACCTGTCTCCCTGCGGGTCGGTCGGTCCGCGGATCTGACAGGCCACCGGCCTGTCATTCAACACTGCGGACCCCTCAAGGGGAAGGCTTACGGGGGTGCGCCCTCGGGGGGAAGGCTGACGGGGTGCAGGGGGAGAAAAAAGGAAGCACCCGGGCGGGTGCTTCCCTGTATGTTATTCGATGGCGATGATGTAGTAGTACACCGGCTGGCCGCCGGGAAGGGCGGCGACCTCGGCGTCGGGGCAGATCGTCTCAAACACCTTGGCGGCGCGGGCGGCGTCATCCTCGGTGACGCCCTGGCCGGAGTAGACGGTGACGAACTCGGCGTTCTTATCGGCGGCTACGTGAGCCAGCTTATCCAGCAGCACGTCCAGGCTGCGGTCGGTGCCCAGGAGCTTGCCGTCGCACAGGGCCAGATAGTCGCCCTCGTTGATGGCGAAGCCGTCAAAGTCGGAGTTGCGGGCGGCGTAGGTGATCTGGGCGGTGGTGACGTTGGCGGCGGCCTCGGTCATGGCGGCCAGGATGGCCTGGGGATCGTCGTTGTCCGGGTCCACGGCCATCATGGCGGAGATGCCCTGGGGCACGGTGGCGGTGGGCACCACGATGACCTGCTTTTCCGTCAGGCCCACGCACTGCTGGGCGGCCATGATGATGTTCTTATTGTTGGGCAGGATGAACACGATCTCGCTGGGGGTGCGGTTGACCTCCTGCAAAATTGCCTCGGTGGAGGGGTTCATGGTCTGCCCGCCGGAGACGATGCGGTCCACGGTCAGGTCGCGGAACACGGCCTCGAGACCCTCGCCGGCGCAGACGGCCAGGAAGCCGTAGCGCTTTTCCGGCGCGGCCACAGCATCCTCGCCGCGCTCCAGCTCGGCCTCGACGGCGTCCAGATCGTCGGTGGACTGGGCCTTCTTGCCGGCGGCCAGGTCGGCGGCCTGGGTACGCATATTCTCGATCTTGGCCAGCTCCAGCGTGCCGTATTTCTGGGCCTCGTTCAGGGCGTCGCCGGGGGTGTCGGTGTGGACGTGGACCTTGAAGGCCTCGTCATCCTCGCCGATGACCAGGCTGTCGCCGATGCTGTTCAGATAGGTACGCAGGCCGTCCAGGGGCTTGTCGGAGGTCTTGCGGACGATGAACACGGTGTCGAAGGCGAAGGTGATGTCCTCGTCGCCGATGGCGGCGAAGTCCGCCTTCTCCTCGGCAGTATCGACCACCTCAGGCACGGGCTCACCCCGCAGGGCGCGGAGCATACCCTCCAGGATGATGAGGTAGCCCTTGCCGCCGGCGTCCACCACGCCGGCCTTTTTCAGCACGGGGTTCATCTCGATGGTCTCCGCCAGGGTGGTATAGCCGGTCTTGATGGCCTCGTCCAGTACGAACTCGGCGTCGTTCTTCTCGCCGGCGGCCTCCAGCGCACGCTGGGCGGCCAGGCGGGAGACGGTGAGGACCGTGCCCTCGGCGGGCTTCATCACCGCGCCGTAGGCAGTGGAAACGCCCTCCTGCATGGCCTCGGCCAGCAGGGCGCCGTCGGCGGTGTCGTGGCCCTTGAGGACCTTGCTCATGCCGCGGAACAGCAGGGACAAAATGACGCCGGAGTTGCCCCGGGCACCCCGGAGCAGGCCGGAGGCCGTCAGCTTGGCGGCCTCGTCCACGGTGGCGGGCTCGGCCTTGCGGAGCTCGTTCACCGCCGTCTGGATGGTCAGGGACATATTGGTGCCGGTGTCGCCGTCGGGCACCGGAAATACGTTCAGGTCATTGATGGCCTGTTTCTGCGCGGTGATGCAGGCGGCGCCGAAGGCGACCATCTGCTTGAAGGCGCCGCCGCTGATCTTTTCTGTCATGTCTGTTCTCCTTCCGGGCGCGTCACACGGTGACGGAATCCACGCAGACATTCACCGCTTTGACGGTGACGCCGGTGTTGAGGTTGACCACATACTTGACCTCGCCCATAATGGATCGGCAGACTGTGGCGATGTTGACGCCGTTTTCCACGACGATGTGCAGCTCGATGGACACGGTGCCGTCATCATTGTATGTGACCTTGACGCCCTTGCTCATGGCCTCGGGCCGCAGGAGATGCACCAGCCCGTCAGTCATGCTGCGCTGGGCCATGCCCTTGACGCCGAAGCAGTTGGTGGCGGCCGCGCCGGTGATGGTGGTGAACACGGCGTCGCTGATGGTGATCTCGCCGTTTTCGGTGGGGACTTTTATCATAGCGGACTTCCTTTCTGCGGAAATGGCATAATAACACACGATAATATGGAGTATTATATACTACTTTCTCCGGGATTACAATAGAGATTTTACCGGGGCGGCATATGGGCAGGTTTCCCGCGCGGCTTTGAAGGCGCGGCGAAGAAAGGGAGCGCCCCGCGGGGCGCTCCCTTGTGCGTTACTGCTTGTAGGGCACGTGCCAGATGGTGTCGGCGTACTGGGAGATGGCCCGGTCGGCGGCGAAGACACCGCTGCGGGCGATGTTGGTGAGGCTCATGCGGTTCCACGTCTCCCGGTCGCGGTAGGTGTGGCGCATCCGGGATTCGGCCTCGCAGTAGGCGGCGAAGTCGGCCAGGACCATGTACTGGTCCGCCTGACCGTCCATGCCGGTGACAAGGCGCTGGAACAGGTCCTCATAGGTGACGCCGTCCCGGAAGCCAACCTTCAGCTGGTCCAGCACGCGGCGCAGCACCGGGTCGCGCTGGTAGAGCAGGTTGGGGTCGTAGGTGTGGCGCAGGTGTTCCACCTCATCGGCATGGAGGCCGAAGAGGAACATATTGTCGTCGCCCAGCAGGTCGTGCATTTCCACGTTGGCACCGTCCAAGGTGCCGACGGTCAGCGCGCCGTTCATCATAAACTTCATGTTGCCGGTGCCGCTGGCCTCCTTGCCGGCGGTGGAGATCTGCTGACTGACCTCGCTGGCGGGCATGAGGACCTCGGCCAGGGAGACGCGGTAGTTCTCCAGGAACACCACCTGGAGCCGATCTTTGCACAGCGGGTCGCTGTTGATCTGGTCGGCCAGGGAGTTGATGAGGTGGATGATGCGCTTGGCCACGGCGTAGCCGGGGGCGGCCTTGGCGCCGAACAGGAACGTCTGGGGCGGGAGGTCCAGGCTGGGGTCATCCTGCAGGCGCTGGTACAGGTAGATGATCTGCAGGGCGTTCAGCAGCTGGCGCTTGTACTCGTGCAGGCGCTTCACCTGCACGTCGAAGATGGCGTCGGTGTTCAGCACCACACCCTGGTGCTTCCTGGCGAAGGCGGCAAAGGCCAGCTTGTTCTGATGCTTGATGTCCTCCAGCCGTTCCAGCACCGCCTTGTCGCCGGTGTAGGCCTCCAGCTTTTTCAGCTCCTGCGGATGGGTGAGATAGCCCTCGCCGATCAGGTCACGGAGCAGACCGTCCAGACCGGGGTTGATCTGGGGCACCCAGCGGCGGTGGTCGATGCCGTTGGTGACGTTCTTGAACTTGTCCGGCATCATCTGGCAGGCGTCCTTGAACAGGTCCTTCCGCAAAATCTCGGAGTGCAGGGCGCTGACGCCGTTGACGGCCATGCTGCCGGCGATGCACAGGTTGGCCATGCGGACGCCGCCGTCCCAGATAATGGCCAGCTTGGCGGTCTTGACCGGGTCGTGATAGAATTCCTCCACCTGCTGCTGCCAGCGGCGGGAGATCTCCTGCAATATCTGCCACACGCGGGGCAGCAGCGTTTCGAACAGCTGCTGCGGCCAGACCTCAAGGGCCTCGGAAAGCACGGTGTGGTTGGTGTAGGCCACGCAGTGGGTGGTGATGTGCCAGGCCTCGTCCCAGCCCATGCCGGCATCGTCGATGAGGATACGCATCAGCTCCGGGATCACCAGCGTGGGGTGGGTGTCGTTGATCTGGATGACATTCTTCTCATGGAAGTTCTTGAGGGTACCGTACTGCTGGATGTGCTTGCGGGTGATGGACTGAATGGTGGCGGACACGAAGAAATACTGCTGCTTCAGCCGCAGGGACTTGCCCTCGTAGTGGTTGTCCTCGGGGTAGAGCACCTGACTGATGGCGTCAGCCATGGCGCGCTCCTCGGCGGCGTGGAGGTACTGGCCCTCGCTGAAGAGCTTCATGTCGATGGGTTTGGGGCTGCGGGCCTGCCACAGACGCAGGGTGTTCACATGGTCGGTGTCGTAGCCGGCGATCTCCATGTCGCAGGGGATGGCCAGCACACGGGTGTAGTCCTCATGGACCACCATCAGGTGGTTGTTGTCCCAGCGGGTGCGGACCTTACCGCCGAAGCGGACCTCCTCGGCCTCCTGCAGCTTGGGCAGCAGCCACGCGTCGCCCAGCTGCATCCAGTCGTCGGGCAGCTCCACCTGCTGGCCCTCCACGATCTTCTGCTTGAAAATACCCAGCTCATAGCAGATGGAGTAGCCCGTCGCCGGAATCTCCAGGGTGGTCATGCTGTCCAGATAGCAGGCGGCCAGACGGCCCAGACCGCCGTTGCCCAGACCGGCGTCCGGCTCCATGTCGAAGATGTCCGCCGCTTTGAAGCCCAGCTCGCCGATGGCGGCGGTCAGGGGCTCCAGCAGCGCCAGATTGAAGGCGTTTTTCATCAGGCTGCGGCCCATCAGGAACTCCAGCGACAGGTAGTGGACCTTGCGCTTTTCCTCGTGGGCCGTCTCCTCGCGGGTCTGTACGCCGTGCTCGGCCATGATGTCCCGCAGGACCATGGCGCAGGCCTTCATCATCTCGCCGTCGGTGGCCTGCTGCTCGGTGCAGCCGTAGTTGAGGCGCAGCTTCTGCACGATGGCCTCTTTCAGGGTCTCTTTGTTGTAGGTCATATCGGGTAACTCCTCCTTGGGTCAAAGGTTCTCATAAATGTGCCGGTAGGCCGCCGCACTGCGGCCCCAGCTGAAGTCCGCGGTCATGCCACGGTATCGAACGGTGTCGAAGCCTGTCCGGTCGCCCCGGTACAGGCCGGTGGCCTGACCGATGACGGAGAGCATGGCCCCGGCGTCATAGTCGCCGAACAGGTAGCCGGTGCCGTCCTCCTGCCCCACCTGGCAGGAGCGCACGGTGTCTGCCAGACCGCCGGTGCTCCGCACGATGGGCACCGCGCCGTAGCGCATGGCAATCATCTGGCTCAGGCCGCAGGGCTCGCTGCGGGAGGGCATCAGGAACAGGTCCGCGGCGGCATAAATGCGCCTGGACAGGTCCTCGGCGTACAGGATCTGGGCCGACAGGCGTCCGGGGTACTGACCGGCCTTCCAGCGGAAGAAATCCTCATACCCCCGGTCACCGGTGCCCAGCACCACGAACTGGCAGCCGGTGGCCATAATGCCGTCCATGGCCTGCTGCACAAGATCAAGCCCCTTGTGGCCCACCAGCCGCGTCACCATGGCGATCAGCGGCGTGTCCGGCTCCTGGGCAAGTCCGAGGGCAGCCTGCAGGGATGCCTTGCACACGGCCTTGCCGGCCGGGTCTGCCGCCGTGTAATGCGCCGGAAGCGCCGGGTCGGCGGCGGGGTCGTAGGTGACGGTGTCGATGCCGTTGACCACGCCGTGCATTTTCCAGCCGATGGCGTCCACCACGCTCTCCAGCCCCTCGGCGTACCGGGGATCGTGGAGCTGCGCGGCGTAGGTGGGGCTGACGGTGGTAACGGCGTCCGCCATGAGCATGGCACCCTTCATCAGGTTCACGTCGCCGTCCATGCGGAGGGTGCCGTCATCGTACCAGCCACGATTCAGACCGAAGAGCTGGTCTACGCTGTCGCTGCCGTAGCGGCCCTGATACTCAATGTTGTGAATGGTGAACACCGTGCGGATATGGCGTATCTCCCACCAGCGGGTGGCCGCGTCCTTGAGATAGATGGGTACCAGCGCCGTCTGCCAGTCGTTGCAGTGGAGGATGTCCGGCATCCAGTCCAGGCTGGGCAGCAGGTCGACGACGGCCTTGCTGAAAAAGGCGAAGCGCTCGCCGTCGTCAAACTCACCGTACAGGCGGCCGCGGCGGAAGTATTTTTCGTTGTCCACGAAGTACCAGGTCACACCCCGGTCATAGAGGGAGAACAGGCCGCAGTACTCATGCCGCCAGCCCAGGTCCACGTAGATATACCGGCGGAAGGTCATTTTCTCCCGCCACTGGGGGCCGATCTTGTCGTACAGGGGCAGAATGACGGCGGTCTCGACACCCTCCGCCGCCAGGGCGGGGGGGAGGCTGCCGGCCACATCGGCCAGGCCGCCGGTCTTGCAGAAGGGATAGGCCTCGCTGGTCACATACAGCAGCTTCATGGCAGGCTCCTTTCTCTTACACTGTCGCGCCCTTGGCGATGACGATGGGATAGCGCTCGTGGCCCATCAGGGTCACATTCTCGCTGACGGTGACGTATTTGTCGGTGATCACGCCCCGCAGTATGGCACCGCGCTTGACCACCGTGTCCTTGAACAGGATACAGTTTTCCACGCTGGCACCCTTTTCAATACGCACGTTGCGGAACAGCACGCAGTTTTTTACGCTGCCCTGAATGTCGCAGCCGTCGGCGGCCAGGGAGTTGACGCAGCCGCCCTCCGGGTCGATGTAGCTGGAGGGGGAGTCGTTTTCCTTGCCGTATACCGGGCGGTCCGGGCAGAACAGGGCGCTGCGGGTGGCGGTATCCAGCAGCTCCATGCTGCGGTCGTAGTAGTTCTGCAGGGTGCTGATGTGGGCGGCGTAGCCGTCGTAGACGTAGCTTTGCAGATGGAGGCGGCTGCTCATGCCCTGAAGGACATCCCGCCGCAGGCTGTAACGGTTGTGGCTCAGGCACTCCGTCATCAGCTGGATGAGCAGCTCGGTCCGCAGGACAAAGATGTTCAGGCAGCGATAGCCCTCCGGCGTGTGCAGGCCGTAGGCCGTGTCGGTGATGCGGCCCCGGGCGTCCAGCCGGAAGTAGGTATCCTGCCCGTCGCCGGGGACGGCGGTGCAGACGGCGGTGATGTCCGCGCCGGTGTCGATATGGCGGCGGAGCACGTCCTCCAGGGGCGCGTTGATGACCGTGTCGCTGTCGGACAGCACTACGTAGTCCTGGCGGATGCTCTTCAGGTAGTTCATCACGCTGCCCAGGGCATCCACGCGGCCGCGGAACTGGCCGTCGCCGCGGTGCTGCTCATTATAGGCGAAGGCCGGCAGCAGCGTCAGACCGCCGAAGTTGCGGCTCAGGTCCCAGCTCTTGCCGCTGCCCAGGTGGTCCAGCAGCGACTGGCACTTGCCGTGCATGATGACGCCCACGTCCGTGACGCCGGCGTTCACCATGCTGGAGAGGATGAAGTCGATGATGCGGTAGTCACCGCCGAAGGGGATGGAGCCGTGGACGCGATTTTCGATGAGCTCCCGCAGACCGTTTTCCTTGTCGTAGGAGAAGATGATCCCGTGCATTCCGTTCATGGCCGCACCTCCTTGCCGTTTTCGCCCAGCATCATTTTCGGTTCGATGACCGCGCCGTCCGCCACGGAGGTCCGGGGCCCCAGCACGGCAATGCCCCAGTCCTCAAAGGGGACGCTGCCCGGGGCTCCGCCCACCACGGCGTTTCTGCCTACGCGGCAGCCCTCGCCCACGATGGCGTAGGACACCTTCGCGCCTGCCTCGATGACGGCGCCGGGCATGACCACGGAATAGGAGACGGACGCGCCCTCGGCCACGGTGGTGCCGGTGCTGAGGACGGCGTTCTTTACCTCGCCCAGCACGGTGCAGCCCTTGGCCACGGCGCTGTTGCCCACATCGCCCGTTTTACCGATGTAGGTGGGCGGGCAGGTGGGCGTGCGGCCGTAGATGCGCCACTTCTTGTCCAGCAGGTTCAGCCCGGAGCCGGGGGAGAGCATATCCATGTTGGCGTCCCACAGGGAGTCCAGCGTGCCCACGTCCTTCCAGTAGCCCTCGAAGCGGTAGGCGGACATCTTCTCACCGTTTCGCAGCATAGCGGGGATGATGTTTTTTCCGAAGTCGTTGTCGCTGCGGGGGTCAGTCTCATCATCGATGAGGTACTGGCGCAGCTTTTTCCAGGTGAAGATATAGATGCCCATGGAGGCCAGGTTGCTTTTCGGTTCCTTGGGCTTCTCGGCGAACTCGGTGATGTTGTCGTTGCCGTCCACGGCCATGATGCCGAAGCGGCTGGCCTCCTCCCAGGGGACCTCCATGACGGAGATGGTGCAGTCCGCGCCGGTGGTCTTGTGGCGGCGCAGCATGAGGGAGTAGTCCATCTTATAGATGTGGTCGCCGGAGAGCACCAGTACGTACTCCGGGTCGTACAGATCCACGAAGCCGATGTTCTGGTAGATGGCGTTGGCGGTGCCCTTGTACCAGACGGCGCCGCCGGCGCTCTGGTAGGGCGGCAGGATATGTACGCCGCCGTTGACACGGTCCAGCTCCCAGGGCTGGCCGCTGCCGATGTAGGTGTTCAGCTCCAGCGGCCGGTACTGGGTCAGCACGCCCACCGTGTCGATGCCGGAGTTGGTACAGTTGGACAGGGGAAAGTCGATGATGCGGAATTTGCCGCCGAAGGGCACGGCGGGCTTGGCCATGCTGCCGGTGAGTACATATAGGCGGCTGCCCTGGCCGCCGGCCAGCAGCATCGCCACACACTCTTTTTTCATCCTTGCGTACCTCCTGCGTTCTGTTTTTTCCGGGGGCGTTTTCCCTCCCGGCGCAGCAGCACCGCGCCCAAGGGCGGGATGGTCAGGGAAAGGGACGTCTCCCGCCCGTGGGAGGGGATCTCGTCCACGTCGATCCGGCTGCCCGCCGGAAGGGCGCAGCCGCTGCCGCCCCAGCAGGCGTCGTCCGTGTTGAACAGTACCTCGTACCGCGCCGCCGCCGGCACGCCGAAGCGGTAGTTGTCCCAGGGCACCGGCGCAAAGTTCACCGCGCAGATCAGCTCGTGGCCCCTGCGGTCCCGCCGCAGAAACACCAGCACGTTGTTGTGGTTATCATCGGCCACCAGCCATGTAAAGCCGTCCCAGTCCCGGTCGTTTTCCCACAGGCACCGGTTGCGCTTATACAGCCGGTTCAGCTGCCGCAGGCACTCGTGGCTGGCCCGGCAGGCGGGATCGTCCAGCAGATACCAGTCCAGCTGGCCGCGGAAGTCCCACTCGTGCCACTGGGGCAGCTCGCTGCCCATGAACAGCAGCTTTTTGCCGGGGTGGCACAGCATATAGGCCCAGAAACTCCTTACACCGGCCAGCTGCCGCCAGTCGTCGCCGGGCATCTTGCCCCGGAGAGAGCCCTTCATGTGGACCACCTCGTCGTGGGACAGGGGCAGGACGTAGTTTTCCGAGAAGGCGTAGACCATGGAGAACGTCACGTCCCGGTGGTGGAACTGGCGGAAGTAGGGGTCCATCTTCAGATAGTGGCACAGGTCGTTCATCCAGCCCATGTTCCACTTCAGGTTGAAGCCCAGACCGCCCTGCTCCGGCGGATAGGTGACCAGCGGCCACGCGGTGGACTCCTCCGCCACCATCAGCGCCGCCGGGTCGGCGGCAAAGGCTGCCCGGTTCAGCTCACGCAGGAAGTCGATGGCCTCCAGGTTCTCCCGGCCGCCGTCCTTGTTGGGACGCCACGCGCCGCCCTGCCGGTCATAGTCCAGATACAGCATGGACGCCACCGCGTCCACCCGCAGCCCGTCGATGTGGTATTCCTTCAACCAGTAGACGGCGGAGGACAGCAGGAATTCCCGGACCTCCGGCTTGCCGAAGTCGAATACACGGGTGCCCCAGCCGGCGTGCTCCCATTTCAGGGGGTCGCCGTACTCGTAGAGGCAGGTGCCGTCAAATTCGATAAGCCCGTGGCTGTCCTTACAGAAGTGGGCGGGCACCCAGTCCAGTATCACGCCCAGCCCCGCCCGGTGCAGGGCATCCACCAGGGCCATGAAGTCGTGGGGCGTGCCGTAGCGGCTGGTGGGGGCGAAGTAGCCGGTGCACTGGTAGCCCCAGCTGTCGTCCAGGGGGTATTCCGTCACCGGCAGCAGCTCTACGAAGTTGTAGCCCATGGCCTTTACATAGGAGGGCAGCTCCTTTGCCAGCTCCACATAGCTCAGGGGAGAGCCGTCCTCGTGGCGCTTCCACGAGCCCAGATGCACCTCGTAGATCAGCAGCTCGCCGTTCACCGGCGGCTTTTCCAGCCGCTGCCGCCGCCAGTCATCGTCCCGCCACCGGTATCCGGACAGGTCGTAGACCTTGCTGTCTGTCCCGGGACGGGTGGCCGCATGGAAGGCGCAGGGATCGGCCTTCCAGACCACCCGGCCGTCCGCGCCGGTGACCACATACTTGTAGGCGTCGTAGACCTTGGCGTTTTCCGCCGCCGTTTCCCACACGCCGGTATCCAGCCGGGTCATGGGCCGGGGCTGCCAGCCGTTGAAGTCCCCAGCCAGCGCTACGGCGCGGGCGTTGGGCGCCCACACGCGGAAGGTGAAGCCCTGCTCCGCCGGGTGTGCGCCGAGGTAGGTGTAGATGTCGTGGGCCGGGTGCCGCGTCATGTGCTCAGCTCCTTTTCTCTCGCTCTGCTCGTCTGCTCTATGGTAGCACGCCTGTTCCGTCAAAGGGCGCGAAACAGGTCGCTGGTAACGTTACCGACATTGTACCCCATTTTTTCCGTCCCGTCAACAAACAAGGCGCTTTTTGTGCCGCGGCGGGGGCGGAAAAGGGCCGCAAGCACAAAAGGGAAACGCAGGCGCGCTGCGTTTCCCTTTTCGTTTACTCATCCCGCTGCTGCACGGCGCTGCTGCCGTTCAGGCCGAAGTCGTCCGCTACGCTGGCGGTGTCCCGGCGCAGCATGGTCTCCATCACCCGGATATCGCTGTCGATATCCATGGCATCGGTGCGGTACAGCTCGTCCAGCTGGTGCTCGAAGCCCGCCACGATGCTGTCCATGGTCTTTTCGATCTTGGCCTTGGCCTGGCTCAGGTTCTCGCCGCTGACGCCGGCCTCCTCGAAGCTGGCGTAGTTTTCCAGCAGCTTCAGGGTGGTGGGCAGGTAGTAGTTCAGGAACGTGCCGGCGGCGTCACGCTTGGCCTCGTCCTCTTCAATGAGTTTGAAAATACGGCCGGACACCTGCTCCATGCGGTCCAGCTTGGCGCTGATGGCCTCGTCGGCGATGCGGTCGTTCAGCTCGCGGATCTGGGCCAGGATGGCGGCGTAGCCCGCCGGCGCTGGCGCGGTCTGTGCGGGCTGACCCTGCTCCGCCTTGGCGCGGTGGGCGGCATCAAAGTACGCCGTGGCGGCGGCCTGGGACTTGAAGAGCATACCGCTGCCCATGTCGATATAGGCCTCGTCACCCCAGAGGCCCTTTTCCAGCATCAGGTTCACGTCCTTCTCCACCCGGCGGCGGGACACGTCGGCGGCCCGGGCCAGATAGTCCAGGGGCACGGCCTGCTTCTGCCCGACGGTGCGGAGGTAGGTGGCAAAGCGCCGCTGGCGGCGCTTCATGGCGCCGCTGCCCAGCAGCAGGGACGCGCCGCCGGCCATCATGCCCAGGGGATAGAACAGCTGCCGGGCAAAGTACCACCACTCGTTGTAGTGGTAGGCGTAGGACAGGTTGTCGCTGACGGCACTGAGCATAGCCACGCAGCCCAGAATACCCAGCACCGCGCCGATGATCTTCATGGTTTTGGCGCCCTTGTCGGAGTAGTTCGGCGTCTCTGTGACCTTGCGGACGGTGTTCTTCGCCGCGGAGGCGCGCGCCTGCGCAGGCTTCGCCTCGGCGCTGCCCGCCGCTGTCCGCTGCCACGCATCCCGCGCCCGCTGGCGCATTTTCCTGCCGCCGCCCTCGCTGAGCTTGCTCAGCAGCAGGATCAGGCCCACAGGCCAGGCCACGGCAAACATCACCGCGATGAATATCCACGACCCCAGGTCGTTATTGTTCTTTTTCGGCGGCTTCGGCTGAAGACCGTTGTTCTCGTCGTATTCGTAGCTCATGCTTCCCCTTCTCCCTTTCCCTGCAGCTTTCGCTTGTTGCCCTTTTCGTCCACGATATAGGTATTCTCCAGCACGCTGCGGGCATTGGCCATTACCGCGTTCAGGTACTCCTGCCGCAGTGCAGCGCGCTCCTCGATCTCCGCGTCTGTCAGCCCCTCGGCCTTGGCCTTGCGGGCCAGCTCGTTGATGCGTGCTATCTTCTTCTCGTCCATAGCTGTTTCTCCCTTATATGTATCGCCGTATGTCCACCGGCAGGCGGCCCTTTTTCGTGGGAGCGCCCACGCTGTCCAATACGCATTTTCCCAGACCGCGGCAGGTGATGGTATCCCCCGCCGACACGGGCTTGTCCGGCTTCACACAGGTGACGTAGTTCACCTGTACGGACCCCTTTTCCACGGCCTCCGCCGCCCGGCCCCGGCTGAGAGAAAATCCCGCCGCCAGCACGTTGTCCAGCCGCAGGGAGGAGACGGTGTCCCGCAGTTCCTCCACCGCCGCATGGGGGACCGCCAGCGCCGAAAGCGCCAGCGGCGTTACGGTGAGTTTCTCCCGGCCGGCGCTGTCCCAGTTCTGCAGCAGGAAATCCGTCATGGACGGGTCCAGCAGCACCTGACAGCCGCCCTTTTCCACAAGTATATCGCCTATCTTCTCCCGGGTCAATCCCAGAGCCATCAAACTGCCCAAAAAATCCCGGTGGGTCAGGTCGCCGCCGCTGCGGCACGCGGCCCGCACCGCCGCGACCTGGTCGTCAGGCGTCTCCAGCCAGTCCGGCAGGAACAGCAGCCGCCGGCGCTCCGCGCCGTCATAGCCGCCCCAAAGCACATAGCCCTCCCGGCACCCCAGCGCGTTCAGCAGATGCTGCGCCGCCGTCTGTTCCTGGGGCGAGAGAAAGCCTGTGGCCGTAGGAATGTTCCGCGTGCGGCACTGCTCACACTTATCCCACACGCGGCTCAGCAGCAGCCGTTCCTCCGGGCTGTGGGCGGCTCTGTCCAGCAGTTCACGTCTGTCCATGTTATGCCCCCAAATTCTGCGTGCGGTACAGCGTGGCGTACACGCCGTTCTTCGCCAGGAGTTCCTGGTGGGAGCCCTGTTCGGCGACGACGCCGTCCTGTATCACCAGTATCCGGTCGGCCGAACGAATGGTGGACAGCCGGTGGGCGATGATCAGTGTCGTGCGGCCTCGGGCCAAACGGTCAAAGGCGCCCTGGATGCGGGCTTCCGTCACGCTGTCCAGCGCGGAGGTGGCTTCATCCAGTATCAGAATGGGCGGGGCCTTCAGAAACACCCGGGCGATGGCCACCCGCTGCTTCTGCCCGCCGGAGAGCAGCGCGCCCCGCTCGCCCACATAGGTGTCGAACCCGTCGGGCATGGCGCAGATATCGTCGTAGATCTCCGCCTGCCGCGCTGCCTGCTCTACCTCAGCATCGGTGGCGTCGGGGCGGCCGTAGCGAATATTCTCGCGGATGGTGTCGGCAAACAGGAATACATCCTGCTGTACGATGCCGATGGCCCGGCGCAGGGAGCGCTGGGTAACGGCGCGGACATCGCGGCCGTCGACGGTGATGCTGCCGCTGTCCACATCGTAGAACCGGGGCAGCAGCTGGCACAGGGTGGTCTTGCCGCCGCCGGAGGGCCCCACCAGGGCCACCGTCTCGCCGGCGGGGATGTGCAGCGTCACGTTGTGCAGCACCTCGGCCTTTTCGCCGTAGGCGAAGGAGACGTCGTTCACGTCCACGCGGCCCTGTACATGTTCGAGGGGCCGCGCGTCGGGGGCGTCCTGGATGGACGGCTCGGTGGCCATCAGCTCAATGAAGCGGTGCAGGCCCGCGAAGCCGTTGGAGAACATCTCGGCGAAGTTGGCCAGCTTGCGGATGGGACTGACGAAGGCGGTGACGTATAGGGAGAAGGTGATCAGATCCACATAGTCCATTTTCTCCCCCATGATGAGCCAGCCGCCCACGGCGATCACCGCCACCGGCAATATGCCGGTGCAGAACTCCATCACCGCGTTGAAGCGGCCCATCTCCTTGTGAAAGCCACGCTTGGCGGTCTTGAACACCTCGTTGGCCTCGTCGAACCGCTGCTGCTGGGCTTCTTCGTTGGCAAAGGCCTTGGTGGTCCGCACGCCGGACAGGCCGGACTCGATGGCGGCGTTGATGGTGCCGGTCTTGACCTTGGCAGCCCGGGAGGCGGCGCTCATCTGCCGGCGGCGGCGCAGGGCCATGGTCAGCAGGACAGGCAGCAGCACCAGCAGTACCAGCGCCAGCTCCCAGCGCAGGGTGAACATCACCGCCAGCGCGCCCACGATGGTCACCAGGGAGATGAACAGATCCTCCGGCCCGTGGTGGGCCAGCTCCGTCAGTTCAAACAGGTCACTGGTCAGGCGGCTCATCAGCTGGCCGGTGCGGTTGCGGTCGTAGAAGTCGAAGCCCAGCTCCTGAATGTGGCGGTACAGATCGCGGCGGATATCCGCCTCCACGCGGATGCCGAAGGTGTGGCCCCAGTAGGCCACCACGAAGTACAGCGCCGAGCGCAGCACATAGGCGGCCACCACCACCGCCATGACGATGAAGAATACCCGGAACTGCCGCTGGGGCAGCCAGGTATACATGGCGGCGCGGGACACCAGCGGGAACGCCAGGTCGATGCAGGCGATGAGGAACGCGCAGGACAGGTCCAGGGCGAAGAGCCGCCGGTGGGGTTTGAAGTAGGAGAGGAATATCCGCAGGGGGCTGCGGGTCTGATAATCTTTCGTGGTCATGCTATGCCTCGCTTGGTGTTTTTTTGAACATATAGTATAGCACATCGGCACGGCGTTCGCAATAGCACGCAGCGCCCCGGCTTGCGTGTCGGGGCGCTGCGTGTTATAATTGGGCCATGACCTGGCCGATAGGGCCGTCGATGGTGACGGCGGCGCCAAGACCGCTGCCGGCCCCGCCCTTGTTGATGACCGCCAGCTTATGGCCGCGGTAGTACTGTATCAGCCCGGCGGCGGGATAGACCACCAGCGACGTGCCGCCGATGATGAGCACGTCTGCCTGCCGGATATAGTGGATGGCGCGGGCCATCACGTCCTCATCCAGGGACTCCTCATACAGCACCACGTCCGGCTTAATGATGCCGCCGCAGGTGCAGCGGGGAATGCCGCGGCTCTCCGCGATGCGCTCCACACCGTAGAATTTCCCACAGCGGGTACAGTGGTTCCGCAGCACGCTGCCGTGGAGCTCAAGGACCTCCCGGCTGCCGGCCTTCTGGTGCAGGCCGTCGATGTTCTGGGTGATGACGGCCTTCAGCTTCCCCTGCCGCTCCCATTCCGCCAGCTTGCGGTGGGCGGCGTTGGGCTGGGCGTCCAGGGCCAGCATTTTGGCCCGGTAGAAGTCGTAGAATTCCTCGGTGTGCGTCTCGTAAAATGTGTGGCTGAGCATGGTCTCCGGCGGGTATTTGAATTTCTGGTGATACAGGCCGTCCACACTGCGGAAGTCCGGTATCCCGGACTCGGTGGATACGCCGGCGCCGCCGAAAAACACGATGTTGTCGCTGCTGTCTGTCAATTCCTTCAGCCTGCGGATGGTGTCGTCCATACTGTCCCTCCATTTCTTTTGTAAGGAGCATACGCTATGAATATTCAGATCTTCGGGAAAAGCAAGTCCTTCGACACGAAAAAGGCGGAGCGCTGGTTCAAGGAGCGCCGCATCAAGTACCAGTACATCGACCTTGTGAGCAAGGGTGTATCGCCGGGGGAGTACCGTTCCATCCGGGCGGCCGTGGGCAGCTTCGACGCGCTGGTGGACAAGGACTGCCGGGCGTATGAGGCGCTGTACATGGCCTACATCACGCCTCAGGCGGCGGAGGAAAAGCTGCTGGAATACCCGGAGCTGTTCGCCGCACCCATTGTCCGCAACGGGAAGCAGGCCACCGTGGGCTATTGCCCGGAGATATGGCAGACGTGGGAATAGGAATAAGGGCTCTCATCCGTGCGCCGCAGGCGCACGGTTTTTTTCGGGCAGCACCGCGGCTTTCACTGTGCGGTGTTGCCCTTATTCCGTGTAGCTGTGCTCCACCGTGACCACGGCGTAGTAATTGCCGTCCATGGCGCGGACCAGAGCGCGTATCTCCTGCGCTGCCTGGGCCGGGGTCTTGCTGCTGGAGAAGGGCAGCACCGCGTCGAAGATCAGGTTATCGTGTGTGGTGCCCCGGACCACGCGGAAGTCGTGGATGGTCAGACCGGGATCCACCTGCTTCACCAGCGCGGCCACCTGTTCCTTCAGCGCGGTGACGGAGCCGTCGGTGACGATGGGGTCCATGTGGATGACGGCGTGGCAGTGGAGCTTCTCCATCAGCTCCTTTTCAATATTGTCGATCACATCGTGCATGGCCATGATGTCCCCGTGGGCGGGGACCTCCGCGTGGAGGGTGATCATCAGACGGCCGGGGCCGTAGTCGTGGACCACCAGATCGTGTACGCCCAGCACTGTGTCGTTGGAGAGGACGATATCCCGTATCTGCTGCACCAGCGCCGGGTCGGGCGCCTGCCCCAGCAGGGGGGACAGGGTCTCTTTTGCGGCCTTGTAGGCGGAGAACAGGATGAACAGCGCCACCACCAGGCCCACATAGCCGTCCACCGCCAGACCGGTCCATTTGCCGATGAGCATGGCAAGGAGCACCGCCAGGGTGGAGACGGTGTCGGAAAGGCTGTCCGTGGCGGTGGCCTCCATGGCGGCGGACTTGATCTTCCGGCCGACGGCCCGGTTGTACAGCCACATATAGACCTTCACGCACACGGAGGCGGCCATGATGGCGATAGCCATCAGGGAAAAGGTGACGGCCTCCGGATGGAGGATCTTGTCAAAGGAGGACTTGGCCAGCTCCACGCCCATCAGCAGGATCAGGCCCGCTACGATCAGGCCGGATATGTACTCGATGCGGCCGTGGCCAAAGGGGTGGTCGGTGTCCGGCTTTTTGCCCGCCAGACGGAAGCCCAGCAGCGTCACCGCCGAGGAGCCGGCGTCGGACAGGTTGTTGAAGGCGTCCGCCGTGACGGCGATGGAACTGGACAGCTGTCCGGCGAAGAATTTGCCGATGAACAGCAGAATATTCAGTGCGATGCCCACAGCGCCGCACAGGGTGCCGTAGGCGCGGCGGACGGCGGGGGAGGACACGTTGTCCCGGTCAGGAATGAACCAGCGGCTCAGCAATCGTATCATAGCAGTCGTCTCCTTTCGGCGGGTAGACCCGGCGCTTTGTCAGCCAATAGCACAGAGGGATGGCGTACAGCAGTATCTCGTAGGGGATGGCGGACATGTCCGCGCCCAGCATGGCCAGCGGGATGGACACGGAGATGTTCCAGGGGATCAGCGGCGAGAGGACGATGCCGGAGTTCTCGATGTCAAGGGCCATCTCGCCCCTGCCGTGGCCGCGCTTGGTGTAGTCGTCCTCCAGCAGCTGGTTGCACACCACCGCGCAGGTGGACTGGTTGCAGAACACCATGCTGCACACCACGGAGATCGCCGCGCAGGCGGGGAACCGCCCGGCTCTCCGGGCCAGGCGCTGGGCTAGATGCGCCGCGCCGTTCAGCACGCCCATGCCGCCCAGCAGCCCGGCATACAGCCCGGCGCTGACGGCCATGATGGTGGCCGAGACCATGGACATCATGCCGCCGCCGGAGAGCACGTCGTGCAGCGCGCCGGGGGCGGGGAGGTAGCCCAGCACCGCATCCCGCAGGGTGGGCAGCAGAGCGCGGCCCTGGGCGAACACCGTCACCAGCAGCGCCGTCAGCGCACTGACGGCCATGGTGGGCCGGATGGGGACCTTGCACAGCGGCAGGATCAGGATCAGCAGCGCCGGGATGGCCGTCCACCAGCTGAGGCTGAAGGTGCCGGACAGCTGGTCCAGCACACCGCTGTCCACCATGGCCAGCGGGTGCGTTACGGACAGGGCGGCGTAGGCCGCGAGGCTGACCAGATAGGGCAGCCAGCCGGTGCGGTGCATCATGTGCAGGTTGTCATAGAGCTTGGTATCGGTGGCGGCGGCCACCAGCGTGGCGCTGGAGGAGGCCGGCGAGCAGCGGTCGCCGAAGTAGGCGCCGGCCACGATGGTCCCCGCCGTGATGGCCACGCTGACGCCGCCGGAGCGGGCCAAGGCCATCAGGATCACGCCCAGGGTGCCCACCACACCGAAGGACGTGCCCAGGGCGTAGGAGATGAAGCTGGTCAGCAGGAACGTCACCAGCAGGAACAGCTGCGGCGTGATGATGCGCAGCCCGTGATAGATGAAGAAAGCGATGGTCCCGGCGCTGCGCCACAGGGCGGTGATGGCGCCGATGAGCATGTAGATCACGATCACGCAGCACATTTTGCGGCCCTGCGCCCAAGCGGCGTCCCACATGGCCCGCACGGTCATCCCGCGGCGCAGGCCCAGGGCGGCGAAGGCTGCTATGCCCACCCATATCGCAAGGATCAGGGACTGGCCCAAAAGGATGCAGAGACCCACTGCGGCCAGAAACAGCAGAAAACAGAAGACAGCGCCCATGTTACCTCCCTGGGATGGTCAGCGTCATGCGGCAGCACAGATCATCCAGGTCGCTGTCGGTGGCGGCGGGAAGGCGCAGGCGTCCCCCGCATTTGGCGCAGGTCAGGTCCACCGCGCCGCGGCGCACCTGCATGGTATATTCGCGGCTGCCGCAGGCGCAGGCGATGCCGCCCCGGGCGGCGATATCCTTCAGCTCGGACAGTACCTCGTACATGATGACGTTGTCGGTGAAGGCCTCATCGGGGGACGCTTTTTCCTTGGCCACCCGCAGGGCCAGACCCTCCATGGCCTTTCGCACCTGGGCCTCCTCGCCGATGTAGCAGCACAGCTCCTGCTTCACCGGGCAGGCCAGGCCGATGCCCCGGCCGTGCAGCAGCGCACCGGCGTCGCACTCCGCCTGGTGGTGCCCGCCGCACACGCCGCAGGGCACGTTCAGCCGGAAGCGCAGGCCGTCCGTCTCGGCGGTCAGAGCTTCTTTGCCGCATTCGCATTCCATCCGCGCCGCGGCGGCGTTCAGAGCGAAAACGCTGCGGCTGTGCAGCACGGCCTTACCGCAGGCCGGACAGATATATCCAAAGCTACGCATTTCTTCCATGACATACGCTCCTTTGTCAACCAAAAGTCACAACAAGTTCCTGTATTATATACCATTTATTCGCTGTTTTCCAGTATTGCGGGAAAAAGAGTTTTACATTATAATGGCGCCGTTATCCCACGCTTCAAAGGATGTGATACCGTGCAGAACAGGAGCTTTGCCGCGGCGGTGAAGGCGGCGTTTCCCCACACCATCCCCATTATGACCGGCTATCTGGCCGTAGGCATGGCCTACGGCGTGCTGATGGCCTCCAAGGGCTACAGCTTTCTGTGGGCGGGCTTTGTCAGTGCCTTTGCCTTCTGCGGCAGTATGCAGTATGTGGCGATCACGCTGCTGACAACGGCCTTCGATCCCCTGCAGGCCTTTGTGCTGAGCCTGATGGTCAACGCACGGCACCTGTTTTTCGCGCTGGCACTGCTGCCCAAGTACCGGGGACTGGGCAGGCTGCGGTATTTTATGATCTACACCCTCAGCGACGAGAACTTTTCCCTCTCCTCCTCGGTGGAGCCGCCGGAGGACACGGACCCCACGCTGTTCTACTTTGCCATGAGCTTCCTGACCTGGCTGTACTGGGTGGCGTTCTCCATGCTGGGTGGCCTGCTGGGCGGGCTGATCACCTTTGACATCACCGGCATCGACTTTGCCCTGACGGCGCTGTTCGTGGTGCTGTTCATCGAGCAGGTCGTCAAGAAAGAGAACCGTGCCCCCGGCGCTGCCGGTCTGGTGTGCGCTGTGGCGGGTCTGGCCGTTTTCGGCGCGGACAACATGGTCATCCCGGCCATGGTGCTGACCCTGGCGGTCCTGCTGCTGGGAAGGAGGAAACTATGCGCCTAGACACGATACATTCCCTGATCATCGTGGCGATGGTGGCGCTGGCCACCCAGATCACCCGATGGACGCCGTTCCTGCTGTTCTCTGGGGACAAGAAGCTGCCGAAGGTGGTGGAGGACCTGGGCAGGCTGCTGCCGCCGGCCATGATGGGCCTGCTGGTGGTGTATAGCCTGCGGAGCACCGACCTTCTGGGCGGCAGCCACGGCATTCCGGAGGCCATCGCCGTGGCGGTGACAGCCGGGCTGCACCTGTGGCGGCGGAACACGCTGCTGTCCATCCTGGCGGGCACCGCCTGCTATATGCTGCTGGTACAGCTGGTGTTTTGAAGATCTGCGAAAGCGCCGTCCCGCGGGACGACGCTTTCATATTTTCCCGCAAACAGCGCACACTACGGCCAATGCTATGTTTGCGAGGTGCGTATCATGGACGTAAAACGCTTGAGCCGGCAGACCTGCCGGTTTTTGCAGCCGCCGGGAGTGGTCAGCTTTGCGGCGGTGGCGGGAAAGCTGGAGGGCGAGGGGCCGCTGGGCGGCTGCTTCGACGCTGTGGGGACGGACGCCTTCTGTGGGAAAAAGACCTGGGAACAGGGCGAGGCACAGATGCAGGCGGATGCCCTGCGTCTGGCCCTGCAAAAGGGCGGGTTGGCGGCGGAGGACGTGGACTGCGCCTTCGCCGGGGATCTGCTGAACCAGAACATTGGGGCCACGTTTGCCCTGCGGGATTTCAATATTCCCTTCTATGGGGTATATGGGGCCTGCTCTACTATGGGGGAGACACTGTCGCTGGCCGCTATGGCCGTGGCCTCCGGCGCGGTCCGTATGGCGGCGGCGCAGACCTCCTCCCACTTCTGCACGGCGGAGAGGCAGTATCGGATGCCTCTGCCCTACGGCAGCCAGCGTTCTCCTACTGCCCAGTGGACGGCCACGGCGGCGGGGTGCTGCATTCTGGGGGCCCAGGCGGAGGGACCGTATATCACCCATGTGACCCGGGGACGCATCGTGGATCTGGGTGTGACAGACATGACCAACATGGGCGCGGCCATGGCACCGGCGGCCTTCGACACCCTGCAGGCAGTGTTCCGGGACACCGGCACCGTACCCGGGGACTATGACCTGATCCTCACCGGCGACCTGGGCGATGTGGGCAGCCGCATCGTGCTGGAGCTGTTCGCCCGGGAAGGCGTGACGCTGGAGAATTACACCGACTGCGGACTGGTGCTCTATGACCGGAAGAGACAGGATATGCACGCCGGCGGCAGCGGATGCGGCTGCTCTGCGGCGGTGCTCTGCGGCTATCTGCTGCCGGAGATGCGCCGGGGCCGGTGGCGGCGGGTGCTGTTCGCCCCCACCGGGGCGCTGCTGAGCCCCACCAGTTCATTTCAAGGGGAGAGCATACCGGGCATCTGCCACGCGGTGGTGCTGGACCGGACGAAGGAGGATGCGTGATGGAATATCTCAATGCCTTTCTCTGCGGCGGGCTGCTGTGCGCCGTGGGCCAGATCATTCTGGACAAGACAAGCCTGACCCCGGCCCGTATTCTGACGGGCTATGTGGTGGCAGGTGTGCTGCTGCAGGCTGTGGGTGTGTATCAGTATATCGTGGACTGGGGCGGCGCCGGGGCTACCGTGCCGCTGACGGGCTTTGGCTACTCCCTGGCGAAGGGCGTGGCCAAAGCGGTGGCGGAGGACGGCTTGCTGGGTGTGCTCACCGGCGGACTGAGCGCCACCTCCGGCGGCATCGCCGCGGCGGTGGTGCTTTCCCTGTTGGCGGCGCTGCTGGTGCGGCCCAAAGAAAAACGTTGACAAATACCCGGTGGGGGTATATAATGCGACCGTGATCAAAAATACCCCCAGGAGGTATACGACTGTGGAAAATACTTGTTGCTGCTGCCAGGGAAAGACCAAGCACCGCACACCGGAGGAGCAGAAGAAGCTCCTGAACCGCCTGTGCCGCATTGAAGGGCAGGTGCGGGGCCTGCAGGAGATGCTGCAGAAGGACGCCTACTGTCCCGACATTCTGATACAGGTATCCGCCGTGGGCGCGGCACTGAACAGCTTTAGTAAAGAGCTGCTGGCTACCCACATCCGCACCTGCGTGGCGGATGGTATCCGACAGGGGGACGACGAGGTCATCGACGAACTGGTGATCACGCTGCAAAAGCTGATGAAATAAGGAGATGGCAGTATGACAGAGAAATTCGTCATCACCGGCATGACCTGCGCCGCCTGCGCCGCCCATGTGGAAAGGGCCGCGGCTTCGGTGCCCGGCGTACACAGCGCGTCGGTAAATCTGATGCTGGGCTCCCTGGTGTGCGACAGGGACGAAAATGTGGATCCCGCCGCCATTGTGGCCGCCGTGACGGCGGCGGGCTACGGCGCGGCGCCGGAGAGCGAGGCCCGGCGGGACCTGCACGCGGAGCAGGACGCGGCGGTAAAGGCCATGGGCCGCCGGCTGCTGTGGTCGGTGGTGTGTCTGGTGCCGCTGTTTTACCTGAGCATGGGGCACATGATGGGGCTGCCGGTGCCTATGTTCATGCACACGCGGCCCTTGCTGTCGGCCTTTGTGCTGCTGGCGCTGACGGTGCCCATACTGATTTTGAACCGCAGTTATTTCACTGTGGGCTTCTCCCGGCTGTTCAAGGGTGCGCCCAATATGGACTCGCTGGTGGCACTGGGCGCGGCGGCGGGTCTGGTGTACAGCCTGATCGAGATGGGCCTGCTGGCGGCGGGAAAGGTCACGGGTATGCCGGACCTGTACTTCGAGTCGGCGGGCATGATATTGGCGCTGGTGACGGTAGGTAAGTACCTGGAGGAGCGCTCCAAGGGCAAGACGACCGGAGCCATCACCGCCCTGCTGGCGCTGGCGCCGGAGTCCGCCGTGGTGCGCCGGGACGGCAAGGAGGTCACCGTCCCCACCGAGGACATCAAGGCCGGCGAGACGGTCATCGTCCGGCAGGGGGGGCGTATCCCCGTGGACGGTACCGTGACGGCGGGCAGCGGCACCGTGGACGAGTCCGCCCTTACCGGCGAGAGTATGCCGGTGGAGAAGACTGTGGGCGGCAAGGCGGTGTCCGCCACCATCCTCACCGGCGGCTATCTGGAGCTGATGGCGGACCGGGTAGGTGCGGATACCACTCTGTCCCAGATCATTCAGCTGATGGAGCAGGCCGCCAGCGGCAAGGCACCTATCAGCCGTCTGGCGGATAAGATCAGTGCCGTGTTCGTGCCGGTGGTCATTTCCATCGCGCTGCTGGCTGCTATCCTGTGGGCTGCGGTGGGCGGCATGGGTGTGCGCTTCTGCCTGTCCATCGCCATCGCCGTGTTGGTGATCTCCTGCCCCTGCGCTCTGGGCCTGGCCACGCCGGTGGCCATCACTGTGGCTACGGGCAAGGCGGCGGAGCAGGGTGTTCTGGTAAAGTCCGCCGCCAGCCTGGAACTGATGGGCCGGGTGGATACGGTGGTGCTGGACAAGACCGGTACCGTCACCGAGGGTAAGCCCCGGGTGACGGATCTGCTGTGCGCCGGCGGCATGACCGAGGATACGCTGCTGTCCGCCGCCGCGTCGCTGGAAAAGCCTTCCGAGCACCCGCTGGCCGGGGCCATTGTGGCCGAGGCGGAAAAGCGCGGTTTGGTCCTGCGGCCGGTGTCCGGGTTTGCCGCCGTGGCCGGCGGCGGTGTTGCCGCCCGGGCGGAAGGTACATTACTGCTGGCGGGCAACGAGGCATTTATGGAGACGTCCGGCGTGGCCGTCAGCGAGGAGATGAAGTCCGGCGCGGCCAGACTGGCGGAGGACGGTAAAACGCCGCTGTTTATCGCCGCAGGTACATCGCTGCTGGGGGTCATCGCTGTGGCGGACGTGGTCAAGGCGGACAGCGCCGCCGCCATTGCCGCCCTGCGGGAGATGGGCTGCGACGTGGTGCTGCTCACCGGCGACAACCAGCGCACGGCGGACGCCATTGCCCGGCAGGTGGGCGTCAGCCGGGTCATCGCCCAGGTGCTGCCACAGGATAAGGCCCGGGTGGTGCAGGAATTGCAGGCCGAGGGCAAGAAGGTAGCCATGGTGGGCGACGGCATCAACGACGCCCCGGCGCTGGTGACGGCGGATGTGGGCCTGGCCATCGGCGCGGGCACAGATGTGGCCATCGAGTCGGCGGACATCGTGCTGATGAAGAGCAGCCTTATGGATATCGCCGACGCGGCAGCCCTGTCCCGGGCCACCCTGCGGAACATCCGTCAGAACCTGTTTTGGGCGTTCTTCTATAATTCTGTGGGTATCCCGGTGGCGGCGGGTGTGCTGTATCCGGCCTTTGGGATCACCCTGAACCCCATGATCGCCGCCGCGGCCATGAGCCTGAGCAGCGTGTGCGTGGTCAGCAACGCCCTGCGTCTGCGGGGCTGGAGGGGCCGCAGACGGGAGGGAACGCCGACTGCAAAAGAGCCACAGCTGGTGCAAAATATAAATAATAACGAAAGCAGTAAGGAGGATACCGCTATGAAAAAGACCATCACTATCAAGGGCATGATGTGTGCCCACTGCGTCTCCCACGTGGAGAAGGCGCTGACCGCCCTGGGCGTACAGGCGGACGTGGATCTGGCGTCCGGGACCGCCGTCGTCACCGGCAACGCCAGTGACGAGGCGCTGAAGAAGGCTGTCACCGACGCCGGTTACGAGGTCGTGGAGATCAAGTGATGCAAAAAAGAGCACCCCCACAAGGGGGTGCTCTTTTTTATGCGCTTTTACGCGGCACCGTCAGTCTCGGTTTCCTCGACAACGGGAGAGGTCTGCGCGGCGGTGCGGGTGACGCTGTCGGCGGTGAGGATGGTGCCCTCGCCGTCGGCGAAGCGGATGGTGACACGGTCGCCGGTGTTGTAGATGACCACCTCTGGCTGGTCGGCGGCGGAGATGACGTAGTAGTGCTCGTCACCGGTCAGGTGCAGGTAGTAGAGGGTATTGCCGTCCACCACGGCGGAGCGGATATCCGCCAGCACACCGCTGACTTCGTTCTGGCCCGTCAGGGGCAGATCGGCGTCATCGGCGGATACCAGACCCTTCTCCGCCAGGATGCGGCGGTAGTTGGCCTCACACTGGGCCACCGTGTCGCCGGTGGCCACGATCTGGTACTGGCTGACGTTGACCATGGCGTACATCTTCACCAGCTCGGCGGCGTCCTTCAACGCCATGAAGTAGGTGGGCTGGTCAGAGATATTCAGCAGCAGGGGGAAGGTGGCCGTGTACTTCATCTGCTGTACCTGACCCTGGGCGCTGTCCATGGCGGAGTACTCCTTGGCGCCGGCCACCAGATAAAACCGCGTTTCCTTGGTGCGCTGGTTGGAGAGAATGAAGCCAATGTTGGACTCGTCGGACACCACGGAGGTGACACCGGTGTACATATACACATCGTCACCGATGGCGATGTAGTTATAGCCCTCGGTGGTGACGGTCACATCCCGCTGGCCGAACAGGGAATTGATGAAGCCGTTGACATACGCGCCGTGGTAGTCGTACTGCTGCATGATCAGCTCGGCGGTGTAGACGTGATCCACCCAGTTGGGCACGTCACCGGTCTTGTAGTAGGCGCTCTCGCCGGTGACGGCGTTCACCAGCACGGCACCGATGATATCACGGCCGCCGAACAGGCCGATGGTGTGGCTGACACGGGGGCAGACCCACCAGGGGTCGCCGTTCTCGTCGATCTCAAAGGCCGGCTCGTCGAACATATAGGTGGGGTAGTGGAAGCGCAGATGGCGGTACAGATTGCGGCTGAAGTGCTCGGCGGTGGTGTAGTGGATACCCTCGTCCAGACGGATGACCTCCACGTTCTGGGTCACCATGTCGATAAGTAGATAGGCGGGCAGGCCGTCGGCACGGTTGTTCAGCCACTTGATGATATCGCCGTAGCGCAGGGGCGTGACGCGGACAGGGCGGCCCTGGTAGTTGATCTGGGTATAGTCGTCGGCCACCTCGAACTGGGACACCATGTCCGCCAGCTCGCCCAGCTTGCGGTTGCCCAGCTTTGTGGCGGAGTTGGCATCCAGCATGGGAATCTGGTCATAGCTGATCTCCTCCACTTCGGCGGCAAAGTCGCCGTCGGTAACGGTCAGCAGGTCGCGGTAGTCCCCGGCACGGAACAGCTGCCAGCCGATCACCGCGCCCACCAGTGCCGTGGCGATCAGCGCGGCGGCCGCGATGAGGGGCACGGTGCACTGCTTTTTCAAAAAGGTGAAGTAGCCCTTGGCACCGGTGCCCTGAAAACCGGAGGTCAGTATGGCGCAGCCGCCGTACACGGCGCACACCAGCAGCACAAAGACGTAGAAATCCTCGCTCTTGAGACTGATAGGCGGCAGAACGATATAGAAATACACCGCGGCGAACACCAGCGTAACGGCGATGTTCAGCAGCGTGCGGCCCAGGGGCGTGCCCACGGCTTTGCGTTCCTTTTTCGGGCGGGGCTGGCGGCCGAAGCCCTGAAAGTTGGGGTCGTTCCAATTTGTATTCTTCATAGACGGTTCCTTTCTCTGTTGATATGCCTGTTGGTACTATTATAACCGATGCAGCTTCGTTTGTATAGCAACTTCAGGTTGCAAACGGCAAAATTGCCGCAGAGAGATGCATTTGGCTGTTCACAAATTGTTTACAATAAAAGTCAAAGAAAGTCAAATTACCCTATTGACAAAGTAAGAAAGGCGGTGTAATATATGTTCAAGGTCAAAGAAAGGCAAAGTCAAATGAGCCGAGTTTGACCGAGAGATGCAAACGAAAGGCGGCGAGGATTTGGGTATTTCCGATATTATCGCTGGATTTATCCAGCAGGAGTTAGACCAGGCGGGCGGTGCGCTGGAGCTACAGCGAGCCGACCTGGCGCAGCGGTTCAACTGCGTGCCCAGCCAGATCAACTACGTGATGTCCACCCGGTTCTCGCCGGAGCATGGCTACATCGTGGAGTCCCGGCGGGGCGGCGGCGGCTACATCCGCATCACGCGGGTGCAGGTGGACCGCCAGACGCTGCTGATGCACGTTATCAACAGCATCGGCGACAGGCTGGACGCGGCCAGCGCACGGGCGATCGCCCAGAACCTGGTCCAGTCCGAGGCCATCAGCCGGGAGCTGGGACAGGCGTTGCTGTCCGCCACCGGCAGCCGGGCTCTGCAGAGTGCCTCTCCGGAGAGCCGGGATGCCCTGCGGGCTGACATATACAAGCAAGTTTTGATCCATTCCGTCTGACGACGGCGTAAGGAGGTTATGATTATGAAGTGTGATCGCTGTGGAAAGAACGAAGCGACGTTCCATTATAAGACCAATATCAACGGCAGAGTGACCGAGACGCACCTCTGCCCCGACTGTGCCCGGGCCATGGGCTATGCCGGTTCCATGTCCGGCCGCATGAGCAGCTGGTTCGACGATGACTGGTTCGACCGGCCCTTCCGTATGCTGGAGCCGTTTTTCGGCGGCTTCGGCAGCCGGATGCTGACGGAGTTCCCTCAGCCGGTGAATGTGCTGGAGCAGGCGCAGAGCGCCGACCCGGAGAGCAGCGCCGCCGAGGAGCTGCTGCCGAAGGACGAGGCTATGTCTCTGGCGCTGGAGCGCAAGCGCAATGCGCTGGAGACGCAGCTGCACAACGCGGTGGCGGAGGAGCGGTACGAGGATGCCGCCCGCCTGCGTGATGAGCTGAAGGCTTTGGGCGGCAAGGCGTCCTGACGCCGTTCCGCTATATTAAAATAACAAATCGAAAGGAAGTGTTCCTTTATGTCTGAGAATAAATTTACCCCCCGTGCAGAGGAAGTTCTGCGTTTGAGCCAGGAGGCTGCCGAGGACCTGGGCCACGGCTATGTTGGCTCCGAGCATCTGCTGCTGGGCCTGATCCGTGAGGAGGAGGGCATTGCCCACCGCGTGCTCAGCGAGTTCGGCGTCACCGATGAAATGGTCTGCTCCGTGCTGCAGCGCAGCGTGGGCAAGGGCGTTTCCGGCGCCGCGCCCAGTCAGGGGCTGACGCCCCGCGCCAAGAGCGTGGTGGAGCTGGCTGTGTCCGAGGCGTCCCGCATGGGAAGCAGCGCCATCGGCACCGCCCATCTGCTGATGGGCCTGCTCCGTGAGGGCGGCAACATGGGCCTGCGCATCCTGCGTACCGTGGGCGTGGACCCCAATAAGATGTACAGCGCTGTGCTGAAGAAGCTCAACGATATGCCCCGGGCTGCCGCTGGCGGTGCCTCTGCCCCTAACCGCGAGGCGGACAAGAAGAACAAGACGCTGGCTGAGTACACCCGCGATCTGACCGAGGCCGCCCGCAGCGGCAAGCTGGACCCCGTTATCGGCCGGGATACCGAGATACAGCGGGTCATCCAGATTTTGTCCCGCCGCAGTAAGAACAACCCTGTGCTCATCGGCGAGCCCGGCGTAGGCAAGACTGCCATCGCCGAGGGCCTGGCTGAGCGCATTGCCGCCGGCGATGTGCCCGAGGAGCTGCTGGACAAGCGCATCCTGTCGCTGGACCTCAGCGGTATGGTGGCCGGAACCAAGTACCGCGGCGAGTTCGAGGAGCGCATCAAGAACACCCTGAATGAGGTGAAGAAGGACGGCAACGTCATCCTGTTCATCGACGAGCTGCACACCATCGTGGGCGCAGGCTCC
>OLOQ01000942.1_pt1 | contig 29700 bp, 23 predicted proteins | sample 1673101 | NCBI WGS metagenome assembly OLOQ01 (sample SAMEA3136754, study PRJEB25190) | human gut metagenome | biome: human gut; feature: human-associated habitat; material: faeces | place: Austria | collected 2013 | reverse complement strand
GCCAAGGCATTCCTGGATTCCCACCGCAATCAGAACGGCGTCCTGTCCGCCGAGGATGACGCCACCTACACCCGCATGGAGCAGGACATCACCGACCTGGGCAAAGAGATCGCCCGTCTGGAGCGCCAGGAGGCGCTGGACGCCGAACTCTCCAAGCCCGTGGGCAGACCCCTCACCGGCAAGCCCCTGACCGGCAAGGAGGACGGCAAGTCCGGCCGTGCCGCCGACGCCTACCGCACCAGCTTCTGGAACATGATCCGCTCCCGCGCTCCGATGCCGGAGGTGCTGAACGCTCTGAAGGAGGGCGAGGATGAGACCGGCGGCTATCTGGTTCCCGACGAGTACGAGCATACCCTCGTGGAAGCTCTGGAGGAAGAGAACGTGATGCGCCGCATCTGCCATGTCATCAACACCGCCAGCGGCGAGAGAAAGATCCCCATCGTCGCGTCCAAGGGCGATGCCGAGTGGATCGAGGAGGGCGGCGAGTTCACCGACTCCGACAAGGACAAGTTCGGCCTTGTCACGATCGGCGCTTTCAAGCTGGGCGCTCTGCTGAAGGTGTCCGAGGAGCTTCTGAACGACTCCGTGTTCGATCTGGAGAACTACATCTCCCGTGAGTTCGCCCGCCGCATCGGCGCCAAGGAGGAAGATGCATTCATCAAGGGTACCGGCACCAAGCAGCCCACCGGCTTCCTCACCGACGCGCAGGAAGGCGTCACCGCCGCCAAAGCGGACGCCATCACCGCCGATGAACTCATCGACCTGTTCTTCTCCCTCAAGACCCCGTACCGCCGCAACGCCGTGTGGCTGCTGAACGATGCCACGGTGAAGCTGGCGCGCAAGCTGAAGGACGGTCAGGGCCAGTACCTCTGGCAGCCGTCCCTGGTGGCGAACACCCCGGACACGCTCCTGGGCCGTCCCGTCTACACCTCCGCGTATATGCCTGTCGCGGCGGCTGACGCTACGACCATCGCTTTCGGTGACTTCAGCTACTACTGGATCGCCGACCGCCAGGGCCGCACCTTCCGCCGTCTGAACGAACTGTACGCCACCAACGGCCAGGTCGGTTTCCTGGCGTCCCAGCGCGTGGATGGCAAGCTGATCCTGCCTGAAGCCATCAAGGTTCTCAAGCAGAAATCCGAGTAAGGAGGGCTGACCGATGAGTTATAACGCAAAGAACTACACCGAACAGGGCGGCGACGTCACCCATATCGGCGGCAAGCTGATCATTGAGGACGGAGCCGAGGTCGAGGGGCTGGACGGTGGAGGCGGTTCCTACACGCTCCCCACCGCTTCGGCGGATACCCTCGGCGGTGTCAAGGCCAAGGCCAAAGATTCCGAAACTGTCGAGGTCGCCGTGGACGGCGAGGGCAAGCTGTATGTCCCCGCCGCTCCCCAGGCGGAAGCCCAGGCGGACAGCACCGCCAGCGATGCGGAAACGCTCAAAACGGATCTGAACAGTCTGCTGGCAAAGCTGAAAGCCGCCGGGCTGATGAAGTCCGAGTAAAGGAGGCGGCGGTGGTGAACACAGAGGAACTTCTCTCCAAAGTGAAACAGAACCTTATACTCGACCATGCGGCGGATGATGCCCTGCTGAAAAGCTACATCACCGCCGCAATTTCCTACGCCGAAAGCTACCAGCACATTCCCGAAGGCACCTATGCGGAGAAGCCGATGCCGCCGACCACGGAACAGGCGGTCATCATGCTCGTGAGCCATTTCTACGAAAGCAGGGATGGCTCCACGGGCGGCTTTTTCGCCGACAATGTGCAGGCCGGGCAGCAGGTTTGGAACACAGTCAATCTGCTGCTCCGGCTTGACCGGGACTGGAAGGTGTGACCATGAGCTTCGGAAAGATGAACGGCTTTGCCGACATCGTAGCGGTCACAAAGGAAAAGGACGCCGAGGGCTTCGGCACGACTGTCGAGCGTGTCCTCGCGTCCGTCCGTGTGTATCGGGAAGGACGCCACGGGAGTGAGCGGTGGGCAAACCTCGCCGCTTTCTCCGAGGCGACCGACCTGTTCCGCTTCCGCGTCATCCCAGGGCTGACCGTCACCACGGAACACTTCATCGTGCAGGGTGACGAGCGGTTCGACATTGTTTCCGTGGAGAATGTCAAAGGACGCGGGATGTATATCGAGGCTCTGGCGAAAAAGGTGGTGAGCAGCATTGGCTAAAGTGGATATCAAGCTGCCCGACGAGTTCCTGGAGCGCATTTCAAAGCTGGGCAGCGACTTCGATCCTGTCGCCGAAAAGGTGCTGGAAGCCGGAGGTGAGGTCGTGCTGGAAAAGGTGCGCGGCGCTCTGTCCTCCGTGATCGGAAAGGATACGAAATATCCGTCCCGCTCCTCCGGCGAACTGGAAGGCGCGCTCGGCCTTTCCCCGGCGAAGGTGGATCGGAGCGGAAACCACAACATCAAAATCGGCTTTTCCGAACCGCGCTCCGATGGCGGCAGCAACGCCAAGATCGCCAACATCATCGAATACGGCAAGCATGGACAGCCGGCCAAGCCCTTTCTGAAACCCGCCAAGAGCGCGTCCAGAGCGGCGGCGGTCGCCGCCATGCAGCAGAAGTTTGAGGAGGAGGTCGGAAAGCTGTGAGTCTGCTGACAGAACTGAAAGAAACGCTGGAGCCGCTGGGCATTCCCTTCGAAACGGGTGTGTTCTCCGACGAGGCTCCTGCACGGTATATCGTGGTCGTGCCGCTCTCCGACACCTTTGACCTCCATGCGGACAACACGCCGGGCGTCGATGTGCAGGAGGCACGGCTCTCTCTTTACTCACAGGGAAACTATATCGCGGCGAAAAATGCGGTCGTGCGGTCGCTTCTTGCCGCGGACTTCACCATCACCGCACGGCAGTACATCGGTTTTGAAACCGAAACGGGCTACCACCACTACAACGTGGATGTGGCCAAACACTATGAAATGGAGGAATGATCAATGGCTACGATCGGTCTTGATAAACTTTACTACGCAACGATCACCGAGGATGAGAAAGGCGAAGAGACCTACGGCTCCCCGGTGCAGCTTGCCAAGGCGATGTCCGCCGACCTCTCGGTGGAACTGGCCGAGGCTACCCTTTACGCCGATGACGGCGCCGCGGAGATCGTCAAGGAGTTCCAGAGCGGCACCCTCTCCCTGGGCGTGGACGACATCGGCGGCGAGGCGGCGTCTGTGCTGACCGGCTCCACCATCGACGAGAACCATGTCGTGATCTCCGCCAGCGAGGACGGCGGCGCTCCTGTCGCCATCGGTTTCCGGGCGAAGAAGTCCAACGGAAAGTACCGCTACTACTGGCTGTACCGTGTGAAGTTCGGCATCCCCGCCACGAACCTCGCCACCAAGGGCGATTCCATCACCTTCTCCACGCCGACCATCGAGGGCACCGTGCTGCGCCGGAACAAGCCGGACTCCAGCGGCAAGCACCCGTGGAAGGCGGAGGTCACCGAAGGCGATACCGAGGTCACGGAGGATACCATCAAAAACTGGTACCAGACGGTTTACGAGCCGTCCTACGCGGAGTAAGGAGGAATGACGTATGAGCGCGGAAAGAACCGCTGAGATTATGATCGGTGACGAGCGGCACACACTACTGCTCACCACCAGGGCTACCAGGGAGATCGCCGGGAGGTACGGCGGTCTGGAAAACCTGGGCGACAAGCTGATGAAGTCCGAGAACTTCGAGATGGCGCTGGGCGAGATCGTCTGGCTCATCACGCTTCTCGCCAACCAGAGCATCCTGGTCTACAACCTCAAACACAAAACCGAGCCGAAGGAACTGCTCACCGAGGAGGAGGTCGAACTCCTTACCGGGCCGGCTGACCTCGCCGGATACAAGTCGGCGATTACCGAGGCTCTCTACAAGGGTTCCAAGCGCAGCATTGAAAGCGAGGCGGACCCAAAAAACGCAGTGGTCGGGTAAGCGACGACGAGTTGTTTACCCGGCTTCTTTATTACGGCATCGCCCACCTCCATCTCTCCCAGGACGAGGTGTGGCTGATGCCGTTTGGCTTACTGCTCGACCTCGTGGAATGCCACAAGCAGTACATGGGCTGGACAAAGCCGAAACGGGAACTGTTTATTGACGACATCATCCCGGACGGCATCTGAGAAAGGCGGTGATTTGATTGGCGGATGATTTCGGTCTGAAGATCGGTCTGGAGGGCGAAAAGGAGTTCAAGAAGGCCCTCACGGAGATCAACCAGACGTTCAAGGTACTCGGCTCCGAGATGAAGCTGGTATCCTCTCAATTTGATAAAAACGACAACTCCGTCCAGGCACTCACCGCCCGGAACCAGGTGCTGAATAAGGAGATCGAAGCGCAGAAACAGAAAATCGAGACGCTTCGCTCCGCCCTGCAGAACGCCGCCGAGTCCTTCGGCGAAAACGACCGCCGCACACAGAACTGGCAGATCCAGCTGAACAATGCGGAAGCCGCCCTCAACGGCATGGAGCGTGAACTCTCGGACAACGAAAAGGCCATCGACGCTATGGGCGATGAGATGGATGACGCGGAAGAAAACACCGAGGACTTCACCGATGCCGTTAAGGACAGCGGCGAGGAAGCCGATAAAGCGGGAAGCAAATTTGAGAGCTTCAAAAATGTAGTCTCGAAGATCGCCAAAGCCGCCGCTGCCGCTGTCGCCGCCATTGGCACGGCAGCCGTCGCAGCCAGCAAAGCGATATGGGACATGGCAAACGATACCGCCGCGGCTGGGGACCAGATCGACAAGATGTCGCAGAAGATCGGCATCAGTGCGGAAGCCTACCAGGAATGGTCGTATGTATTTGAACGCTGCGGCTCCGATGTGAACAACCTCCAGGCGGGTATGAAAACCCTGTCTACGGTCATCACTGACGCCGGGAACGGCTCCGCATCCGCCGCAGAGAAGCTGGCGGCTGTCGGCCTTTCCATCGAGGACCTGAACGGGCTGTCGCAGGAACAGCAGCTGGAGAAGGTCATCACCGCCCTGCAGGGCATGGGCTCCGGCGCGGAAAGGACCGCCGCCGCTACCGACCTTCTCGGCAAATCCGCCACGGACATGGCGGCTGTCCTTAACATGACCGCCGAAGATACGGCAGCTCTGAGGCAGGAAGCCGAGGACTACGGCATGGTCATGAGCAACGAGGCGGTCGCCGCAAGCGCGGCATTCGAGGACAGTCTCACCCGGCTGAATAACACCTTCGGCGGTCTGAAGAACCGCATCATGGGTGATATGCTCCCGGCTCTGACCAGCATCATGGACGGCTTTTCCGACCTTATCGCCGGGAACGATGAAGCCGGGGAGAAAATCAAAAGCGGTGTCACCGACCTCATTACCAGCATCAGCGGCATGATACCGCAGGTCGTGGAACTGGTCGGCACGATTGCCGACGCCGTGCTGGAGAGCGCGCCGGTCATCATTCAGTCGCTGGCGGAGGGCATCCTCGCGGCTATCCCGACGCTGCTCCCCACCATCACCGAAGTCATCACGCAGCTTATCGGCGCGCTGGTGGAACTGCTCCCTCAGATCGTTGACGCTGGGATGCAGATCATTGTGTCTCTGGTGCAGGGCATCGCGGAGAGCATTCCCACGCTCATTCCGCAGATGGTGGCGGTCGTCGCCCAAATGGTGCAGACGCTCATCGACAATCTGCCTATGGTGCTTGACGCCGCGCTCCAGCTTATCACCGGGCTTGCCCAGGGACTTCTGGACGCTATCCCCGTGCTGATCGAGGCGCTCCCCCAGATCATCATGAGCATCGTGGAATTTATCATCGGCGCTATCCCGCAGATCATCGACGCCGGGATACAGCTTCTGACCTCGCTGGTAGCGGCTCTGCCGGAGATCATCACCGCCGTGGTCGAAGCGATCCCCCAAATCATCGAGGGACTGGTGACCGCTATCCTGGGGAGCATTCCCCAGCTTATCGACGCCGGCGTAAAGCTGCTCATTTCACTCGTTCAGAACCTGCCCACCATCATCACCACGGTGGTCGGCGCCATTCCGCAGATTATTTCGGGACTGGTGACCGCCATCATCGGCAGTATTCCGCAGATCATTCAAGCCGGCGTGGAACTGCTGATTTCACTTATCAAGAATCTGCCCACCATCATCGTGGAGATCGTCAAGGCGGTCCCGCAGATTATTTCCGGGCTGGTGTCCGCTTTCGGGCAGGGCGTGTCCCAGCTTGCCAATGTGGGCAAAAACCTGGTGCAAGGTCTCTGGAACGGCATCCAGTCCCTTGCATCGTGGCTTTGGAATAAAGTGTCCGGCTGGATCTCCGGCATTTGGGACGGCATCTGTAACTTCTTCGGCATCCACTCGCCCTCGACAGAGATGGCGTGGGTCGGCAAGATGCTGGTCAAAGGTCTGTCCGGCTCCATTGAGGACAACGGCGAAGACGCGGTAAAAGCCGCCGAAGGCATGGCGGACGATATCAACTCCGTCATGCGTGGGCTTGCGGACGATATGCAGTCCTCTGTACCCACCGACTTCTCCATCTCCGCAAACGCGGCGAATACGGTGTCGGGCGGCGGAACTTCCTCGTCCGGCTTCGGTCCTCTGGTGACCGTCCAGCAGATGGTCGTCCGCAGCGAGGAGGACATCCGCAGGATATCCCAGGAACTCTACAATCTCATTCAGACCGGTTCCCGCGCCCAGGGACGGTTCACAACGGCATAAGGAGGTGCGCCTATGGGCTTCACATACAACGACATACACTCGAAGGACATGGGACTCAAAGCGCGGCTCACCTCCTGGCAGGTCAGCGGCAGGCTCCGAAACTTCACCACGACGGTTCCGGGCAAATACGGCGTGGCGGATTTCGGAGCCGACCTCGATTATCGGGAGATTACCGCCGCCTGCAGCATCTTCCCAAGACACACCTTTTCCGCGCTGGTGGAAACGCTGGACGGCATCGCCGCCTGGCTCGATCCCACCCAGGGACTCCACCAGCTTATCTTTGACGATGTGCCGGACAGGTACTTCATGGCGCGTCTCAACGATGCGGTGGACTGTGAGCGGCTCATCCGTGCGGCCGGCAGTTTCAGTCTCAAGTTCTTCTGCCCGGACCCCTTCGGCTATGCGCTGGAGGACGAGGAGTTCTCCATCACCGCGGCGGGAACGCACACGGTCGAGCGGGAAACGGGCAATGCGGAGTCCCTTCCAATTTATCGCATCACAGGCACGATTTCCGGCAGCGGTTCTATCACCATCACCACCAACGGCTCGGCGCTCCGCATCGCAAACGCCAGTCTCACCGAGGGCGAGACGCTGGTGGTGGACACAGATAAAATGACCGCCTGGGTGGAAAGCGGCGCCGGGATAACGCTCCGCAACGGCCTGCCGTATCTGGCGGAACTGAACTTTCCCACGCTGGCGGTCGGAGAAAACACGGTGCAGGTCGAGGTGAGCGGCGCGGCGCTGGCAAAGATCGAGATACAGGCGAGAAGCAGATGGAGGTGAACCTATGGCGCTCAAAACGATAATGAACCAGCAATCGGACTTCACGGGCGAATTTCCCGCCCAGTACGCCAAGTCCGGGCTGTGGCGGTTCAACGAATCCACTGTGGACGAGGACGATTGCGTTTCCGACTCCTCCGGCTGCGGACGGCGGCTGGAGATCATCAACTGGCACGGCACGACCGCAGACCTGATGAACGGTCAAAAGGGACGCTATCTGCGGATGAACACCAACAACCCTTCCACGGAGCAGACCTATCTGAAAATCGCCAACGACGGCTCCATCTTCCAGAACATTGGCAGACGGATCATCTGCGGCGGCTGGATGCGTCCCACGACCTACTCGGTGGGAAACACCTTCTGTCCCATCATCGGCACGAGAAACGGTCCGGGCAACCCCATCTTTTACCTGTCCCTGTACAGCGGCAGGCCCCGTATCATGCTGTATAACGCCAGCGGAACGCTGATCTTGGATGAGTCGGTCACGCCGCCGTTCAAGCTGGAGAACGCCACCTGGTACTTTATCGCGGCCGTCATCGAGCCGGACGATAAGAACGCCTGGTATGTGGTCGGCAATCAGGAAACGGGCGTGGTCTGGATCTCCGACGCGCTCACCATAGGCGGCGAACTGAACCGCTCCTGCACGGCCGACATCATCATGGGGATGCTCCAGAGCAGCTACTGGTATGCGGGCATCTTTGATGACTGGTTCCTGGACGTCGACTCCCAGCTTACCGCCGAGGACTTGGCGGATTATTTCCGCTCCTCGCTGTGCGCCAACGGCGGCGATACCTCCGGCGCGGTGGATGCCATAGCCGAACCCGGCTCCGTTTCTCTGAGAGCGGCCGGCGGCGTGTATCCGACCGAGGGTACGCTCTATACCGCCGCCGCGGTCTGCAATCTCTCCGGAACAGGCAAGGTCTCCGTGACCAGCGAATACACCTCCGGCGTCACCTCGGTGAGCGGTCTTGAAACGTCCACCAGCGACGACCTGGAAAGCTGGAGCGAATGGGCGCCGGTTCCCGCTGACGGAAAACTGGCGTCGCCGAACCGGGCATACATCCGCTTCCGGGTAACGCTCTCGACCACGGACACCTCCCGCACGCCGAGGGTGACGGACATCCGGCTCTACGACATTCCCAAGTCGCCCTATGAGAAGATCGGCTACGCAAGGCCGGTCGTGCTGGACGAAAACGGCGCGTGGGAAGCGGTGCTGGAGAACGCCTACGACATCATCGTGACCGGGGAGATCAACGGCGAGGACACGCTGTCCTTCTCCATCCCTTACCGGGACGCCAAGCGAAAATACATCGACAGCGAGAAGAAGATCCAAATCGTGAACGACGTCTACAAGGTGCGGACGATCACCGACACCAAGGATACGAACGGCGATACGGTAACAACCGTGTATGCCGAGGCGGAGTTCTATGATCTGACCTTCAGCGTCCGCAAGGAGGAGCGGAAGTTTGACGCCGAGACCGCCGAGGTCGCTATGGCTTATGCCCTCGAAGGGACGGAATGGTCGGTCGGCACGGTGAACGTCCGCACCAAGCGCACCTGGACGAGTATGGAGAAAAACGCGCTCTCCATCCTCCGCGCCGTAGCCGACCTGCATGGCGGCGACCTGGTCTTTGACTGTCCGAACCGCCTGGTGCATCTGCTGACCATGAGCGGCAAGGACAGCGGCGCTCTGTTCGCCTACAAGAAGAACATGAAATCCATCGAGCGTGTGGTGGACACGCGCAGCCTGGTGACGCGGCTCTATGCCGTAGGCGCGGACGGGCTGACCTTTGCCGACATCAACGGCGGACGGCCCTATGTGGAGGATTTCACATATTCCAGGGAGGTCAGAATTTCCACGCTGGACTGTTCCTCCTTCACGAATCCCTACCAGATGAAGGAATACGCCGAGATGCGGCTTGCGGAGTATTGCAAGCCGTCCGTTTCCTATGTGCTGAACGCGATGGATCTGTCGGTGCTGACGGGCTATGAGCATGAAGCCTGGGAACTCGGCGACTATGTGCGTGTGGAGGACAAGGAACTCGGCCTTTCGGTCACGACACGCGTCGTGCGCCGGGAATACAACCTGCAGGAACCTTGGAACACGGTGCTGGAACTCTCCACCACGCTGAAAAACCTCGGAAGCTCCGCCAGCCAGTGGGACAACGTGGCGGACGCTCTGGAAGGCACCAGCATGGTCACCAACAACGACGTGCGGGAAATGGTGCCGTTCAATCTGCTGCGGAACTCCCGCGCCGATGACGGGCTTGCCTATTGGGTGAGTTCCGGCTTTGAGGCGGACGGTGAAAACGGCGCGTCAGGCACGGCTTCCTTCAGGGCGGAGGGCGTGGCGGGAATGACAAAGAGCATGGCGCAGACGGTCTATCCCGCCAACCGCTCCAGCTACACGCTCTCGGCGCAGGTCGCGTCTCAGAACCTCGAAAAGCTGGGCGATAACTCGCAGGTGGGCATCGAGGTGGAGATCGAATACGAGGACGGCATCACGGAAACACGCTTCATTGACCTGTTCTGAAAGGGAAAAAGGGGTCCCCGAAAAGCATCTATGCTTTTTGGGGAGAGGACGAACACCGGAATGAATGAGCTTTTCGCGCTTGCGCGGAAACGAATGATATGGAGGTTGTGAGGACGACGTGGCTTATTTTTCAAAGACGAGCGAGAAGATCACTCCCAATAACTACTCCGCCAGGGTCAAGTCCATCACGGTGCGGGTGTGTGTGAAGAACTGCTCCGGCACGTTCTATATCACCGACATCTTCCTGCAGGGCGGCGCGGTCGCCACCGGGTGGGTAGGCCACCCCTGCGAGATAAGGTGGACGCTGGATGGCTAAACCCGCCTTCATCCGTCTGGCGGAGGTCATCAACAAACATGAGGAAAAGCGTGTCGTGAGCATCACGGTGAAGCCTACCGTCACCGACTGCTCCGGCACGATCTGGCTGACCGACCTCCAGCTGCAGGAGGGGCCGGCGCTGAACGGCTACGCTCCGCACACCGAGGTCATGCTCCGAAAGTTCCGCGAGGACGGCGCTGTAAAGCCGCCTGTCTGGTACAACGGCGTGGTGCGCTCCGAGGAGACGGTGGTGCTGTTCAACCTCGGCTCCACCTCCGCAGGGCTGGATGTCCACATCTATCCCAAATCCGGCATGGCGGCTGGCACGGTAAAGCTGTGCCAGGGTGTGGGCGGTCAACGGGTGTCGTTTCCAAACGCTCTCGCCGCCGAGGATGACCTCGCGCTGCTGGCGTCCACACGGGAATGCACCAGAAACGGCGCGCCGGAGCGCAAAGACGGCTTTTACCAGTACAGCGCGGCGTGGGACTCCAAGCACAAGGTCACGCTGGAGGAAGGCAAAACGGCAAGGGTGCTGTTTGAGATGCAGGAAATGGAGGACGGAGGTGAGCGGTTTTGAATGAAACACTCAAAGGCAAGAAAATCATGGTCTGGACGTTTATGGGCAATACCCGGATGTATGAGGCGCTGCGTGATTACGGCGACCGCATCAGCCAGATCGGGCTGTTCTCCTTCAAGGTCCGTGCGACCGGGGAGATTTACGAGAGCGGCGTTTCCATTGCCGACGGTTCCACCATGAAAAACTACATCAACAAATGGCCGCACATCACCTGGCTTTTGACCATCGCCAACGACGGCTCCAGCAGCGTTTTTGCCGCGCTCCGGGATAACACAGGCGGCGCGCAGGACAAGTTCCTCACAGAGATCGTCCGCATCATGGAGAAATATCCGTGGTGTTCCGGCATCGACATCGACCTGGAACGCGGCGGAGATTACTCCACGGCTGACATCTCCACGGCGATGTTCCGAAACATCTACAACGCGGTCAAAGCCTACGATCCATCGAAGATGATGAACATCTGCCTGCCGGGTATGACGAGCGTCAACGGCTCGGTCGGCGGTGAAAACTGGTGTGTTTACGGCGACCTCGACCGCTACTGCGACACCGCGTCCATCATGACCTACGGCATGGCCTGGGCTGGCTCCGCGCCGGGTCCTGTTTCCCCGCGAAGCTGGCTGGAAGGCGTGTACGATTATGCCGTCCGCGTCATGCACCCGGAGAAGGTCTTTCTCGGAATGCCCGCCTACGGCTGGAACTGGCAGATCTATGACAAGCCGGAAAACCTGGGCAACAGCTACCGAGGCACTTCCAACACCTACTACGCTGCCAAGCTGTGGATGACGGGCGGCTACAACTTCACCGATGACGGGCCGCCCCAGCCGATGATCCCCATCGTGGCCTATTGGGATGACAACAACAAAGTCCCCTGGGCGTTGCCGCACGTTTACGACTACATGGAGGGACGTGACGCGGTGGACTACACCCAGCCGCTCATGGCGGAAACCTACAACGGGCGGCACTATCTGACCGCCTACGGCAAGTCGCAGCACACCGAGTTCGGCAGTATTGTCCTTGACCGTGGAGCGGAGCCGGACAGCTACAGCGGCATCATTTCCGTCTCCGAGACGCTGGTCACGCTGGGCGACGAGGGCGAGGCGGTCTACAACTTTACCATCGACAGAGCCGGGACCTACGATGTGGCGGTGCGGCTCTGCTTTCCGTTCTGGAACCGCAACGGCATCTATGTGTCGCTGGACGGTCAGACCACGCATTACCACGAGTCGCGGCTATGGTGGCCTTACTGGAGGACGACCTTCTGGGCCACGCTTGCCAAGAGCGTGAACCTCGCCGCCGGGCAGCACACCCTCACCATTTCCGTGGATGTCAACGGTGTGCAGTTTTACGGCTTCCGGCTCTGCACCGCCTTTGAGGAATACCCCTCTGTGGGCGAAGCGCAATACACCCTCGCGCCGCGCCAGTTCAAGGATGTGAACGGCAAGATGGTGGGTCCCGACCGGGGATTCAAGCTGACGCTGGAAATGCTTCGCAGAAAGCCGGACTCGGCGCTCATCTGGTACGAGGATTTTCGGGACACACCGCCCATCCCGTCAAGCTACTGGACAACGCTGGACGGCGAATGGGAGGTCTGGCAGGATACATCCAGCATGGAGCGCCGGCCATACTCCCAGCTTGAAGGCAGCGGACGGCTGGCGTGGCAGTACGACGGTTTCTCCGACATCCATCTCCGGGCGCAGATCATCTTCCCGGAGGACGGCGGCGGCAGGGCTGGTGTATTTCTCGGCAGTCTATTCTGCTGTCTCAACTACGATACCCAGCGGGTGGAACTCTACGAAGGCTCCACGCTCCTCGGCAGCTACGCCACCAGCTTTTCCAAAACCGCGAAAGCCGACCTCCGCACCGATCCCAGCGTCTATACCATCGAGATGCGGAAACGCGGAAACAGGGTGCGGGTCTATTCCTCGGCATCCAACACGCTCCGCTTTACGGCTGCGGTGAGCGGCAGCGGCGGGTATGCTGGTATCCGCTCCGACCAGAAGGTCTGCTGCCAACTGCTCCGCCTGGGCGACGGCTGGACATACGAGCCGTATGAGCGGTTCGATGTGCGGATGCCGGACGGGACGCTCCAGACATTCGGCAGGATCGAGCGGTCAAACTGCACCTGGGACGATGAGTTCCAAGTGTTCACGCTGACCGCCGATGTGGAGGAATACTCCACACGGAGCGAGGATATTTCCCTCGACTACGACTTCTTCCACTCGGCCTTTCTCGCCATCACCTGCGGGAAGGACTACTCCGCGACGGTCATTCCAAGGGACATCAACGTCTGGATATCCAGGCTGTTCCTCGGCGATGCGGACGGCTTTTCCATCCTCTACTACCAGGACGTGGACAGTCTCATCTATTGGGCGAACCAGGCGGCTTACCGCTGGGGACTGCGCGGGATGTGTATGTGGTCGCTGGGTCAGGAGGATATGCGGCTTTGGGAGTGGCTGCCAAAGCAAACGGAATAACGGTAAATCGGGCGCTGGTCGAAAGGCCGCGCTCTTTTTATTCACAAATCTCAATTCAAGGAGGACCAGACAATGAAACAAATCTGGACTGGCATTCAGATCGCTTTCTCCGCGCTGGGCGGCTTTCTCGGCTGGTTCCTCGGCGGCGCTGACGGCTTTCTGTATGCGCTGATCGCCTTTGTGGTGATCGACTACGCGACCGGGGTGCTGTGCGCCATCGCGGACAAGAACCTCTCCAGCGAGGTCGGCTTCAAGGGCATCTGCCGCAAGGTGCTGATCTTCACGCTGGTGGGCATTGGGAACATTCTGGACGTCTATGTGCTGGGCGAGGCCGGAGTGCTGCGGACGGCGGTCATCTTTTTCTACCTCTCCAACGAGGGCGTGAGCCTGCTGGAGAACTCCGCCCACCTGGGGCTGCCCATCCCCGAAAAGCTGAAAGACGTACTGGCGCAGCTGCACGACCGCGCCGGAAAGGATGGTGAGGAGTAATGGCATACACAAACAGTCCGCTCGTGAACTATACCAAACTCAGTCCGAACCACTCCGGGCAGAGGACGCACAGCATCGACCGCATCACGCCGCACTGTGTAGTTGGTCAATGCTCCGTTGAAACGCTCGGCAGCATCTTCACGCCGACCTCCAAGCAGGCGTCCTGCAACTACGGCATCGGCAGCGACGGACGTGTGGCGCTTATCGTGGAGGAGAAGAACCGCTCCTGGTGTTCCTCCTCCAACGCAAACGACCAGAGGGCGGTCACCATCGAGTGCGCGTCCGACAACACGGAGCCGTATGCGTTCAAGGATGTAGTCTATCAGAAGCTCATCACCCTTTGCGTGGACATCTGCAAGCGCAACGGCAAGACCAAGCTCATCTGGCTCGGCGACAAGGACAAGACGCTGAACTATACGCCGGCTTCCGGCGAGATGGTGCTGACCGTCCATCGCTGGTTTGCCAACAAGTCGTGTCCGGGCAGCTGGATGTATGCTCGGATGGGCGATCTGGCCGCAAAGGTTACGGCGGCGTTGGGCGGCTCTACTCCTGCAGTTCCGGCAACGGGAAACGGTCTGTATCGGGTGCGGAAAGCATGGTTGGATGCCAAGAGCCAGAAGGGTGCTTTCAATGTTTTGGAGAATGCAAAGAAATGTGCCGATGAAAACGCCGGATATTCCGTATTTGATGAAGATGGGAAAAATGTCTATTCCGGGAGGCAGACCACACATTCTACTCCGGCAGAGAGTTTCCACCCCTATCAGGTACAGGTGTCCGTGTCTGACCTAAATATCCGTACCGGTCCCGGAACGAACTACAGTAAGACTGGGAAGTATACGGGTAAAGGTGTTTTTACTATTATTGCCGAAAAGAGCGGTCAGGGCAGTACAAAGGGATGGGGTAAGCTAAAATCCGGTGCAGGCTGGATTTCGCTCGACTACACTGTTCGTGTGTAATGAAGAACATTTGAATTTATCTGAGCCTGTGAGCATTCCCATTTGCGGAGTGTTCACAGGCTCTTTTTTGTTATGAGGTTAAAATTCAGCGCATATCTTTTGACTGTGACTTAGGAGGTCTCAGTCATGGATGGATTTCAGAAAGAACAGATCAGGAGCCTTCGGAGAGAAGGTATGAGTTATGCGGAAATTGCAAAGCAGGTCAATGTTTCCAGAGATGCGGTCATATCCTTTTGCCGCAGGAATGGTCTACAAGAAATAAAGAAGCCGATGCCAGTTGTGAAAACCAATGCCGCAGACGTCTGCCGCGAGTGCGGAAAGCCGCTGATTCAGGTGGATGGGATGAAACGGCGTGTGTTTTGCTCAAAGGAATGCCGCGTCAAGTGGTGGAAGGAGCATCCGGAACAGCTGAACCAAAAAGCGGTGTATCAGTACACCTGTCCGCACTGCGGTAAGCCATTCTCCGCCTACGGCAACTCCAAGCGGAAGTATTGCTCCCACGCCTGTTATATCTCTGATCGATTCGGAGGTGGGGCGAATGAGTGAAGCGGAATTCCATGCGGAGAAAATGTATCTTCTGTGTCTTGGAACGGCGAAAGCGATGCTTAAAAAGGGCATCATTTCAGAGGAAGAGTTCACTAAAATTGATACAATGCTGCTCGAAAAATACAAGCCAACTTTGTCTACATTATTATCGGGAAAACCCTTGATATAACTGGCTTTTAGAGTGATATATAGTGTCGGAAAGGAGTTGATTTTATGCCGAAAATCACGAGAGTCAAGCCGGGCATTAAGGCACTCCCGGCAAAGAAAAAAGTGGCGGCCTACGCAAGGGTCTCTAAGGACACAGAGCGGTTGCTTCACTCTGTTTCCGCACAGGTAAGCTATTACAATGATTTCATCCAGAAGAATCCAGAATGGGAATACGCGGGCGTGTACGCCGACTCCGGCATAACAGGCACCCTCGTTGCAGGGCGCAGTGAGTTCGGTCGGTTGCTGGAGGACTGCGAGGCGGGCAAGATCGACATCATCCTTTGCAAGTCGATTTCAAGATTTGCGAGGAACACGGTCGACCTGCTGAATACGGTCAGACATTTGAAGGACATCGGTGTGGAGGTTCGGTTCGAAAAAGAGCAGATCAATTCGATGAGCGGGGATGGAGAACTGATGCTTTCCATCCTCGCTTCTTTTGCCCAGGAAGAGAGCCGGAGCATTTCCGAGAATGTGAAATGGGGCATCCACAAGCGGTTCAAGAACGGCGAGATCGGTGCGGCAAACAAGCACATCCTCGGTTACCGGTACGATGACGAGCTGAAGAAGTACGTCATCATTCCTGAAGAAGCCGAGGCAGTCAGATGGATGTTCCAGATGTACATCGATGGCGTTACCCTGCGGGACATTGCAGACAGTATGAACAAGGCGGGCATCCGCACCACGCTGGGGAATGACTTTCAGGAAGCCTCTGTGCGGCAGCTGATTTTCAACGAGGTCTATGCCGGGGATATCCGCCGACAGAAATGCTACATTGAAGATCCCATCACCAAAAGGAAGGTGCCAAATCGCGGAGAACTGCCGCAGTATTACATGACCGACAGCCATGAGGCTATCATCGACCGCGATACCTACGCAAAGGTCAAAGCGGAAATGGAGCGGCGGGCTTCGCTGCTGAATCCGACATATTGCTTTACGGGAAAGTTCAAATGTGCTGTGTGCGGAGCGAATTTCACGAGGAAGAAAGGCAGGGTCAGGGGCAAAGAATATGTGGACTGGATCTGCCGCAGTAAGAAAGAGCCTGGGATCACCTGCAAGAGCCACAATTATCCTGAACACAAACTGATGGATATTTGCGCCGAATTGATGGGAACGGACGGATTCAATGAAGAAGCGTTCGAGAGGGGTGTAAAGCAGATCACCTCGCTTGCGGACGGCAGTATTGAGATGCAACTTTATGGCGGCGAGGTCAGACAGTGGCAGATGCCGCCAAAGCCGGTCAAGCCGAAGAAAACAAAGCCGAAGAGCAAACGGCCAAAGCACCTGTTTGACGGAAGAATCATCTGCGGCAAGTGCGGCAGACGCTTTGGCAGAGCCATCAGCGATACAACGGACGGCGGTCACCTTTACTGGTACTGCCGAGCAAAGAGCAATCACGGAATCACCTGCGACAGTGTCAACTATCCCGATTCAGAGATCAAGGACATCTTTTGTCGGGTCATGGGGAAGAAAACCTTTGACGAGGATTACTTCACAAAGACGGTCGACCGCATGGTGGTTCAAGCCTCCGGCAGTATTGACTTTCATCTGAAGGACGGTACGGTCAGGACATACGAGACGCTCAAGCTGCGGAGCAACAGGCACGAGACCACATCCACGGATGAGTTCACCGGGATGATTCGGTGCGCCTGCTGCGGAAACCTGTACCACAGATACTGCGGATACGGAAAGTACGTTTACTGGAGATGCTCCGGCAAGCACAAGGTCAGGACGGAATGCAGCGGGCAGGATATGGCGGATTTCAACATCCGTAAGGTTTCCACCTACATCCTCGGCATGGATGATTTTGACGGGAAAGCATTCACAGAGCAGATCGACCACATCACAGCATTGGAAGACGGAAGTCTGGAATACATTTTTAAAGACGGGAGGGCAGGAAAGTGGCAAAGAACGTAATCACAATACCCGCCACCATCAGCAAGTTTACAGCCTCTCCCCTCGGCAGCAGGAAAAAGCGGAAGGTTGCCGCCTATGCCCGCGTATCAACGGACAGGGACGAACAGCTGACGAGTTACGAGGCACAGGTGGATTACTACACGAATTACATCAAAGGGCGTGAGGATTGGGAATTTGTCGCCGTGTACGCTGACGAAGGTATAACCGGCTGCAACACAACGCACAGAGACGGTTTCAATTCTATGGTCGAGGATGCCCTGGCGGGAAGGATCGACCTTATCGTGACTAAGAGTGTGAGCCGCTTTGCAAGGAACACGGTAGACAGCCTTACGACCATCCGTAAACTGAAGGAGAATGGTACGGAGTGCTATTTTGAGAAGGAGAACATCTGGACATTTGACGGCAAGGGCGAATTGCTCCTGACCATCATGTCAAGCCTTGCACAGGAAGAAAGCCGCTCCATTTCGGAGAACTGCACCTGGGGACAAAGGAAGCGTTTCCAGGACGGAAAGGTCACGGTGCCATTCAAACGGTTCCTCGGATATGACCGGGGCGAGGACGGCAATTTGGTGGTAAACGAGGAACAAGCGGTGATCGTCCGCAGAATCTACGGCCTTTTCCTGCAGGGGAAAACACCGTATGCGATTGCAAGGCAGCTCACCGAGGAGGGCATCCCAACGCCGGGCGGTAAAAAGAACTGGGGCAAGAAGACGGTCGAGAGCATCCTTACCAACGAAAAGTACAAAGGCGATGCCCTGCTACAGAAAGTCTACACCACGGATTTTCTGACAAAGAAAAAGAAGAAGAACGAGGGCGAGGTGCCACAGTACTATGTGGAGGGAAACCATGAAGCCATCATCCCGCCCGCACAGTTTGACAGAGTGCAGAAGGAAATGCAGAGACGGTTCGGTGATACGGACCGGCACGGCTGCGTGAGCATTTTCTCCAGCAAAATCCGATGCGGTGACTGCGGCGGCTTTTACGGCTCGAAGGTGTGGCACTCCAATGACAAGTACAGAAAAGTCATATGGCGGTGCAATCACAAGTACGATGACGGAAAGAACTGCTCCACGCCTCATTTGGACGAGGACACCATCAAGGCATTGTACATCAAAGCCATGCGGATTCTCGGAGAAGAGCGGGACGAGATTATCGCCACCTTTGAAGCCATCAAGGACGAGATGTACGATACCACGGAACTGGAAACAGAACAGGCAGCCTTGCAACAGGAGGTCATGGTGGTGACGGAACTGGTCGAGCAGTGCATCAGCGAGAACGCCCATGTTGCACAAAATCAGAAAGATTACCAAAAGAAGTACGATGCTCTCTCCGAACGCTATGACAGGACAAAGGAACGGCTGGATAAGGTCAGCGGTAGGATCATGGAGCGTCAGGCAAAGTGGGAAATGATCGAGGCGTTCCTTCACGATCTGGCAGATATGGATGAGGATGTACAGGAATTCACGGATGACCTCTGGTTCAACCTTCTCGACCATGTGACTGTTTTCTCAAAGAAGGATGTGAGGTTCACCTTCAAGAACGGGACAGAGATCAGTGTGAAATAAAGGAAACAGAACACGGCCGGACACCTTGCGGATTGCGGGATGTCCGGCTTTCTCTATGCAAAATTAAAAGGTTCGGCAACAGCGGAACGAGGCAAAATTATAAAGTATGGCAAAATTAAAAAGTGCAGGGCAAAGTTAAAAGGTTCAAGGCAAAATCAAAAGGTATAAGGGCAAAATGTAATTGTATCGCTTTGGGATACTACTTAGATGAAGGAATTTCCGGCACAAATACCAAGCGCCGCGAAGGTTTCAAGGAGATGATAGCGGACGCATTGGCGGGTAAAATCGACCTTATTGTTACAAAGTCGGTCAGCAGATTTGCTCGAAACACGGTTGACAGCCTTGTAACTATCCGAAAGCTGAAAGAAAACGGCGTTGAGTGTTATTTTGAAAAGGAGGGTATTTACACCTTCGACGGCAAGGGCGAACTGCTCATAACCATAATGTCCTCACTGGCGCAGGAAGAAAGCCGCAGTATTTCCGAAAACATTACGTGGGGTCAGCGCAAGAGCTTCGCTGACGGCAAGATTCATTTGGCATATAAGCATTTCCTCGGTTATAAAAAGGGCGAGGACGGACGGCCTGCCATTGTCGAGGAAGAAGCCGTCGTTGTTCGGCTGATTTACAGATTATTTCTTGACGGCAAAACCCAAGCAGGAATTTGCAGGTATCTTGAGGACTTGGAAATACCGTCACCAAGCGGTAAGGCAAAGTGGAGCAAAACCACAGTTACCAGTATTCTGACAAATGAAAAATACAAGGGTGACGCACTTCTCCAAAAGTCTTTTACAGTAGATTTTCTGCAAAAGAAAACAAAGCTAAATGAAGGCGAGGTGCCGCAGTATTATGTTGAGGGCAGCCACCCCGCCATTATTGAACCTGATGAATGGAATCACGTCCAAGCTGAATTTGCCAGACGAAAAGCACTCGGCAACGCATACAGCGGAAAAAGCGTACTCTCTGCAAAGCTGGTTTGCGAGGACTGCGGCGGGTTCTTCGGCTCAAAGGTCTGGCATTCCACCGACCGCTACCGTCGCACTGTTTGGCAGTGCAACAATAAATTCAAAGGCGGTGAACGTTGTCTGACGCCAACTGTGGATACGGAAACCGTACAGCAGCTCTTCATAAAAGCCTATAACCAGATGATGGGAAATAGAAAGCAAATCATTGAGGACTGCGAACTGATGCGCAAAAAGCTGACCGATTTCAAGTCACTAGACGCCGATATTGAGCGTCACCTTGAGGAAACGCAGATTGTTGCCGAACTTGTCAAGGCTGCAGTTAAGGATAATGCAGTCACCGCACAATCGCAGGAAGCGTACTTGAAAAAGTATGAATCACTTACCAAAAGGTACGAAACAGCGGCTGCAGAACTGGCACGCCTGCAAAACCTCCGTACCCTCCGCAGTCAAAAAGATAAGGCTGTAGCGCTTTACATAAGAACTCTGAAAAAACAGCCGACCGTATTGAGCGAGTGGAACGACACTTTATGGACTGTGATGGTAGAGAAAGCAATAGTCCACAGGAACAGCGAGATAACCTTTGTATTCTACAATGGTACTAAGGTTAAAGTGAGGCAATAAAACGATCGCTCTACTAAAAATCAATGCCATCTCAATAAAATCAAACAGTAAACACCGCCGCATAGAGAAGCTACTCTCTGTGCGGCGGTGTTCCTTCATATTTTCTTATCGTACACGATGCACTGCTTCACCGGAAGCCTCAATTACGCTCAGACCAATTTTTTCTTTCTTATGATACTGATTGCAACGCTCACGACATTCCAGAGCAGAGAAGTGCCTGCAACGGATACTGCCGCGGTTGCAAGCGGCTTGGAAACATTAACGTTGTCGCTGATAGCGGAAATATTGCCCGCGTCCAACGTCGTATTGTCAGTCAGTGTCAGAATCAGGTTGCCGTTGTCATCAATGCGGCAGCCCTTGATTCCGATACCGTTCTTTCCGTCAACGCCGTCCTTACCGTCTTTTCCGTCCGTACCGTTCTTGCCGTCAGTGCCGACGATTTTACCGAGATTGGTAACAACGCCATCGGTAAACGTGATAATCAGATTGCCGTCGGCATCAATTTCAGCCGATTGTATTCCGTTGCCGTTTGAACCGTCTTGACCGTCCTTTCCTGCGTCACCTTTTTCTCCGGTGACTTTGCCGAGGTTGTGTACAGTACCGTCTGACAGTGTAATGATAAGGTTGCCGTTTTCGTCAACAACAGCATTCTCAATGCCGACTCCGTCAGCACCGTTTCTACCGTTTTCACCGTTGCTTGCGTTTACCTTGCCTGCATTATGCACAGTGTCGTCGGTCAGGGTGATAATAAGATTTCCGTCCTCGTCGATAGTTACCGACTTAACGCCTACGCCTGTAGCGCCGGTATCACCCTTGTCACCCTTGTCACCCTTGTCGCCTTTGTCGCCTTTGTCGCCCTTAGCCTCGGTGACCTTACCAAGGTTATATACTGTATCGTCAGTCAGAGTGATTATGAGGTTTCCGTCATCATCTATCGCTACCGATTTAACGCCTATGCCGGCATCGCCTTTTTCTCCTGTTACTTTTCCGAGATCAAGTACAGAGTCATCGGTCAGAGTAATGATCAGTTTTCCGTCTTCGTCAATGACAACGGATTTTACACCGACTCCGGTGTCACCTGTATCGCCCTTTACATCTGTCACTATGACAGTAAGGAGTATATCGCTGTCTACAGTAAATGTTATTTCGTTTTTGTTTGTTTCGGAAAGCAGTTCGCCGCCGATGTACCAGCCCTTGAGAATAAAGGTCGGGTCAAGTGTCACGGTTGCTGTAAGCTGTGTTCCCTCAAGGAGCTTGTCGCCGCTTGAGATCTTTTCTTTACCGTTTTTAACCGAAAGGATACAGCCCTCAATAGTTGTGGGGAATGTAACCGTATATTCCGGTATCTTCTCAATTTTTACCGAGATGTTTGTATTCGCTTTGACAGCACCTGTCTTATAGGTATAACTGCCGTCGTTGTTGTCGATCCACGAAGCCGTGTCTGCAAGGCGGTAGTTTTCATTCGGCTTTACTGTAACGGTGATCTCATCTCCGTAGCGAACGGTATTACCGCTTACAAAATCTTCGTTTCCGTTTTTAACAGTCATATCGGCATTTTGGATACTGTCTATTGTAACAGTATATTGCTCGATTTCGGTGAAATACACCTGAATGTCGGTTTTGGTATCCATAACGATTTCATAGTCGTACTGACTGTACAGCTTATCATCTGTCGTTACGGTGTCGACCTTGTCGTCACGGGTAATGACGAGCTTCTGCACTCTGTAATTTTCTGCCGCCTGTGCGGTAAGAACAATTTTTGTGCCGACAATAACACCCGCACCCGACTGATAACCCTGCTTGGTTGCCACTGCGCCTGTCTGATCGCCGCTTGCGGCAGAATAGGTCAGCTTTAAACGAACAGGAACATCAAATTCTGCACCGATCTCAGTGTCCTTTGTAATAGTCATAGTGAAGCTTTCGCCGCTTTGACCCTCGGCGTCGCCTGTCCATGCACGGAACTTGCAGTCTGCGTCAGCTTTGACAGTGAATGTCAGTTCACAATCAACAGGAACATACACGCTGTTGTTGTCATTCAGTTCTATAATATTGCCGTTTGCATCGGTGATCTCTATTGTACCGCCATCTGCGGGGATATTTACCTTTACCTGCTTGCCGATCTCGGAAAGAGAAGCAAATTCTGCTTCAACAGTGTATTCTTCCGATGCCAATCTCAGCGTATAGGTGTCTGAGCCTGCGGCATCTATGGTTACGGTATTGTTATCCGCATCGGTGATCTTCCACGATTTAAGTCCGTAGCCGCTTTCCGGTACTGCGGCAAATGTTACATCATCGGTGACTGTGCCGCCGGGAGCGCTCAGCGGAGCATCTCCCACTGTCGCACTGACCGTACCTATTACCGCGCCGTCCGCCGTATATGTATCGGTAAATGTGACCTGAGCGGAAGTTACCGCACGCTTGGTCGAAACCTGAATATTTGCTTCACCGTTCAGGGTAAAGGCACATTCGATAGTTCCGTCTGCTTCCGGCGTGAATACCATTGTTTCTCCGCCGTTGTTAAGTGTCATGGATACAAGCTTATACAGCTCGCTCTTCGGGGTGACCTTTACCTTGATGATCTCGCTCTCGCTTATCTCATCTCCCGACTTGATCTCAACATTACCGAGATGGCGCACCTTGATGTCGGCGGCATCTTCGTTATCGACAGAGTAGTTGACCTTATAGTCTTTCTTTGCCGTTGTAACCTCGGCGATATTCGACCATGTGCTTTCATTTTCTTTGCCGTCCACCTTGCGAACGGAGGTAACAACAAAGCTAAAGTCGGTGTTGGTTTTCATGTTTTCAATGTCATAGGAGGTCGTGTCGGCGGAGAGCAGATCGGAAATTTTCGTATACTCGCCGTTTTCAATGCTGTACACATAGTAGCCCTCTACCTCCGGCCAACCGGGAGTCTTGTCGGGCTGAGACCATGTAAGGCGCACTGCATCATCTGCGAACAGTTCAGCTTCCAGATCATCTACCGCAGGAGCGGGTGTGCTGACATTTGACAGGCTGTAGCCGATAAAGACAGTCTTGTTGCCTTCCTCACCGTAGAGGTGACGGAACCACTGTCCCAGCGTCCAGTCGAATGTGTACTGCGTGTAAATGCTTGCGGGGATTCCCTCCTCGGCAAGAGCAGGACCGTCAATATCATTGACTGCACCGATGCACCCCTGCGAGGAGGTTTTCGTGGTCGAAACGCCCGAACCGTTGCTGTAGCTCAGACTGGTTTCAAAACCAACATCATGCGAGAATAGTATACCATCGCCGAATACACCGAAGCTGATGGAGAAGTTGAAGTAAAATCCGTGAGAAATCTCCTCAGAAACCGATTTGATATTGCTCTTTGAATAGGAAACCTCATTCAGACCTCCCGCATAGCCCAGACGGATAGTGTTCTGGCTGAGCTGCTGAGCGCCGAGTGCACTGTATGCGCCCCAGCCCAGCTGATTGTACATATAAGGGTTGCCCTCGTTGCCGTTCAGCCAGTTTTCCTCTTCGTTGATCTGCTCAAGGGGATAATAGCAGGCTTCGTCTTTGGAAGTCTTATCCGACTCCTTAGTGATGGCGCGATTGCCCTTTTTCTCCATATAGGAGTTGTATTCTTCAGCAAAGCTGTTGTAGTCGTCAATGCTCATCTGCTGATACACCGGTTGCTGTGGGATAGACAGGCTTATTGCCGTTTCGTCCGACCACTTGCCGTTTTCATCCAGCACCTCATAGCAGTAAATGAATACCGGCGTTCTTGCAACCAGTGCCGTATTATACGCCTGCGCCTTGACGGTCATGGCGTATTCGGTTTCCAGTGCTTCGGAAAAGCTCTTGCTCCATTCAAGAGAATAGCCGGCAGAGATCTCCAACTCAAAAGGCGCAAACAGTCCGCCGTAGCTGTAGGACATACCCACGCTGTAGGAAACATTTTTTGAAGAGGACTGCTCCAGCTCGTAGCTTTCGGTTATGGTATAGTCAGTTTCGTTATTAGCCGAGTCGCCCAGTGCCGCAAAGTAGGGTGCCGCCTGCATGACCGCCTTGACCTCTGGGTCGCTGTAGGCGTAGCTTACGCCCTTATATCGGGCGATAACGCCGTCCTGGTCACGGTCGCAGGCAGTCAGCAGTACCTGTGCACCGCCGCCCTTATAACCGCCGTCTGCTTTGTTCGGACCCCAATCGGAGAGTGTTGTTTTAAAGCCGGTAGCCGCGCCGTAATCGGCGGCAGTATCGTTATAAGTGGCGGAAATCAAACCTTTTTTGAAAGAATAAGTATCGTCTCCGTCCCGGCAGGAAGTCACAAATACGATTTGCTCTCTGCCGGCATTGTTGCCGTCAAAATTACCTACAGCAACCGAGCGGATGAATTCTTCGTGCCCGCCGAGCGCACCGTCAAATTGAAAGCCGCTCATTTTATAGCCCTGGGAGGCAACCGCGTTTAATTCGCCGGTAGCGGTGTTGTATGTATACAGCGTGCCGTTGATAAAGATAAAATCTGCGGCACTGGCTCCGTTATAAGCAACCGCCTCCACCGCTAAAGGAGAAACAATGTCTTCGCCATCGGTGCTTTTATATGTCCACTCGTTTGTTGACATGGTTTTGTAATCAGATTGAATAAAGCCATTGTTTTTGTTGTTCAGAAGCGTTGTATAGGCAAGATAGCTTTCATCTGTTTCACCGTAACCTTCGATTTCAGCCTTAATACCTGCAACAACAAGGTCGTCGTAACCGTCATTGTTGATGTCACCTGCCGTTATATTGCAGGCGTTCATACTACTTGACGACTGTACTTCTCCATCGGAGAGCTTGCCCTCGGGGCAGACATAGAAAGATTCATCTGCTTTCTGATCGATAAAAGAGCCTTCCTTCGGCATAGTGCCGCCGTATTTAATTTTTACCTGCGGGCGGTATACATTTTTGTTGTCGCTCGTTATGCAGTTTACATGGAAATACGAAAGCACGGCAAGGTCATCTATATTGTCGCCGTTGAAATCACCGACCACCATTTTTACGCTCAGCTTGTGCATGGCGTTATACAATGTATTTTGTTTTGAGCCGCCGATGCTGTCGTTTCTTGCACCTTTTACCGATTTTCCGCTTTGGTATGTCTCAATATAGAGGTCGTGAAGCAGGTCATAGCCCAAAGATCTGCCATCACCTGTGGTTGTATTATTGTGATTACTAGTCAACTTATTGCCGTCAGCATCGTAACGCAATTCCCAGAGGAGACTACCGACATTATTTATATCTTGGTAAAGGTCGGTAGTAACCCATGTTGCCGACTTTTTTGTGCCGGGTACATAGACAATAACGGTTTCCTTGCCATCATTATCGAAGTCGCCGGCGACGACATCAAGAAGTGCATTTGTCTCATAGCCGTTGACCTGAAAGTCTCCGTCGGAATCTGCGATCCAGTCGAGGGGAAAATTAATAATATAGGTGCCGCACTGCTTACCCGTTACGGTATTGGACAAAATGGCATAAACTTGTTTGCGTGTTCTGTGAACCCCGACATAGACAACATAGTCTTTTCTTCCGGAACCTGTAGGGTCAAATGCTACCGACTGTATAAACGAAAGCTGTTGAATACTACTGGACAAGCTCAAGTCCGGCAGAGAGCCGTCCGATGCGGTGTTGTTATTTGATATAAAGCTTAGCAGGCTTTCCGCCGTTCCCACATCGGCAATTTTTCCGTTGACCGATGATGCGGTGGTTTGCAAATAAAAAAGCTCGTTTTGCTCCACCATCGCAAACGGGCGGTCAACATCGTATCCGTAGGGGTTGGTCGTCTTGTCGTACCCCGCGGGGACGGTGTTTTTCATCAGTGAATTTGCCGCATCAGATGAAAAGGTCGGACTGTCCGAGCCGTCCTCGGCAAATGACGAAAACGGCAGACTTGCGGCTATCATCGCAACAGCGAGTACCGCACTTATCGCTCGTCGAAAAATGAATTTCTTGTTCATAGTTCATACTCCTTCAAAATCGGGTTTACCGCATACAGCGGCAGAATAGAAAATAAAAAAATGAGTCATATAGCTCTTATTAAATATTATATCATAATGCGGAGATTTCGGGCGTGTCGTTTACGCTGTATTGTTGTCGTTTACGTCGCAGAGAATTACACAAATAAAATATCGCTTGTCAAACGACGGATTTTAATGTAAAATAGTATACGGACAATCGGCACAATGAATTTTACTGTAAACGGGAGGTTTCTCGTCATAATGGAGAACAATATACAAAAATCTTTACGGTGGATATGCACGGCACTGTTTCCGATCCTTTGCATCGGAATGATATGGTTTTTGCAGAATTTCACTAAGCTTGATACATCTATACAATATATAGACTGGCAAACTGCCGTCAAAATCGGACAAGATGATTCGCTCACCGAGCTTGACTATTCCGTACCACCTGAAACAGGCGACAGGTTTCGGCTTGAAACAGTCATTCCCGCAAACAGCAAATACGGTAATCTGGTATTTGAAACGGCAGGAATGAATCTGACGGTCAGCATAGACGAAAAAGCGGTGTGGCAGTCCGAAACTCTTGTGCCCGAGGGAGCGGCAGGGCAGACCCAGGCGATTATTCCGCTGCCGCTCGATACCGAATGTAATCTTACCGTTATCGGCACGGTGACCGACACGACAAGCATTATTTTTCCGCCTTTTCCGCGCTTTGTGCCTGTAGATGCGGAAGCAATCGAAAGCTACGCCTACGCGAATTATTACAGCATTCCAGCAGGTGCGACCGCTTTCATATCGCTGATGATCGCAGGTCTGTTTCTTTTGGGAATTGCACGCAAAAATGCTGATTGGAGTCTGATACCGCTTTTCCTCGCCTCTGTGGGGCTTACTATGCAATGGATCACCAAAGGAATGGGACATCATTTTCTCGATGACGGATTGGTCGATTTCCTTAATCGGCAGGAAATAGGCATTCTGTTGCTTGTGCTTTTGATAGTATATCTTGTGATGAACAGACAACGTAAATTCTGGAAATACTTTGGGGTTTCCGCCGCCGTAAGTGCCGTTACATTGGCTGTCGCATACATGGTATCGTTTTTCACAAACAGCCGCCTTTCAAAATATATCGGCAGGCTGATCTCAGATGTCACGGAGTTTTATGATTATTCAGGGCTTCTGTATTGGATCACCGTCTGGACAGTCGCCGTATGTGCGGTCATCTCCGCCTATGCCGTAACACGTTCGATCATTTCGCAGCAGATGGAAGCCAAAACGCTCCGTCTGCGCAACGAGCTTATCATGAACAGCTATCATGCGATAGAAAGCAAGGTGACCGACAGCGCCGCCATTCGCCATGAAATGAAGCATAAAATAATCGCCCTTGACGCACTGTATCAGAAGGGCGATTATAAGACGCTGGGACAGCTGATTGGAGATATAAAACAGCAAAACGATCATTTGGCACAAACGCAGTTTACCGAAAATTTCACGGTCAATACGATTTTGCAGGACGCCGCTTACCGTGCGGCACAGTCCGACATCAGATTTGATGTGCTCGTTTCTGTTCCGCCGCAGCTGACTGTTGCCGAAAGCGATTTATGCGAGCTTTTGATGAATATGCTTGATAATGCGTTGGAAGCCACCGCGGAGGTTACCGACGGAAAACGGTTTGTCCGCTTTCAAATTGAAACAAAGAACGGCTTTCTTGCTGTAAAGTGTGAGAATTCATATTCCGGCAAGCACAGACAGGACGCGGACGGCAACTATCTCACAACCAAAAATGACGCCGAAACCCACGGCTTCGGCTTAAAGCTGATGAACACCGTCGCCGTGCGTTACCACAGCATACTGGATATTTTCACTTCGGAGGATCGGATCTTCACCGTGCAGACAGCGCTTAAGCTGCCTAAAAAATAAATATTAAGAGGTCACCGCCGAATATAAGCGGTGACCTCTTTGTTATTGATTTATATATCGCACAAATGCGCTTTGAAAGGCTTTGTAATAGGCTCTTCCCACCGGGAGCGTTTCGCCGCTTTGCAGAGAAAGCTCCGTTCTACCGATCTCACGCACCTCATTCAAATTCACAAGATAGCTGTTATGACAGCGGGCAAATTGCCCCGCAGGAAGTTGTTTTTCAAAATCCGAAAGCGAAAAATAATAGGTGCTGTTACCTGTACTTTGGTGGATTACTATGCTGTGATTATAGCTCTCGACATATCGTATGTCCGAAAAAGATAAATGCACCAGTTTATTTCCGATGTGAACCACAACGGTTTTCGGTATGTAATTCAGCTTCAGATCAGTGTGGATCGCACTTGCCAGTGCTTCCCGCCGTACAGGCTTTAAGAGAAAATGAATAGGTTGAACGCCGTATCCTTCGCTAAGATAATCCTCACACGCTGTCACAAAAATGATTGACACCCGATTACCTTTTTCTCTTAAAGAACGGGCAAGTTCCATACCCGTCATGCCGTCCATCTGAATATCCAATATCAGCAGGTCAAAGGGGCAGTTTTCGCTGTTAAGCCGTTTTTCAAGCTCTTGAGCCGAACAAAAAGGCTCAAGCTCATATTCAACACTGTCATCAGTTAAAATATCACTACAAAGAGAACATAAATTTTCTCGTATTATATCATCGTCATCGCAAATTGCGATACGGTATGCGTCCATCTTCTCACCTGCAAATTCGGAATTATTATATGTTATTATACCACAAATCAAATCGGCGTCAGCCGACACGGCGGAACGCCGTGCTTTTGTCAACAGACAAAAGGATTTGACGGAAAAATGTTCTCAGACTTGCGGTGCTCCGCAAGCCGTGCAAAGCACGGCAAAATCCGCTTTCGGCGGATTTTATGTCTGAGGTTATTATATCATATTTTCGAGCAGATTGCAACCGGGACGGTATAGTGGTTTGCTTATTACAGGTCAAAGGTCGGCTTTCTGCGGCTTTTTGTTAATTTTAGGAATAATTAAAATATGCACACCCCTTTGCCGAAAATGCACACCCTCACGACCTTTCGTTAAATAGTATAAAGGTAAAAAATAGAAAAGGCTCTGCGGTGACAGTTTTTCTGTCACCGCAGAGCCTTCTTTCGTTAAATTGTATCGATAAATCCCATTAAATAAAGACTTT
>OLOQ01000936.1_pt1 | contig 29806 bp, 25 predicted proteins | sample 1673101 | NCBI WGS metagenome assembly OLOQ01 (sample SAMEA3136754, study PRJEB25190) | human gut metagenome | biome: human gut; feature: human-associated habitat; material: faeces | place: Austria | collected 2013 | reverse complement strand
AAAGGAGGAGCGGCGGAGCGTTGGAGGGTTGCTTATCCCATAGGGATAGCGACACGACATGGAGCGCAGCCCGCGACGACGCGCACATACAAAAGTAGGGCCCCGGCGGCGAGCCGTACCGGCTTTGCGCCCCGCCGAAGGCGACCACCAATTTGGCTTAAAAACCCTTTTTCCCACTTTTCTTCATAGAAAAGCAAGCCCCGCCGCCAGGCGAATATGATATAAAAAGAGCCGCCCCCATCGGGCGGCTCTTTGCGGTTAAGCAGTCATTATTATAGCCCCAGCCAATCCTCCACCGAGGCCTTGATCTCGCCGTAGGCCTTTTCAGCAGTGGGCCGGTCGGCCGCCCGCAGGGAGTAGTAGAACTTGAGCTTGGGCTCAGTGCCGCTGGGCCGGGCCACCAGACTGCCCTCTTTCCCCAGCCGGAATTCCATTACATTGGCGGCGGGAAGCCCCGTGGGGGTCTTGCCCTCGCCGTCCTCATACCGGATGCCGGACTCATAATCGGTGTGGCCGGTCACCGCCCGCCCGCCGATGGCAATGGGCAGCTCGGTGCGCAGCGTTTCCATCAGCGCCGCCATCTTCTCCATGCCGTCGCTGCCGGGGAAGGTATAGCTGTCCACCTTATTAAAGTAGAAACCGTACTGGGCATACAGGTCATCCAGCGCCTCTCCCAGGTTTTTACCCTGCCCCTTGTACCAGGCCGCCATCTCACAGATGAGCATGGAAGCGACCACCGCGTCCTTATCCCGCACATAGCCGCCCGCCAGGTAGCCGTAGCTCTCCTCAAAGCCGAAGATGAACCGCTCCGGATGGCCTTCGGCCTCCAGATGAGCGATCTGCTCACCGATGTACTTAAACCCGGTCAGCACCTGCCGCATCTCCACCCCATAGTGCGCCGCGATGGCGTCGGTCATGGTGGTGGAAACAATACTGCGGACGGCGACGGGGTTTTCCGGCATTTTGTGCAGCTCCAGCCGGGTCCGGCAGATGTAATCCAGCAGCAGCACGCCCATTTCGTTGCCGGAGATCAGCCGCGGCGTGCCGTTCTGCAGCACGGCGGTGCCCACCCGGTCGCTGTCGGGATCGGTCGCCAGCAGCAGGTCGGCCCCCAGCTTCTCGCACAGGTTCAGCCCCAGCTGCATCGCCTCCAGTATTTCAGGGTTGGGGTAGGGGCAGGTAGGAAAGTCCCCGTTGGGCTGCTCTTGCTCCGGCACCACGGTGATATCGGTGTGGCCCATCCGCTTCAGCACGGTCATCACCGGCACCAGCCCGGAACCGTTAAGCGGAGTATACACCAGTCGCAGACCGGCAGCCTTGCCCAGCTCGGGGCGCAGCGCCTGGGCCATCACCGCGGCATAGTACCGCTCAATAAGGGCATCGCCAATGTATTCAATGCGCCCGTCGGCCAGCGCTTCCTCAAAGTCCGCCAGCTTCACATCCCGGAAGATATCCGTCTTTTCGATCTCGGCGGAAACAGCGGCCGCTACATGGCCGGAGATCTGCGCGCCGTCGGCGGCATAGGCCTTGTAGCCGTTGTACCGGGCGGGGTTGTGGCTGGCGGTCACCATCACGCCGCCCGTACAGTGCCGGTCCAGCACCGCAAAGGAAAGCGCCGGGGTGGGCATCAGGTGGGGATACAGATAAACCTTGATGCCGTTGGCGGCCAGTACCCGTGCCGTTTCCCGCGCAAAAACATCACTCTGGTGGCGGCTGTCGTAGGAAATGGCAGCGCTCGGTTTTTCATCCTGCGTCAGCAGGTAGGCGGCAAAGCCCTGTGTGGCCTGCCGCACGGTGTAGATGTTCATACGGTTGGTGCCGGCGCCCAGCTCGCCCCGCAGCCCGCCGGTGCCAAATTCCAACGACCGGTAAAAGCGCTCATGCACCTCTTTCTCCTCGTTGCGGATGGAAAGCAGCTCGGCGGAAAGCTCAGGGTCGGTCACTTCCTCCAGCCAGCGGCGCAGCTTGGCCTGTTCTTTACTCATATTTCAGCACTCCTTTCGGGGGATATTTTCCAACTCCATAATAGTCAAAAAGGGCCGGGCTGTCAATCGGGAAAAGCGGCGGGTTCGGCTGCCGCCGGGGCCCCTCCTCGGCGGGGACTAATTTGTAGTCGCCTGTCGGCGTCGCGGAGCCTTTTGCAAAGGCCTAAATTGTACGCCTACCCGGCGGGGGCCTACTTTTCTGTGAAGAAAAGTAGGCAAAAGTCACTCGGGGAGGACCCCGAGACCCCCGACGCGTCGGTACGCCCCGACCGGAAAGGCTACACCTTCCCGGATCTGGGGCTAGACGACGCTTATAAGGTGCCTGCGGCGCATTTTAATTCGGTTTCTGCAAACCGATCGTAGAAAGTCATGCTGCCGAGCCTATGGGTTGAACAAGCAGCTATTTACCCAGACGGCCCCTCCCCCGCTACGGGGGAGGGGGACGGGGAGAGGGCAGATGCGCCCGCGGCTACCTTGGGAGCGTATCTGTGCGCAGTACGGACGATGCTTCAGCATCGTTCGTATCCAGCACTGCAAGCGACAGAAAGGGGTTCGTCAAGGGGGAATCCGTCCCCCTTGACCCTGTTTTGCTTCCTTTTGCAGGAACAAAAGGAAGGCCTCCGCGGCGAGCGGTACTGATTGTCGCCCTTCGGTGACTTCGCGCCGCCGCCAGGCAACTACAAACTATCCCCAAAATAAACTTATATTCCCTGTAACTATCGCCCTGTTAAATCCATCATTTATGCAACTTTCGTCCAATATTTCCCCATAATGTAAACTTTCCATTAAAAAAAGTGAAATATTAACCTTTGGACTGCAAAAAACATGCGATTTTGCCGTATTAGTGGGAGGACTTTTTATCCCCGCCCCAGAAAGGCCAGCTCCACCGGCTCTTGCTCAGCGGCCTCTCCCCGCCAGGCAATGGCCCCCTCCCGGACGGTCAGCAGCACCGGCCGGCCGCCATGGGTCTTGTCCAATCCATGGTAGCAGCCCTCCGCCGGCAGCGCCATTTCCGGCGGCAGCCGCAGGCAGAGCTCCTCTCCCCGCCGCACCGCTTTTCCACAGACGGCATAGGGCGTCCCCAGCAGCTCTCCCGCCAGCTCGGTATCTCCCTCCAGCAGGCAGCGCCGTATCCGGCTGGAGCTCACCGTCTCCCCTTTCCAGGTCACCGGCTCCAGCGCCGTCACAGCAATGCCCATCGGCTCCGCCAGCTCCCGCAGCAGGGCCACATTTCCGGCGCCCTTTTTGCCAAAGCGGTAATCCTCGCCGCACACCACACCCCTGCAGTTCAGGCAGTTTTTCAGTATCTCCCGCACAAATTCCTCCGGAGAAAAGTTGTAGAAGCTCTCAAACGGCGGGCAAAGCACCAGCTCCACCCCCAGCTCCTCCATCACCCGGTCCCGGCTTTCAGGGCTTTGCAGCAGCTTCACATCGCTTTTGCTCACGGCCCGGTCGGTGTGGTGCGGCGGCTCAAAGGTAAAAACCGCCCCCTTGCCGTTTTGCGCGCGCGCCTGTTTTACCGCCTCGGCTATTACCGCGCGGTGCCCCAGGTGCACGCCGTCAAAAAAACCCAGCGCCGCCACGGTGGGATATTCACTTTTGCGGGAAAGGTCATGGAAGATCAGCAATTGGGATTCTCCTTTGTGTAAAACAGCTTGATGATCTGCAATTCGGCAATGCCGCGTTCGATGTGGGCCAGCGCCAAAAAACGGCCGTCGCCGTAAACCCGCACCGTATCTCCCTCGGCGGGAATTTTGATGCGGTTGGTATCCAGCCGGATACCGTCGAGGAACATTTTGCTCTGCTTGGGGGAAAGGAAGATGCTTTTATACTGCCGGAAAGCCGCGTCCACCGGCATCAGCAGCTCCTCAAAGCGGCCCTCCTCGCTGGCCTGCTTCAGCTCCTCCAGGGTATGGCAGTCCGCCGTGGTAAAGCCCAGAGTCTCGGTCCTTCTCAGGGCGGTCAGCATACCGCCGCAGCCCAGCGCCTCGCCGATATCATGGCAAAGGGTCCGGATATAGGTCCCCTTGGAACAGGCCACATCAATGACACAGGTCCGGTTCTCCGGGTCAAATTCCAGCAGGTCCAGCCGGTGGATGGTCACCTGCCGGGTGGGCCGTTCCACCTCTTTTCCGGCCCGGGCCAGCTTATACAGCCGCTGACCATCCACCCAAACGGCGGAATACATCGGCGGCAGCTGGTCAATGGTGCCCCGCAGCGGCGCCAGGGCTGCCTCCAGCGCTTTTTTTGTCACCGGCTTTTCGCTGGTGGAAAGGATATTGCCGGTGCAGTCCTGGGTATCGGTGGTCACCCCAAAGCGGATGGAAGCGGTATAGCGCTTATCCTGTACCGGCATCAGCTCCATGGCCTTGGCGCTGCGGCCAAAAAAGAGCGGCAGCACACCGGTAGCCATCGGGTCCAGGGTACCGCCATGGCCTATTTTGTGGCAATCGGCAATGCCCCGCATTTTGGCCACCACATCAAAGGAGGTCCAGTCCTGCGGTTTATCGACACATAGGATCCCCTCCAGCTGGCGGGAATGGTATGTTTTTTTCATGCTTGCTCCTTTGGCAGATGTTTTACGGCCTCGGCCACCAGCAGGCGGGCGGCCTCCTCCACCGTTCCCTTTATGGTGATTCCAGCGGCCAGACGGTGCCCGCCGCCGCCGAAGATCTCCGCGATCTCATCGGCATTGACCGGCTCCTTGCTGCGCAGGGAGATATGGCATTCCCCCTCGTGCTCCTTGATGGTGATGCCCAGCAGCACACCCTCTATCTTCCGGGGGATACCTGCCACATCCTCCAGCTCCTCGCCGGTCACGCCGGTTTGGGCCCGCATGGCCAGCGTCACCGGCATCACGGCGATCCGGTCTCCGGCGTAAAATTCCAGCGAGGACATCATTTTGGCTTCGGCCAGCATTTTGGCCTTGCTTTCGCTTTCAAAAACACGGGTATTGATGGCGGCGGTATCCACGCCGCTTTCCATGATCTCCGCAGCCAGCCGCAGCGTCCCGGCCGCGGTATTGGAAAAGCGGAACCCGCCGGTATCGGTGACAAGGCCGGTATAGACACACTCGGCTATTTTGCCGGAAACGGGCAGCCCGATGGCCTTAATGACGGCGGCGACCGGCTCGGCACAGGCCCCGGCCTCCTGCCACAGGCAGGTCTGGGCGGCATAATCGCTGTTGCTGGGGTGGTGGTCAATGCAGAGATCCACCATATGGCCGTACTTTTCCTCCAGGCCGCCCAGCATCCCGGCGGTGGCCACATCCACGGTCACCACATATTCCACCGGCCAATCCAGCACCCGGCTGGGGGTGTAATCCCCATACAGATAGTCATACTGCTTCGGCAGGGCATCAGCGCACAGCACCCGCACCTCCTTGCCCAGCTCCTTTAGGGCATAGTACAGGGCAAAGGCGCTGCCCACCGTATCGCCATCGGGGCGGCGGTGGCACAGCAGGGTGATGTTATCCTTCTGCATCAGCAGCTCGGCCGCGCGGGCCGCGGAAAGGTTTTCCCTCATTCTTCGGTCTCCCCTTTCGCTTCCTCCTCCGGGACGATCTCCCGCAGCAGGTGGCTGATGTGGACACCGTATTCGATGGAATCATCGGCGATGAACTGGAATTCCGGGGTGTGGCGCATGGCCAGCCGGCTGCCCACCTCCCGGCGGATATAGCCTGCCGCGCTCTTGAGCCCCTTCACCGATTCTTTCGCGGTCTCGATGCCGGAAAGGGAGCTGACATACACCTTGCAGCTGGAGCCGTCACGGGAAAGCTCGGTGCGGACGATGGAAAGCATGGGGTCGATGCGGGGATCCTTGAGCGACCGGAAAATAGCGGTCAGCTCCCGGTGGATATCCTCGCCATGACGGGCGTTTTTATAATTCGGCATGGTGCCCCTCCTTTGGTTTTTCTCTTCAAACGGCAAGGGGCAGCCGGATATGATCCGGCCGCCTTCTTTACCAGAAAATTATTGTTTGATTTCTCTAATCTCGTAGGCTTCAAAGATATCGCCGTTCTTCAGGTCGCTGAACTTCTCCAGCGTGATGCCGCATTCGTAGCCCTGGGCCACTTCCTTCACATCGTCCTTGAAGCGGCGCAGGGAGGCCATCTTATCATCGGCGATGATGATGCCATCCCGGACCACACGGATATTGGCGGAGCGGACCATCTTGCCATCCAGCACATAGCAGCCGGCCACGGCGCCCACGCCGGTGATCTTGTAGACATTGCGGATCTCCGCCCGGCCCAGATCGACCTCCTCGGTCTTGGGCTTGAGCATACCCTTCATAGCGGCCTCGATCTCCTCGATGGCATCGTAGATGATGCGGTAGAGACGGATCTCGACACCGTCACGCTCGGCATTGGCCTTGGCGGTGGGGTCGGGACGGACATTGAAGCCGACAATGATGGCATGGGAGGCATTGGCCAGCATGACATCGCTTTCGCTGACAGCGCCGACGGCGCCGTGGATGACACGGACCCGGACCTCGTTATTGGAGAGCTTTTCAAGGGACTGGCGGACGGCTTCCACCGAGCCCTGAACATCGCCCTTGACGATAACGGGCAGCTCCAGCACCTCGCCTTCGCTGATGTGCTCGAAGAGGTTATCCAGGGTGACCTTCTGGTACCGCTTGAATTCCTCCTCTTTCTGCTCCATGCGGCGTTTTTCCACCAGCTCGCGGGCCAGCTTCTCATCCTCAACGGCATTGAAGATATCGCCCGCGGCAGGGACTTCGGCCAGACCGGTGATCTCCACCGGGCAGGAGGGGCCGGCCTCCTCGACCTTTTGGCCCTTATCGTTGGTCATGACACGCACACGGCCCACGGCGGTGCCGGCGATAATGGCCTCGCCGGAATGCAGGGTACCGGTCTGGATGAGGACGGTGGCCACAGGGCCGCGGCCGGTATCCAGCTTGGCTTCGATAACGGTGCCCTTGGCCATGCGGTTGGGGTTGGCGGTCAGCTCCATGGTATCGGCCACCAGCAGGATCATCTCCAGGAGGTTATCCAGCCCCATGCCGGTTTTGGCGGAAACGGGAACGCAGATGGTATCGCCGCCCCACTCCTCGGGGACCAGCTCGTATTCGGTGAGCTGCTGCTTGATGCGCTCGGGATTGGCTTCGGGTTTATCCATCTTATTGATGGCCACGATGATGGAAACACCGGCCTCCTTGGCGTGGTTGATGGCCTCTACCGTCTGGGGCATAATGCCGTCATCGGCGGCAACGACCAGCACGGCGATATCGGTGACCTGGGCGCCGCGGGCTCTCATGGAGGTGAAGGCGGCGTGGCCGGGGGTATCCAGGAAGGTGATGGGACGGCCATCCACCTGCACCTGGTAAGCACCGATGTGCTGGGTGATGCCGCCGGCTTCGCCGGAAACGACACTGGTTTTCCGGATGGCATCCAGGATAGAGGTCTTGCCGTGATCGACATGGCCCATGACCACCACGATGGGGGGCCGGGGCTCCTGGGCTTCTTCCTTATCCTCTACCTCGAACAGGCGGTCCTCAATGGTGACAACGACCTGCTTGGTGACCTTGGCGCCGATCTCCATGGCGACGAGGGAGGCGGTATCAAAGTCGATGACATCGCTGATGGAGGCCATAACGCCCAGTCCCATCAGCTTCTTGACGATCTCGCTGGCCTGCACCTTGAGGGTGAGGGCCAGCTCGCCGACGGTCATTTCCTCGGGCAGGGCCACCTCCAGCCGCTGGCGGCGCTGACGCTCCAGCTCCAGGCGGCGCATCTTTTCCTCCTCGCGCTCCTTGCGGCTGAGGACGGGCTTGCCGCGGCGGGCGGATTTCTGATTGAGCTTCTGCTTTTTGGCGAAGTTATCCTTCATGTTGCCGGCCGGGGCGATCTGTTCGTACCGCTCATTGTACTTATCGAGGTTGACCTCGCTGGTGCGCATATCCACGGTGGTGCGGGTCACGGTATTGGCGGTAAAGGTATTCTCGCCCTTGGGGCCCTTCTGCTTGGGGGCCTGCTGGCGGATCTCGATGGGCTTGCGGGGGGCGGCGGGCTGCTGGGGCGCTGCAGGCTTGGGGGCCGGGGCGGGAGCAGCGGGCTTCTGGTTCAGATTGGGCCGCAGGCCGTTGCCCTGGGGCCGGTTGTTATCGCGGTTGTTCTCAAAGCGGCGGTCGCCCTGCGGACGGTTATTCTCAAACCGGCGGTCGCCCTGCTGGGGGCGGTTATTCCCCTGTTGGGGACGGTTATTCCCCTGCTGGGGACGGTTTTGGCCCTGGCCATTGGCGGCCGGCTGCTGGGGCCGGGGAGCCGGCTGCTGGGGCCGGGGAGCCGGAGCGGCGGGCCGGGGAGCCGGGGCGGGCGCGGGCGCTGCCTTTTCCACGGGCTTTTCGGCAGGCTTCTCGGCGGGTTTGGGGGCCGCGGCGGGGGCGGGCTTCTTTTCGCCCAGCTTAAAGTACTCGCCGAAGTCCTTGACGGCGTGCTGCTGGGTGTAGTGCTCCATCACAAAATTGAGCTCCTCGCCGGAGAGCACCGTCTGCGGCTTTTTGGCCTCGCCGCCGAAGCGCTCCTGCAGCAGCGCGGTCAGGTCCTTGCCGCTTATATTCAGGTCTTTGGCGACCTCGTTCAGTTTAACTTTTTCGATCATCTATCCAAGTCCTCCTCATCATCACTCATCATTGCCCGGATACCACCGGCGAAGTTTTCATCGCAGACCGCCAGAATGCCGGTATTTTTGCCGGTATAGCGGCTGAGGGTCTGCATCGTACAGGGAAGAGAAATTACCGGGATATCCGGCAGCTTTTGCCGGAGCCGCGCGGCGCTGCGGGTGGAAAGATCCTGCGCCAGCAGGAGAAGATGGGCTTCCCCTTTTTCCGCTTTTTCCACGGCGGCATCCATGCCGGTGGTGAGCCGGCCGGCCCGGCGGCACAGGGAGATGAATCCCAGCACCTTTCTTTGGGTCACATCATTCATCGGCGGCGTTCAGCTCCTCTTCCAGTTTTGCCATCACCTCATCGGGTACGGGGCATTGGAAGGCACGCTCCAGCCGTTTGGCCTTCTGTGCCTTGCGGAGGCACTCGACCTTGCGGCAGAGATAGGCTCCTCGACCGGCCATCCGCCCGGTGGGGTCTACATGGACCTCGCCCTGCGGGGTATGGACAATGCGTACCAGCTCTTTTTTGGGGAAATGCTCGCCGCAGCCGGCGCACATTCTTACGGGGATCTTCTTTTGCTGCACTGTGGGTGCCTCCTTTCTTTATGATTACTCTTCCTTGGCGGGTTCATCCTCGCCGTAGAAGCCGCTTTCGGGACGGATATCGATCTTCCAGCCGGTCAGGCGGGCCGCCAGGCGGGCGTTCTGGCCCTTATTGCCGATGGCGAGCGAGAGCTGGTGATCCGGCACGGTGACGCGGCAGCTGTGGGTATCGGCATCCAGGATCTCCACGCCCAAAACGGTGGCGGGAGAAAGCGCCGCGGAAATGTAGGCGGCGGGGTCATCGCTGTAATTGACGACATCGATCTTTTCGCCGCCCAGCTCCTCCACGATGGTATTGACACGGGCGCCCTTGGGGCCGATGCAGGCGCCGATGGCATCCACATTCTCATCCCGGCTGGAAACGGCCAGCTTGCTGCGGGAGCCCGCCTCGCGGGCGATGGAACGGATCTCGACGGTGCCATCGTAGATTTCGGGGACATTCATCTCGAAGAGACGCTTGACCAGGCCGGGGTGGGTGCGGGAGATCATAAGGCGGGGGCCCTTTTCGGTGTTCTGCACATCCACCACATATACCTTGATGCGCTGACCCTCGGTAAAGGTTTCATCGGGGATCTGCTCGGTCTTGGGCAGCACAGCTTCGCTGCTGCCGATCTCCAGGGTGACATTGCCGCGGACGGGATCCACCCGCAGCACCTTGGCGGAAACGATATCGTGCTGGCGGCTCTCATACTCCTTGAGCAGCAGGCCCTTTTCGGCCTCCCGGATACCCTGATGGATGGAGGATTTGGCCGCCTGGGCCGCGATGCGTCCGAACTTTTTAGGATCAAGGGCGACTTCCAGCACACTTCCGGCGGTGATGCCGCTCTGGTACTTGGCAGCATCCTCCACGCTGATCTGGGTGGTTGGGTCCTCGACCTCCTCCACGACATCCTTGCGCAGCGCCACATAGAAGCGGCCGGTCTCGGGATCGATCTCCACGATGCTGTTTTCGCTGTTAAAGGGGTCCTTCTTGATGGCCTGAGCGATGGCGGTCTGGATCTTTTCGATCATATAATCCACCGGGATGCCTTTTTCCTTCTCCAGCATCTTCAGGGCATCAAAGAGGTTAAATTCCTCCTGGGGTTTCTTCTTGGCTCTTGCAGCGCTCATTTGCTTACTCCTCCACTAAAATCATTATACAGACGGATAAACGCGGTTTCGCCGCGTTCCACATTCATTTCGGTTTTTTCATCCAGCAGCAGGGTCAGGGTGCCATCGCGGTAATCGGTAAGGGTGCCGATGAAATCCCGCACGCCCTCCACCGGGCGGATGAGCCGCACCAGCAGCTGCTGGCCCATCAGGGTCTCAAAGTGCCAATCGCGGGTGAGCTGCCGCTCGATGCCGGGGGAGGAAACCTCCAGCGTGTAGCTGCCATCGATGGGGTCGGCTTCATCCAGCACATCGCTGATTGCCCGGGAAAAGGCCTCGCAGCTATTGATATCGATGCCGCCCTCTTTATCGACATAGTACCGCAGGTACCAGCCACTGCCCTCCTTCTCGTAGACGACATCCCACAGCTGCAGGCCCATCTCTTCCAGAATGGGAGCTGCCAGCTCCTCCGCTATGGCGGCGGTATTCTTTTTGGCCATCGCTTTGCCTCCTAACATAAAGGAAAGAGCGGGTCGCCCCACTCTTTCTTTCTACTACCATATTCCAAATAATACTGTATCACAAATTGCAAGGCTTTGCAAGCACTATTTTGCACAAAAAGGGCGGTTTCATCGCAAAAAAGCGGCATTTTTCCGCCAAAGCTCACCCGGTGTACTCCTCGCAGCGGTAGCGGGGCTTGCCCTGACTCTTTTTGCCGTACTCAATGGCGTGCTGCGGGCAGCCGCAGATACAGGCCATGCAGTGGGTACAATGCCCCTCCCAGTGGGGTTTGCCCTCCCGCATCACGATGCAGTTGGTGAAGCACATTTTGGCGCAGCGGCCACAGCCATTGCAGACCGGGGTGGTGTAAAAGGGGCTGCTTTTAATGCAAAAGCGATAGAAGAAACGGTTGACAATGCCGCTTTTTAGGCGGTCGGCCAGGGTCAGCTTTCCCCCCGGGAAGGGCTGATCCCCTGCGATGAGGGCGGCGGCTTCCAGAAGGGGCTCCCGCGCGGCATCAATGATCTTCTTCGCCTCTTCCTCTCCTGGCACTGGGAACATGGCCACATAGTTTTCCGGCATCACCAGCGGCCACACGCCGCGGTATTCCAGGCCCAGCTCCCCGCAGAGCTTGCGCAGGCGGGGCCCGGCCGCACCGATATCATCCCCGCAGGTGAGGACGAAATAGGCTTTTCTACTGCCATCAAAGCCGGTGCGGCACAGCAGATCGGCAAAGACATGGGGGATCTGCCAGCCGTAGGTGGGACAGACAAAGACCCACGGTTTTTCGGAATGGAGGGAAGGCGCCAGGCCGCTTTTGAGGGCGGGGGCGGCATCCTCGGCGGTATCGTGCAGATGATCTGCCAGCAGCTGCGCGGCCCAGCGGCTGTTGCCGGTGCCGGTGAGGTAATAGATCATGCGGAAAAGCCTTCTTTCGGTTAGATTTATTCGGCCCAGTTCTGCAAAAGGCCATCGTAAACGGCGGTCTGGTGCTTGAATTCCTCGTAAAGGGCGTGGGCCCGGCCCAGGCGGTTTTCAAACAGGGCCCGATAGTAGCGGCGTGTGACCACATAGGTGCTGAGGGAGATGCGCTTGTAGTAGTAGCCGGCGGTATCCATCATATCGGCGTACTCGTACATCAGGTCCCACAGGGCGTTGATGGCCTCGGTCTCGGGCTTTGCCACATTCTGCACTGCCTGCAGCTGACCCACGATCTCATCCAGCAGGCCGCTATCCATAATGCCGGCGGCGGCGAAGCTATCGCCCTTTTCCATGGCCTCACAGTAGGCTGCGTAATCCCGCTCGAAGCGGCGGCAGCTTTCCCCCGCCACGGCCTCGTAGCTCTCCTTGAACGCGCGGTAATCGGCCAGCACCTCATCCAGCACGCCAAAGTACCGGTAGCTGCCCAGCAGCGCCAGCATCTCATCGGAAAGGGTAGTGGGCGAGGCCTGCAGCTTTTTGAGCAGCAGCGGCGAGGCCGTGACCCCATTTTGCAGCAGTACAGCGGCGGTTTCGGTATCATCATTGGCCACAGCCAGGTCCAACAAATTGCCGGTTTGGGCGCTTTCCACCCCGTAGCGCAGGGCCACAGTGGTGCTGTCCCCTTCGGGAAGGGCGTCCTCCTCCGCCGAGAGCGGGAAATGGGCCAGGTAAAGCGACAGCCGTTCGGCATTCCCCATGGCGGTGCAGTAGTAGGCAATGGAAGGCGCCGTGCAGCCGGTATCGGTGTGCTGCTCCTCCAGAGTGGAAAGCAGCTGCTGCCAATCCTGGCGCTCCGCTATGGTCAAGGCGGCGGGCTCCGCCCAGTAGAGATTGTGGTTTTCCCCGGTGGCACCGGCTTTGACCACCAGCTCCACCGTTTCGGCATTGCCGCTTTGCAGCGCGGCCCACAGCAGGCCGTCGCCATTGCGGTCGGTCACCGAAGCATTGCCCTCATTGAGCAGCAGACGCAGGGTGTCATTTTCCCCGTGGCGGGCGGCCCACAAAAGCTGCTCCGACTGTACCCGCAGCACCGATTCCTTTTCCAGCCAGCCCTGGCACAGCACCGTGACGACCCGGAGGGACGGCTCCCCCTGCTGCATGGCCCGCAGCCGCAGGCACAGGGCATGGGGCTCGCCATCGGCCAGGAGAGCCTGTAATTCGGCATCGGCGGCAACAGCACTGGCGCTTTCGCCGGTGATGGGATCGGTGAGAAGAACGGCATAGCGGTTCAGGCCCTCATCCTCCCCGGAAAGATAGCCTTCCGGCAGGTCCCCGCCCTGCTGCGCCCACACGCGCACGATGAAAAGATCCTCACAGGCGGTCCATTCCTCCACCGGCAGCACATTGATGCCGAAGGAGGCCCGCAGATCCAAAAGGGGCCGGTTTTGCTCATCAACGCAGTAGCACAGGGTCACAGCTTTACCCTCCACCGTGGCGGGCTGCAGCACCCAGTGCTGCGCGCCGATGGTCAAAGCGGCGGGGTCGCCATCCGAGACGACCGAGCCGGAAAGGCCCAGCTGCTCCCACAGGGCGGCGTTATCGGGATCGGCCAGCCACTGGGTGCGGTCTTCCTCCGCGGCGGCAAATACCGCGGACAGTTTGTATTCTTTTTGCGCGCTGCAGGCAGTCAAAAGCACCAGCATGACCGCCAGCAGCAGCGCCGTCCATCGTTTTAGCATAAGTCACTCCCAAAAATGGTTTTGTGCGGATATTTTACCATACTGCGGCAAAAAAGGCAAACGCAGGGGATGAACAAACTGTAAAAAAAGCCCCGGAACGGGCGGTTCCGGGGTGAGATGAGGGGCTGTTCAGCGGCGCAGAGCCTTGAGCTCAGCCTTGTGCTCCGGGGGGACGCGGAAGCTCTCCACTGCCTTTTGGATGGTTTTTTGCCGTACCCAGGGGGAAAGGCGATCTTCGGTGAGGTAGGGCAGGATCTCCTCATACCGGAAGGCGAGCACCGTGGCGAAATACCACGCCTGCATCATGCGGATGTAGTAGTGATCGCTTTCCACCGCGGCCACCCAGGCCGGGTACTCCGGGGAAAAATCCTCCCGCAGGTAGTGGGTCATCAGCATTTCGATGGCGAAGCGGACGGTGTAGGGGTGGGCATCCCCCAGCCAGCGGGTGACGCAGGGCAGCAGCTTTTCGCGGTTTTTGGCAAAGCAGACGGGCTTCAACAGGTCGCAGGTGGCCCAGTTATCGATCCGCGGCAGAAAGCGCTCCAGCCACGGCATCAGGGCCTCAAAGCTCTTTTCCCGCATCAGCAGCAGGGCATGGAGATTATTTTCCTCGTAGTAGGTGTGGGGCAGCTCCCGCAGGAAGAGCGCGGCCTGCGGCGTTTTGGCCAGGGCGGCGGCATAGCGGCGCAGGGCGGGCATCCGCACCCCGATGACGCGCTCCCACGCCACCCCCGGCATGAGGGTGGCATGGAAGGCACGGTATTTTTCATCCCGCAGGGCAAACAGGGCTTCGGTGATCTCTCGCATGGGCAGCCTCCTTTTGGGGCTTTGGATGATAGGATTCTACCGCAAATAGGGTAAAAGCGCAAGAAGGGGCGGCCTGACCCACAAGGGAGGGCAGACCGCCGGAAGAAAAACATGGATAATGTCAGTGCTTGGGGACCAGCAGGGCCCGCATGGCATTGAGGATGGCCAGCACCAGCACGCCCACATCGGCAAAGACAGCGATCCACATGTTGGCATCGCCGGTGGCGCCCAGCACCAGTACCAGCGCCTTGACCGCCAGGGCGAAGATAACATTCTGCCAGACGATCTTCATGGTGCGGCGGGAAAGCCGAACGGCCAGCGCCAGCTTGCTGGGCGCATCGTCCATCAGGACGATATCAGCGGCCTCAATGGCGGCATCGCTGCCCAGGGCGCCCATGGCGACACCGACATCGGCGCGGGCCAAAACAGGAGCATCATTGATGCCATCGCCGACGAACACCAGAGGAGAACCAGTTTGCAGCAGCTCCTCCACCGCGGTCACCTTATCGGCGGGCAGCAGCTCGGCCCGGTATTCATCCAGACCAAGCTCCCCAGCCACAGCCTGGGCTACGGCAGTCTTATCGCCGGTCAGCATCACGGTCTTTTCCACGCCCTCGGCCTTGAGGGTCCGAATGGCCTCGGCGGAATCGGGCTTGGGGGTATCGGCGATGACCAGATAGCCGAGGTAGTCCTTATCGGCCGCCATATGGATAACGGTGCCGACCTCGGCGACCTCCCGGCAGGGAACGCCGATTTCCTTCATTAGGCGCTCATTGCCGGCGTAGATATGACGGCCGTCAATGACGGCTTCGATGCCGCGGCCGGTGTGGTCCTTAGCGTCCTCGATCTCTTTTTCGATGGGCTTGCCGTAGGCGGCCACCACCGACTGGGCAATGGGATGATGAGAGAAGCTCTCGGCAGCGGCGGCGGTCGCCAGCAGGTCGTCCTCGGTTCCGGCGGCGGGGACGATATGGGTGACGGTAAAGCTGCCCTTTGTCAGGGTACCGGTCTTATCGAATACGACGGTTTTGGCCTTAGCCAACATTTCCATATAGCCGGCGCCCTTTACCAGGATGCCGCAGCGGGAAGCCCCGCCGATACCGCCGAAGAAGGTGAGCGGTACGCTGACAACCAGCGCGCAGGGGCAGGAAACGACCAGGAATACCAGGGCACGCTCCACCCAAGTGCCCCAGGGCTGGGAGAAGAACAGGGGCGGAATAACCGCCAGCAGGGCGGCGCCGATCACGACGCAGGGGGTATACCAATGGGCAAAGCGGGTGATGAAGCTTTCCACCCTGGCCTTTTGGTCGGCGGCGTTTTCCACCAGCTCCAGGATCTTGGCGGCGGTGGATTCGCCGTAGGCGCTTTGGGTCTGAACTGTAATGACACCGGTGAGATTTACCGTACCGCTGACCACCGGATCGCCCTCCGCCTTATCCTGCGGCAGGCTTTCGCCGGTTAGGGCGGCGGTATTCACAGCGGTGGAGCCCTCCAGGATCACGCCATCCAGCGGGATCTTTTCGCCGGGGCGGACGATGATGGTCTCCCCTACTTCCACTTCATCGGGGTCCACCTTTTCTTCCTGTCCATTCCGTACCACATTGGCGTAATCGGGGCGGAGATCCATAAGCTGGGTGATGTTGCGGCGGGTCTTGCCCACGGCAACGCCCTGGAACCATTCACCGATCTGATAGAACAGCATAACGGCGACGGCTTCCCGGTAATCGCCCAGTACAAAGGCGCCGATGGTGGCGACCGACATGAGGAATTCCTCGTCCATCAGGTCACCGTGCAGGATCTTGCGGATAGCACCCCACAGGACATCCCAGCCGACAATGAAATACGGCACACAGTAGGCCAAAAGCTGCCAGATGCCCTCCAGCGGGAGAACGAACCACACCAGTGCCAGCAGTACCGCCGCGGCGATAATGCGGGCCAGATGCTTTTTCTGTTTTCTTGTCATTTCGGTAATCCCCTTTCCCCGGTGATGGCGGAAAATATTACTTGAGCAGGATGCGGCAATCGGGTTCCACGCGCTTGCAGGTCTTTACCACTTCGGCCAGGATGTCATCGTAGCGGGCGTCATCGGCCTCCAGGGTGAGCTTCTGGGCCAGGTAGCTGACACGGGCATAGGTCACGCCATCAATTTTGGAAATGGCTTCCTCCATCTTGGCGGCGCAGTTGGCGCAATCCAGGTCTTCCAGCATATACATCTTTTTCATGTCAGTTTTCCTCCTTGGATGAATGATTGGTGGGATGGGAATGGTGGTCATGCTCGGTCAGGTGCTCAAAGCCCTGCCCGATGATGGTACGGACATGGTCATCCGCCAGGAAATAGTAGATGGTCTTGCCCTCCCGGCGGGAGGCGACCAGCTTATTTTCCCGCAGCACCTTAAGCTGGTGCGAGATGGCGGATTGGGTCATACCCAGCAGCTCCGCGATGGCGCAGACACACAGCTCCGATTCAAACAGCGAATACAGAATCCGCATGCGGGTGGTATCGCCGAACACCTTGAAGAGATCCGAAAGGTCACAGATCAGCTCCTCCGGGGGCAGCTCCTGCCGCACCGTTTGCAGGATGGCGGTATGGTCATGCTTTGGCATCATTTCGACCTCCATTCATATGTTTTCTTGTTCATATGATAGCACGCTCATATGTTATTGTCAACAGCAAATTTGATTTTTCTTTGATAAAATATCAAAAAACAGGGGCGGCGAGAGGAATCGTCGGATGCGGCGTCGCTGCCCTTGACAGGCATCAGCCCGTCTGCGCTGGGCATAAGCCTGCCTGCGGGCGTTCCTGGCCTCCGGCCGATCCCTCCCGCCGCCCTGGAAAAGGACGCCAAAAAGCCCGGAAAACCGAGGTTCTCCGGGCCAACGGGGAATATCAAACTCAGCGGTAGTCTTTCCGCTCGTTTAGGCACTTCTTTTCTTCGGGCTTCAGGTCAAGGCCGATGGTACCGCCGGGGTTCATGGTGTAATCGGGGTCAAAGTAATCCTTGAGCACCCGGAACACCCCGTACTCCTTCTCGCCGATATAGCCCTCCAGCCAGGGGGCAAACATCTTGCCGATGCCGTGATGATGGCTGATGGCCGCGCCGGATTTCTGGATGGCATCCAGAATGGTGGTGTGGTAGCGCTTAAATTCAGCGGCATCGTTCATCCGGGTGATGAAGATGAAGTACAGGTTGGCGCCCTGCGGGTAGCAGTGGCTCATGTGGGTGGTGACGATGGTATTGGGCAGCGCATGGCAGACCGCGCGCACATCGCGGTGCACCTGCGCCATATTGGACCAGTTGACGCTGCACTCCAGCGTATCGGTGATGACGCTGAAATCCATGAGGGTATCGCGGAGGTAAGGGTCATTGAAGCGGCCCTTTTCCCAGCTCTTGGTCACATAGCCGGTCATGGGCATGGCGCCGTACCGCCGGGCAATGCGGTGGATATTCTTCGCCACGTTTTTGGAAAAGCCCTTTTCGCCATCGGTAAAGCCGAGGAACATGCAGCGCTCCATATCCTTGTAGCCCAGCTTATCCATCAGGGGGGCCAGCGGTGTTTCATCCACATTGTAGAGCTTGAGCATCAGGTGGGTCTCTTCGGGGTCGGAAAGGCGAAACACCGAGGAATAGCCGCATTCGCACTGCATCATCTCCCGGGCGGCCGCCATGGCGGTCTCCCAATCCCGGAACATGTAGGAGAAGCGCTTTCGGTTTTCCGGCTGCCAGCGGAATACCTTGAGGGTCACTTCGGTAAGGACGCCGAAAGTGCCCTCCGAGCCCATCATGATCTGGTTGAGATCGGGGCCGGTGGCCTCCCTGGGATAATGGGGAGTGACGATGCGGCCGATGGGGGTGGCGTACTTCTGCGAAAGGACGATATCGGCGATGGTGCCATAGTAGGTGCTGTTCTGGCCCGCGCCGCGGGTGACCACCCAGCCGCCCACGCTGCTGTACTCGAAGGACTGGGGGAAATGGCCGCAGGTATACTGCCGCTTGGCGCCAAAGCGATTGGGGGCATCCTGCAGGGCTTCCTCCAGCGCGGGGCCGGAAAGCCCCGCCTGCACGGTGATGGTCTGGTCCACCTCATTGAAGCTGAGGATCTTATTGAAGCGCTTTCGCATATCCAGCGAGATGCCGCCCTTGATGGGCTCCACGCCGCGGGTAACGGAGCTGCCGCCGCCATAGACATACAGCGGGAGCTTATGCTCTGCCGCGTAACGGACAAGCTCTTCTACCTGCTCGGTGGTATCGGGGTAGACCACCACATCCGGCAGGCTGTCGATCTGTTTGTGCCGCAGACGCAGAAGATCGTAGCCGGTGCAGCCGTAGGCCACCGAAAGTCTTTCGTAATCCCCGGTGGTGACAAATTCTTCCCCGACGATCTTTTTCAGCGCCTCCAGGTGCTCCGGGGCGATGCGAGGGGGGTGATCCGGGAGAGAGACCTGATCAAAGCCGATATCATCGGTGTAGTCCCTGAAGTCGTCATCGGTCATATGGAAGGCTTCCTTCATCATCTTGTAGAGGGATTCCTTGGGGTACTTGAAAAACGCGGGATCGCCCCAGCGGAAGATGGAACGATAGCTGCCCGCCGGGGCGGGAGTCAGCAGCCACTTGGGCTCGAAGCCTTTGTACGGTTTATTGCTCATGGTCATTCTCCTTTTCGGTTTTCTCTTCCAGCAGGCCGGAGGTGATGATGATATCCACCCCCAAGCCCAGCACATTGGGCAGCACCGCTTCTCCCCGTTTCATCGGGCGGGTCACACGGGCGCGGTTAATTTCCCGCATGACATCGAAAATTTTATCCTTGGGTATTTCGGCCGAGGTGCGTACACTGATGACCGGGACCTCCGGAAAAACGGTGCGCACCGTGGTGCAGAGGGTGCGGGTGGGGCAGGTCATCTCGGCCGTGGCGAACTGTTCCCCCCGTTTACAGGCATTGCCGGTGACGGTAAAACGGCCGTCCCGCTCTTCGATGCGCAGGGTGCAGCCCCGGGGACAGACGATGCAGGTCAGCTCAGTCATGCTCCATCACCTCAATTTCCAGTTTGATCTGCGAAGCCGCGGTCAGCGCCTGTGCGGAAAGATCCAGCTCCAGCCGTTCCATCTCCGGCGGGCGGAGGAAGGGGTACCGGCGGGTGTATATTTCCCGGCCATCGGCTGTAATGACAAGGCGGCAGGGGCCCAGGTTTTCCCGGCTGCGGAAGTAGACAGTCACGGCGGAACGGTCGGCTGCAACATCCAGCCGCTGGGGCACAGCATACAGCAGCCCCTCCCCCGCCATGATGGGAATGAGGGTTCTTTGCTGCCCCGGACGGTACCGGGCCGCGCTTTTTCCTGCGGCTTCTCCGCTTTCGGAGACATAGTCCACCAGGTCATTGACATGCAGGGCATTGCCGCAGGAAAAGACACCGGGGACCGAGGTCATCAGCCCGGCATCGCAGATGGGGCCTTTGGTTTTGGGATCGATGGCCGCGCCAAGGCCCTCGGCCAGCTCGTTCTCCGGGATGAGCCCGACCGAAAGGATGAGGGCATCGCATTCCACGATCTGTTCGGTGCCGGGGATGGGAACCATGCACTCATCCACCTGGGAAATTTCCACCGCAGTCAGTCGATCCTGCCCAAAAACGCGGGTGACGGTATGGGAGAGATAAAGCGGGATATTGTAATCATGCAGGCACTGGTGGATATTGCGGGTGAGCCCGGAGGGGGTGGGTTTGGCCTCATAGACGCCAAGCACCTGGGCGCCCTCCAGCGTAAGGCGGCGGGCCATGATAAGACCGATATCCCCGCTGCCGAGGATGACACACTTCCGGGTGGGCAGTTGACCCAGCAGGTTGGTAAAATGCTGGGCACACCCGGCAGTAAAGACCCCGGCCGGGCGGGTGCCATGGATGGAGACCTGCTTGGCAGTCCTCTCCCGGCAGCCGGTGGCCAGCACCAGCGCTTTGGCGGCCACCGTTTCCACGCCATCCCGGTTTACCAGGGTGACGGCAAAACCCTCAACGGTCTTTTGGATGCGGGTGACGAAGGTGAGGGTCCTCGCTTGCAGCCCCAGGGCATGAAATTCATCGATGAAACGGCCGGCGTATTCCGGGCCGGAGAGCTTTTCTCCATACCGTACCAGGCCAAAGCCATCGTGGATGCACTGTTTGAGGATACCGCCCAGGCGGGCTTCCCGCTCGATGAGAAGAACCTGAGCGCCGTTTTGGTGGGCAGCAATGGCCGCGGCCAGCCCGGCCGGCCCCCCGCCGATGACCAGAACATCAACGGTAAGCATGCTTTCTCCCTCCTTCGTCATTTGGTTTTGCCATAGGTGATGACCGCTTGCTCAGAGGATTTTCTGACCTCCTCCAATGGGCAGTCCAGGTATTCGGCGATGATCTGAGTGACCAGCGGCGAGCAGAACCCGCCCTGGCAGCGGCCCATGCCGGGCCGCACCCGTTTTTTGATGCCATCCACCGTGGGAACCGGGATAGGCGAACGCAGGGCATCCAGGATCTCGCCCTTGCTTACCTCCTCGCAGCGGCAGATGATGATGCCGTAATCGGGGTTCTGCCGGATGAGGGCGGCCCGCCGCTCATCGCTCATTTCCCGCAGGACGGGCGGGCCATGGCGGATGGGATCGTAGTTTTCGTTCTTTTCCACCGGTTTAAGCGTGGAAAGATAATCGACCGCCATTTTTTCGATATCCAGCGCGACGGCCGGGGCGGTGGTAAGCCCTGGGGACTGGATACCGGCACAGTGCAGAATGTTGCCGGTTTTGCGGCCCATTTCGATGATGAAGTCCTCTTCGAAGGTGGGGGCGCGCACCCCGGTAAAGTAGGTAATGATATCCCCCTGGGAAAGGGTGTGCATGGTGCGCTGCTGCTTTTGGAACACATGGTCGATGCTTTCCCGGTGGGTTTCGGTGTTCTCTTTTTCCCAAGTTTCTATGGCATTGGGGCCAACCAGCAGGTTATCGTGGACGGTATGCAGAATGCCGCCGCCTTTGGAGTGGTGAGTGTTCCGGGTGATATCCATGACGGAGGCGATGGTGTGCATATAGGCCCCGGCCTTTTTATCCAGGATGGAATTGGTGCCGCGGCGGGGATGAATGGAGAAGAAGCGGTCCCCCGCCATGGCGGCGATCTCCTCCGCGAAGACACCGGCGGCATTGATGACCAACGCGGGATAAACGGTGCCGCGGTTGGTGGTGACGCTATGTATTTTGCCATCCTGTACCTCCATGCCCAGCACGGCGGTATTCAGCGAGACCTCGGCACCGTTCTGCACGGCGTTTTCGGCATAGGCGATGGTAAGTCCATAGGGACAGACACAGCCGGAGGACGGATTGGAGATGGCGAAGGCAAAACGGAGATTGGGCTCCCGGCGGCGCAGCTCCTCCCCGGAGATGAGCTCGGTATCGGCGATGCCATCCCGATTTTTACGGACGCGGCAATAGAGGGCAATGAGGGGCTTGAGCCAGGCCTTTTCGAAACAGACATACTGCCCCACCCGCTTAAAGGGAACATCAAGTTCCCGGCAGAGCTGATCGTACATGGCATTTCCTCGGCGGACATAGTGGTGCTTGAGAGAGCCGCGGGAAAGATCGATGCCGGGGTGGACCTCGCCGTCATTGCGGCCGGAAGCCTGCAGCGCCAGATCGGCTTCCTTTTCCACCAGCAGGATATCCAGCTGCCATTTGGAAAGCTCCCGGGCGATGGAGGCCCCGGAAATACCCCCGCCGATAATAAGGACATCCGGCTTTCTGCCTTCCAGCGCGGTATCCCGCAGAGTGGGGATGCGGATGAACTGCTCCCCTGCCTCATCGCAGCGGATCTCATTGACCACATGGGTGGTACTGTATTTTTCGGCTGCCAGAGAACAGGCCTCTATCACTTTCTCCCAAGTGGGCAATCGACCGCTGAGGACAATGCTGCCCTCCGAAAGTGCGGCTGTTACCGCCGGGCCAAAGCTTTTTTTCAGCCGCCGGTTTATCCTGCGGATGTTCATTTTCCGGCACCTCCCGTCCTTGTCGGCCAAGCGGCCGACTCTATACCCAAATGATAGCGCCTGCCGGGAGAGATGTCAAGACGGCAAAGGGACGGGTGAGAGAAAATTTCCGCAAACTTTACACCGCCGGGCAGGATGGACAGCCGCCCGCTTTCATGGTACAATTCGGGGTAGAAACAGGAAAGGAGCTAGCATATGGCCGCACCGAGAAAGGACAACATCAAGGAAAAGATATTGCAGGCCACCACCGAGCTGCTCAAGACGACCGCGCTGGCCGATATCTCGCTGGCGGAGATCGCGGCGGCGGCCGGGATCTCCAAGGGGACGCTGTACTACCACTACAAAACCAAAAATGAGGTTTTTCTGGATATCACCCAGCGTTTTTTGGATGAACAGTGGGAGGATCTGATCCGCTGGACCGAGAACAAAGAGAAGGACACCAGCCTGAACCGGCTGGTGCGGTATGTAGCGGAGCGGGATATTGCCTCTGCCGGACTGCGCCTGCAGCTGCTGGCGGAAGCCCAGCTGGGCAATGAGACTCTGCGCCAGAACCTGACCACCCTGTATCAGAACTTTCAGGGATTGATCCGTGGGAAAATAGCCGAACGCACCGCGCTGCCGGCCGATTTTTTGACCTGGCTGCTGCTTTTGGTCTGCGATGGCATCATCGTGCAGGAATCCATCGGCAACGCGGCCTTTGACCGGGAGGCCTTTCTTACCGAGGGGATCCGGTATCTGCGGAAGCTGAGCGCCGCGCAGCAGGAGAACGACTGATTTTACGAAAGCGAATGGAACGATAACGGAAAGGGGGGCACCGCCATGGCACAGAAGAATATCACGCTGGGACTGGTGGCCCATGTGGACAGCGGCAAGACCACCCTGACCGAAGCCATGCTGGTGGGGGCCGGGGCGCTGCGGCAGGCCGGGCGGGTAGACCATGGAGATGCTTTCTTGGACACCCATGCCCTGGAGCGCAGCCGGGGGATCACCATCTTTGCCAAGGAGGCAAGGCTGACCCTGCCCCATACTGCCCTGACACTGCTGGATACCCCCGGGCACGCTGACTTTGGCGCGGAGATGGAGCGGACGCTGGCGGTGCTGGACTACGCGGTGCTCATTATCAGCGGGACGGACGGCGTGCAGGCCCACACCGAAACGCTGTGGCGCCTGCTGGAACGGTACCGCATCCCCACTTTTATTTTTGTGAACAAGATGGATCAGCCGGGTGCTGACCGGGCGCATATTCTGGAGGAGCTGCAAAGAAAGCTCTCCCCCGCCTGCCTGCCCCATGACACCGATGAGGAAGCACTGGCGCTGTGCGATGAGCGGCTGATGGCGGAATACCTGGAAAGCGGAACACTGACCGAAACAAATTTGGCTGCCGCCCTTGCCCGGCGGGCATGGTTCCCCTGCTTTTGGGGGGCGGCGCTGCGGCAGGAGGGCATTGCCGAGCTGCTGGAGGGGCTGGACCGACTGACCCTGGCCCCGGCCTATTTGCCGGACTTCGCGGCAAAAGTGTATAAAATTTCGACCGACGCGCAGGGCAGCCGGCTGACCCACCTGAAGGTGACCGGCGGTACGCTGTGGGTAAGGATGGCGCTGCCGAACGGGGAGAAGATCACCCAGATACGGCTGTATAATGGGGTCAAATACCAGGCGGTGGAGGAGGTCCCGGCCGGAACGATCGCCGCAGTAACCGGCCTGAACCAAAGCTATGCCGGGGAAGGTCTTGGCGCCGAGCAGGAGAGGAGCTCTCCCCTGCTGGAGCCGGTGATAAGCTGCCGGGTGACGCTGCCGGAGGGCACCGACCCCCATACCGCACTTGCACAGCTGCGCCAGCTGGAGCAGGAGGACCCGCAGCTCCACCTGGAGTGGGAGGAGCAGAAGCGGGAGATCCGGGTGCGGCTGATGGGAGAGATCCAGCGGGAGATTTTGCAGAGCGTGGCGATGGAGCGCTTTGGACTGGCCATCGGCTTTGAGGAGGGGAGCATTCTTTACAAGGAGACCATTGCCGCCCCGGTTGAGGGCATCGGTCACTATGAGCCGCTGCGTCACTACGCCGAGGTGCACCTGCTGATGGAACCGCTGCCCCGCGGCAGCGGGCTGCGATTTGAAAGCCACTGCCCCACCGATAAGCTGGACCTGAACTGGCAGCGGCTGATCCTGACCCATCTGACCGAAAAGACCCATAAGGGGGTACTGACCGGCGCCCCCATCACCGATATGAAGATCACGCTGATCGCCGGACGGGCCCACCAAAAGCACACCGAGGGCGGGGATTTCCGGGAGGCGACCTACCGGGCGGTGCGGCAGGGACTGCGCATGGCGGAGAGCATCCTGCTGGAGCCGTGGTGCCGCTTTACCCTGACGGTGCCGGCCGAACAGCTGGGCCGGGCCATCCATGATATACAGCAGCGGGAGGCCGAGACCGAGCCGCCGGAGCTGCTGCCGGAGACCGCCACCCTGCGGGGCACGGCGGCGCTGGATGCCCTGCGGGACTACCCGGCTGAGGTGCTGCGGTACACCCGTGGACGAGGACGGCTGAGCTGGGAACCGGATGGCTATGCCCCCTGCCGCCACCCGGAGGAAGTGATAGCCGCCTGCGGCTACGACTGCGATGCCGATACCGCGAATACGGCGGATTCGGTCTTTTGCAGCCGGGGAGCCGGGCACACCGTGCGGTGGGATGAGGTACCGGGTATGGCGCATATCCAGACGAATGTGCTGAAGGCAGACGAGGAGCCGGAGGAACCGGCCGTGACCCGGCAGCGCAGCGAGGCCTACCGGGGCTCCCTTTTGCAGGATAAAGAGCTGATACGCATTTTTGAGATGACCTACGGGCCCATCAAGCGGCGGAGCGGCGAAGCGCTGCATACCCCAAAGCCGACCGGGAATAGCCCCAAGCCGGGGAAAGCGGCGCCCCTGCCCGAAGGGCCGGAATATCTGCTGGTGGATGGATACAATATCATCTTTGCGTGGGAGGAGCTGGCCGAGCTGGCGAAAACCGACCTGGACGCCGCCCGGCACCGGCTCATTCAGATCCTGTGCAACTACCAAGGCTACCGGCGGTGCGAGCTGATATTGGTCTTTGACGCCTACAAGGTAAAGGGCAATCCCGGCAGCATTGAACGGCACCATGGCATCAGCGTGGTATACACCAAAGAAGCCGAGACAGCGGATATGTATATCGAAAAAGTGACCCACACGCTGGCCAAGGAGCACCGGGTGCGGGTGGCGACCTCTGATGGACTGGAGCAGATCATCATACTGGGGCACGGGGCGATACGGGTACCGGCCCGGCAGTTCCAGGAAGAAGTGCGGCAGGTGGAGGAAGCCATTCGGGAGATCCTGGAGAATATGTAAAAACGGGGAGGCTGCCCAAGGCGGGCGGCCTCCTCTTTGATACTGGGGATGGGGATAAGGGGATCGGTGGCGGAGCCACAGCTGGGGCTCCGCAGAGATTTGAATTTACACCGTGCCGGTGATGACCAGCTTGGTCACGCCGGGGGTGATGCGCCACAGACCGGTTTCGGCATCCTGCACCGCAGTGGCCGCCGGGACGGTAATGGTGCCGGCTGTGGTGGCAAATGCCCCCGTGGCGGTATCATAGGTGTAATCGGTGCCAAGGGTGAGCGGGGCACCATCTAGGGTAACAGTGAGGCCGCTGAGGATGGGGTCGAAGGTATCGGTAACGATAACATAATCCGCGGCGGCGGTGGCGGTATTGCCGCTGTTTTGCAGGTAGAAGGTATAGGTGACCGTTCCGTTTTCCACCACGCTGGTGGGGCTCATGCATTTACTGATGGAAAGCCGCAGCGTTTCCCCCACTGCGACCGTCGCCTGCGCCGTCAACGGGGTGGTCAGGCCATCGCCGGTGATGGAGGCGGTATTGGTGATGGTGCCGCCTGCGGCAGGCGGGGCGTAGCCGTTGGGCTCGGCCTCGTAGATCAGCAGAGCATTGCCGCCAGCCGGTACGGTGATCCCGCCGATCACCAGCGGGGCGCCTGCGGTGACCGCCGGGGCGGGCTGCAGCGTGCCGTTGCTGTAATACTTGAGTGAGCCCTCCACATAGGTGAGGGGCACCCGGGTCTCCCCGGCAAAGGCGTACCCGCCCAGGTCATCGGTGACGGTGAGCCCGGTATAGGCGGCCGCGCCGCTATTGCGGATGCTGACGATATAGGTGACGGTATTGCTGCTGCCGTAGGTTGGCAGCACGGCGGTCTTTTCGGCGGCCAGCACCTGCACCAGCTGCCCCTCCACGGTATTGGAATTGGTGGAGGTATCACGGTAGGAAAGGGTTGCGGTATTATAAAAAGCAGCCATAAAATTATTCCCTCCTAAGATCTCATTGGGAAAGCGGGCGAGCGCCGACTCTCCGGTATCAGTTTATGCTGGTGCGCAAAAATGCGTGTTCCCTGCCCTTTTGCAGCTTGACACCGGCGGGCAATCGTGATATTATAGGTGAGCAGTTTTGAGCGCCATAAAAGAATATGGGCCCGTGGCTCAGTTGGGAGAGCGCCGCGTTCGCATCGCGGAGGCCGAGGGTTCGAATCCCTTCGGGTCCACCAAACAGGTATTGGACGAACACCTATTTCTTCAGCGGCGGCTTCGCCGTGAAGTGTTCGCTCTGATCCACAACAGAAAAGCGCCGTCTTGGAAGTGATTCCGAGATGGCGCTTTTTCTATATTTCTGAAGCGTTCTAAAACTTCACAACAGGGTTATTTTGGAATATGTTTATCAACGGGATGCTACCGTTTTCGGCTTTTTATGATATAATATGAATACACCATAAAATCAAGGAGGGATAACAATGCCAATGTATTTGAAGCGCGATACTATAAGACTATTGGAAGCAAGTGTCGAATCAATTAGTTTGGCCGTTGCTGCATTGGGATTACCACGACGATATGAGTCGCGTGAGCCTGCATCTGAGAATTCGATTGCCATCGGACTTGCTGGGGTTTCAGCAGAGTTGGCAATGAGCGCAATAATTGTTCAGGCCAAAGGTGAGCAGGCACTTCGTTTTCCCTCAAATTTTTATAAGACGGGGTCTCACATTGTCGATGACTTTAGATTGCTTATTACATCCCAAATCCCTAAGATGGTATTCTTGACTCAAAATGTGAGGAATCCTGCGGATCATATTTCTAAGATCCTTGAGCTTTCTTCTAAATTTAAATTACTAACAAAATCAAGAGCTGGGGGACTACACGCTGGGAAAGGCCCTTCGCGGGATGTATGTATTGCATGTGTGAACAATGTAATCGATTTTATAAATCTCTTAGGACAGTCATCACGAATCAAGCCGTATACAGAAAGCGTTCCACGAACCATAGACATGCCAAAGAGCTACGACTTGATTATTGATGATTTAGTGAGAAAATTAAATCAATCCAGTTCAAATGAAGATAAAGCTATTGCTATTTCTTCTATTTACTTGGTTGTTCCAGAATTACCCGAAGAAGAGCCCGAATGGATTCAAGCGTTTGAAAGGCTAATGGTAATTCCAAAGGAAACAGATATTTCCTTCTTGCTCGATACCCTACAAGCCTCAAGGTATGCATCATTAATTAAGGTAGCAAAATCGAGTGACGCGATTCCAGTTGTTGTTCAAAAAGGAAATTACGCTGCGCTCCCAATCGAGCCACAATACTTAAAAAAGTCCTTCTCTGATATTAGGGATCGTTGGTATGCTGATAGAGGGACAGCAAACGGGCGCTTAGATCAAAAGCAGTTTGATCCCCCTCCAATAGAATCTGTATATGAAATTTTTACCTTTCAATTTCATGTCCTTCGTATTACGGATAGCGAGGAAGCACAGCTTACAGCCGCAGATACTTGGCCTCTTATCGCAGCAAGCTTAGCCTACGCAGGGACACGCGGCCCCTGTTGGTATTTTGTCAGAAAAACTTCTGATTGGGGACAATTAGAAGCCTATATGAATAGAGCGTCGATGGTTGGGCGAAAACTAAAAAAGGGCTTCGAGGAGTTTAAACCCAGTTTTGAGGCACTCAAAGCTGGAAAACCCATAACAAAGACCGAAAAATATGTATCCGAGTTACTGGAACAATATGAACAATCTTCTGTAAATAGAGGTAAATTGTTAGAACTTAGCAAGAAGCATACTGGTAAGGACAAAGAACTCTGTCAAGAAGCTTGCACTGATTTGCTTCGGGTTTCTAATGAAGAAATGTCAATAGGTCAAATGCTAATAAAACTTGCGGAAAACCAGTATACATTTAAAGATAAAAATGGATCCAGCAGAAAATACTGGGCAAGGTTATTATGTGAATCCGCATCGGAGCTTGAAGATACATTGGGAATATTGGCTATTATAAAAGATCCTGAATTAGCAGTTGCACATACAGCAGCAAGAAAGGCATTTCGAATTATTGATTTTGTGAACTATGGGCCTAAAGTAGAATAATTGAATAGTAAGATGTCCGAGTGCTGTGATTGCCTAGATGTTTTGACATCCACACATTCGATTTCTGTCGTTCCTCCTGCTACAATGATTGAAGAAAATCTAAGGAGGGACAGCGTATGAAGCAGAAATACTATGTAGAACTGAACCGGCAGGAATGGCGGCTTATCATTGAGGGGCTGAACCGGTTCCGCAACAAGTTGATTGCGGTGGGGCGGTACACAGATGCCGTAGATGAGATACTAATCAAAGTCGCCAAAGCAAAGCCGCAGAAGTCAATGTTGTGGGAATGGAGGCACTGATGATGGAAAAGTACATTACCGATGAACGCACGGGGCTGAAGTATGAGCTGGTTGGAGACTATTATCTGATTGCCGGGGATGATGAGCCGGAGGGAGATCCGCCAATCGGGATATGGGGGCAGCGGCATCTCCGCTATCTCAAGGAGCATCACCGTGTGCACTATGCCAACCTGCTGACCAGCGGTGAATTGAACGCCTATCTTGCGGATATTGACCGGCAGGCGGAGGAGCTTTTTCTTCGGCTGGTAAAACAAATGGCAGATGCTGAGGGCATTACGGAAACGCTGAAAGCCAGCGACCAAATGAAATGGGTCAGGCGGATGAACTCCTGCCGAGACCGTGCATCCGAAACTGTCTATCATCAAGTAATCTATACATAAAGGCCCTTCGTATCAAGTCAAGAAAATAGATGGATAATTTATAGATCCAGTAGTTCTTTCTTTTGTAATTGCTTAATTGGTGCGTGGATTTTCCCGATAACGGATAACCCAACAACGGCAAACGATGCCTTACAGAGTGGCTGCTAAACGGCGGCAGAAAAAAGGTGAAAATCGACCTTTGTTTGCGTTCTGCGCCGTTTTGCCGACTGAGCAGGAAAACACAGCCGGCACTTCAAACGCTGCTTACAAACGGGAAAATCCCCATAGCTCACATGTAGCTTTCGACTCCGAATATCAACCAGCTCCACATTTCGGCCACACCGAACAGTTCAAGCTTTATGAATCTGCGGACGGCAAAGTCACGCATGCGGAAGTTGTTGATACCAACGGCAGCGGTCACGGCGCACTGGCAGGCTTCCTGATGCAGAACGGCGTGG
>OLOQ01000926.1_pt1 | contig 30146 bp, 23 predicted proteins | sample 1673101 | NCBI WGS metagenome assembly OLOQ01 (sample SAMEA3136754, study PRJEB25190) | human gut metagenome | biome: human gut; feature: human-associated habitat; material: faeces | place: Austria | collected 2013 | reverse complement strand
AATTCAAGGATTTCTAGGTATCTTTCCTTTGTAGTCCCACCACAGTCTCCACATGCGCGGTACCCGGGAACATGTCGACGGGGGTGACGGCCTCAATATTATAGTCCTCGGCGGTAAACTGCTTTAAATCGCGGGCGAGAGTGGCGGGGTCGCAGGAGACATAGACGACGCGTGTGGGGCGCATGGCGGCGATGGTCGTGATAACGGCGGCATCGCAGCCCTTGCGCGGGGGGTCGATGACGATGACGTCGGGGCGCTCGCCGCGCTCGTAGAGGATGCGCGCGGCGTCTTTGGCGTCACCGCAAAGGAACTCGGCGTTCGTGACATGGTTGTGCGCGGCGTTTTTGCGGGCATTTTCAACAGCGGAGGGGATAATCTCCGCGCCGATGAGCTTCTTCGCGCGGCTCGCCATGGAAAGACCGATGGTGCCGGTGCCGCAGTAGAGGTCAAGCAGCGTTTCCGCACCTGTAAGCCCGGCGTACTCTGCGGCCTTGTTATAAAGCGCTTCCGCCTGCGTGCGGTTCACCTGATAAAACGCGTGGGGCGAAATTTCAAACTCCAGTCTGCAGAGCGTATCGCGGATCGTGGGCTTGCCCCACAGCGTGCGCAGCTCGCGACCCAAAACGACATTTGTGCGCTCGCGGTTGATGTTTAACACAATGCCGGTAATTTCCGGCACAGCCTCGCGCAGCATTTTGACGAGCAAGTCTTCCCCGTGCAGCTTTGCGCCGTTCGCGACGATGCACACGAGCACCTCACCGCTCTTTTCGCCGCAGCGCATGTAAAGGTGGCGCAGAACGCCGCTGTGCGCCGCTTCATCGTAGATGCTCTCCCCGCTCAGTTTTTGCCACGCGCGGAACGCTTCCGCCGCGCGATCAAACACCTCGGGCTGCAAAAGGCAGGTGTGCGTGTCGATGATACGGTGGGAATTCACGGCGTAAAAGCCCATTTGCATTTCGCCGTTTTTGGAAAGCCCGATGGGCAGCTGGCATTTGTTGCGGTAGCGCGTGCGGGACGGCGCGCCGAGAATCGGCTCCATGGGGATATTTTCAAAGCCGCCGATGCGCTCCAAGGCGTCGCGGACACGCTGCGTTTTGATCTTCAGCTCCGCTTCATACGTGATGTGGCGGTAAACGCAGCCGCCGCACGGGCCTGCAATGGAGCAATCCGGTGTGGTGCGATCGGGCGACGGCGTAAGCAGCTCCTCGAGCCGCCCGAATGCGTACTTTTTGAGGACTTTTACGACGCGCACGACGCAGCGGTCGCCCACGGCGGTACCGGGCACGAACACAGCCATGCCATCTGCGCGGCAGATGCCGCTGCCCTCGGCGGTCATGGCGGTGATCTCCGCTTCAAACAAATCATTTTTCTTTATCATGGAAAAACCTCCGTCAAACACAAAATTCTCTTTTTCATGCATAAAGCAGAGAACATGCGGGTAATTTAAGGGTGAGATACGATTTCAAACGGCTTATGTGGAAAAACGCGGTCAATTTATATGTGCAAAATATACACAAATTTTTATTTTGATTTGTGCGACAATAGCAAAAGGGAGATTGTTGCAGAAACCGTTGACAATCGATATTTCAGTCGTTATAATAGAGACATAACAAATGACAACGAGCTCTGCGGTAAACGTTACCGCGACTTTTCAATACAACTCCTCCCCAAAAGAGAGCAAAAGGCGAGATTCATTTCTCGCCTTTTGCTCTTTTCTGTATTATTTTTTCTCTTTTCTGCATTACTTTTTACAGAAGGCTTTTGAAGTCTCCGTAAAAAGCGAAAAGAGCGGTAAAATCACGAAACGACGTTCTGCGGCGTGCCGTTCTGGAACGCTTTCAGGTTCTCGGCGACAGTCTTAATGAGACGGACGCGCGCGTCTCGGGACGCCCACGCGATGTGCGGCGTGACGATACAGTTTTGGGCGGTGAGCAGCGGGTCATCCTTTTTCGGCGGCTCGTGCACAAGGACGTCAAGCCCCGCTCCGGCGATGCGGCCACTATTCAGCGCCTCGGCAAGGGCAGCTTCGTCCACAACTGCGCCGCGCGCCGTATTGATAAGGAACGCAGTGGGCTTCATCAGGTTAAGGCGCTCCGCATTCACAAGCCCGCGGGTCTCGTCCGTGAGCGGGCAGTGCAGCGAGACGACATCAGCATTTTTGAAAAGCGCGTCGAGCTCCGCCCACTGATAACGCTCGGGCAGCTCCCGTTTCGTGCGGCTGTATACGAGAATTTTCATGCCGAGCGCCGCGCCGAGCTTTGAGACGGTCTGCCCGATATGTCCGAAGCCGACGATGCCGAGCGTTTTGCCGTACAGCTCAAACAGCGGATGCGTGCTGTGGCTCATCGTTCTGGCCTTATCCCAGTCGCCGCCGCGGGTGGCGGCGCTTATTTTTTCGGTGTGATTGCACAGCTCCAAAAGCAGCGCAAACGCCTGCTGCGCGACGGTCTCCACGCAATAAAGCGGCACATTACACACGGTGATGCCCAGTTCTCCTGCGGCTTTGACATCGACAGTATTATACCCCGTTGCAAGAAGGCCGATAAAGCGCAGCTTCGGCAATTTCTGCATGATTTCGCGGCTTATAACATTGCGGTTCAAGATGACAGCTTCGGCGTCCTTTGCGCGCTCTACGATTTCTTCGGGCTTAGTGGAGTCATACACGGTGACGCTGCCGAGCGCCCTGAGCGGCGCCCACGAGACGTCGCCGGGGTTTGTAGAGCCGCCGTCCAAAATAACGATATGCATAGCGAGGTCCTTTCTGCTTCCATTTTTTATCCTACATATAAAAATGTGTTATAGCTCTTTCTAACGGCCGTTTCTGACCGCCGTTTTTAAAAAAACTTGATAGGGCTTCTTACGGCTGAACAGTCCCCGGACTGTTCGGGCTCGTCGTTTCTTTCGCTTGCTATTATACCGCGTTTTGTTTTTTGTGTCAACGAATTTGCGCGCCGTTTGTCAAAGGATTTTGTCATCCTCTACACATATTTGCAGTTTTTAAAACTTAGAATTGCAATTTCACGAAAATCCGATTATAATAATTCTGTTAAGCGGGAAACGTTTTCACGGCGTTTGCCGCCTGTGTATTTTCGGCAGATAAACTGAACACAAACAGCAGAATACCGCGGTTTGCGGAGGAACGGGGGACTTCTATGAACTACGATCGAACACCATTTGAAACGGACAAGCCCGGCGAGGAATGCGGTGTTTTCGGCGCATACGATTTTGACGGACACGACATTTCTTCTTCCATTTATTACGGATTATTCGCCTTGCAGCACCGCGGACAGGAAAGCTGCGGCATCGCCGTCAGCGACACCGAGGGCCCCAAAGGCAAGGTGGATTACTACAAGGACATGGGCCTTGTAAACGAGGTATTCGACGAGGAGCGTCTCAATCGCCTGCACGGCAATATCGGCGTGGGCCATGTGCGCTACTCCACCGCCGGCGCGAGCAACCGCGAAAACGCACAGCCGCTCATCATCCACTATATCAAGGGCACGCTGGCCGTAGCGCACAACGGCAACCTGACAAATGCCGTTGACCTCCGCGAAAAACTAAAGTACAGCGGCGCTATTTTCCAAACGACCATTGATTCCGAGACAATCGCCTACTACATCGCACGCGAGCGCGTACAGACGAAAAACGTGCAGGAGGCCGTCAGCCGCACGATGGACAAAATTGAGGGTGCCTATGCCCTCGCGGTCATGTCCCCCCGCAAGCTGATCGGCGCGCGCGATCCCTATGGCTTCAAGCCCCTATGTATCGGCAAGCGCGACAACACGTATTTCCTCTCCAGCGAAACCTGTGCGCTTGACGCCGTGGGCGCGGAATTCGTCCGCGACGTAGAGCCGGGCGAGATTGTCACCATCACGCCGAACGGCATTCTCTCCGACAAATCGCACTGTCTCCCCGCCGAAAAGCAGGGGCGCTGCATTTTTGAGTACATTTATTTCGCCCGCCCGGACAGCCGCATTGACGGCATCAACGTGTATTCCGCACGTCTGCTTGCCGGCCGTTTCCTCGCGAAAGATTCCCCCGTGGATGCGGACATCGTCGTCGGCGTGCCGGAATCCGGCAACGCGGCAGCACAGGGCTACGCCATGGAATCCGGCATCCCCTACGGCACGGCATTCGTGAAAAACAACTACGTCGGCCGCACATTCATCAAACCGAAGCAGAGCAGCCGTGAATCCAGCGTACGCGTTAAATTAAATGTCCTGCGCGAGGTTGTCAAGGATAAGCGCGTCATCCTCATCGATGACTCCATCGTGCGCGGCACGACGAGCGACCAGATTGTGAACATGCTGAAAGACGCCGGCGCAAAAGAGGTGCACATGCGCATCAGCTCGCCCCCGTTCCTGTGGCCGTGTTACTTCGGCATCGATGTGCCGGAGCGCCACCAGCTTATCGCCTATAATCACACGGTCGACGAGATCTGCAAGGAGATCGGCGCAGATACGCTCGGCTATTTACGTTTAGAGCGTTTGCCGGAAATGGTGAACGGTCTCGGCATCTGCACGGGATGCTTTACGGGCAACTACCCCACTCTCGCCCCGGAAGAAGACATTCGCGGCGAATACGAAGCGTAATACGTCTTTGTCGGCAAAAAGGCTCTGCTCACAAACGCGTGGTGGATTATCGTCATTCCCGGCGTGTTCCTCATCGCAACACGCCTTTGCATCACCAGCCTCGGCAGTACCCTGCAAACGGGTTCGAGCCGCCGCCACAGCAATTTGTAAAATCGAATTTACCTGTATACACAAAAACGCTCCCGGCATAAATGTAGATGTCCATAAAACAGCATCAGTCCCGGCAGTAATGTCTGCCGGGATTGTTCTTGCCGTACATTGAAGCCATATGATATGATTAAACAGACTGATAAACTTGAGTTTATTGGATTAAGGAGAATTGAAAATAATGTTGGAATTAAAAAGATTGTCAATTGATGATGGCTTAGATATTTACACAATGCTGCAAGAGATCCCTGCTGAAGAAAATGGATTAATTAACAAAGCCAACGGATTAACATTTGATGAGTATAAAGAATGGCTGATTGTAAAACAGAGGGATTCTGAGCAAGAAGGGATTGTAGATGGTTGGAAAGTGCCTTCTACAACTTTTTGGCTATATGCTGATGGTATTCCGGTTGGATTTGGTTCTGTCAGACATTTTTTGACTGAGGCACTGAGAAAAGCAGGAGGAAATATCGGATACGGAATTGCACCAGCGTTTCGTGGAAAAGGATATGGAAAAGAACTGCTGAGATTATTGCTTAATGAAGCGAAAGAAATGGGAATAGATAACGTGTTAGTAACCATTCTTTTAGATAACATAGCATCTCAAGCTGTGGCAATAGCAAACGGAGGTGTTGTTACTGAAAGAACTGACGAGAGAGTTTTCATTTGGATTGATACTAAGAAATAAAAAGGAAAATCAATTCCAATTTGTCAAACAGTAAGGGCGCACTTCTATACACCATTCGGTGTAGTGCGGTAATGTGCGATTTTGCACCGCATCCAAGCCTCTCGCGTCAGAGGGAGCCATGGATATTCCAGCCCTAACATAAAAAAAGAATCCGACCTTTGATTGCAGCCATAGGTCGGATTCACTTTTTTATGAGCAACCAGCTAAAAACCGGGAGCATTTTTCATTTCGTGTTTTAGCAGCAAAGGTGCCGCTTCAAAAACAGTTTACTGTATAAGGCTTTTATTGCGCCTTGGAAAGCAGTCCGTCGATGAACTGACGGGCGAGTCTCGCGGAGCGGTTGCCGCGCTCCAGCGCAAAGCGCTCGGCGAGCAACTCCAGTTCCTGCATCGGCATATCGATGCCGTTTTCCTCCGCAAGGTGGCGCACGATGTGCAGGAACGTGTCCTTGTTCGGCTTGCTGAACGTCACGTGGATGCCGAAGCGCTCGGAAAGCGATGCAAGCTCCTGCATCGTATCGTTGCGGTGAATGTCATCGCCCTCACGGTCGGAGAACTTCTCCTTGATGATATGGCGGCGATTACTCGTCGCGTAGATTGCCACGTTCTGCGACTTCGCCGTAACGGAGCCCTCCAGCACCGCTTTCAGTGCATTGAAGTTATCGTCGTCCTTGAGGAACGAAAGGTCGTCGATGAACAGAATAAACTTCAGCGGGTTCGCAGAAAGCTCATCGAGAATTTTCGGGATCGACTGTAACTGATCCTTGCGCACCTCGATGATACGCAAACCCTCGCGCCACAGTGCATTGACGACGGCTTTCACCGTAGACGATTTTCCCGTACCGGCGTCGCCCGTCAGCAAAATGTTCGCTGCGGGTTTACCCTCAAGCAGCGCCTTTGTGTTATCGATGATGATCTGGCGCTCGCGGGCGTAATCCACAAGGTCGGAAAGCTCCGTCTTGTCCGGATTGCTGACCGGCACGATCTCGGCATTCTCGCCAAGGTAGAACATACGGTTTTTGGCGTAAATGCCGTAGCCGTACTTGCCGATGTTCTCGGTGCGCTCTGTGTAGCACGCTTTAATGTCCGGCGCTTCGCTGACAAAGCCGGGTAAAAAGCCCTTATACTCCATCGCGCTGCGTAGCGTTTCCGGCGTGAGCTCCGCCGTCATCTGCAGCGTTTTAAGCTCTTCCAAAACGGCCTCGCGCAGGTAAGCGGGGATCTCTTCCTTTTTGCCCACGGCCTGCACGTAGACGTTCTCGCTGTTTTCGCAGATTTCGCGCACATACGCGCCGAGTATGCCGCCGTTTGCGCGGTACAGCGCAGAGACGAACGACGCATACAGCGCCGGGGACGGCTCTGCGAGATACTTACGCAGACTATTTATAACCGCATCTTCCTGTAATTCTCTGAACACCGCCAGCGTGGAAAGGCGGATGCTCAACTCCTGTAAACTACCCATCAGTTCAAAATCGCCCCCGAAGCACCGCTGGAGACCAGCGCCGCATAGCGCTTCAGGTAGCCGGAAAGCTCTTTCTTCTTCGGCACAAAGTTCTTCATGCGTTCATTGAGGACAGCCTCGTCCACCTTCAGCTCAATTTTGTTCTCCGGAATGTTGATGCTGATGATGTCGCCTTCCTCCACAACGCCGATGGGGCCGCCGGAAGCCGCTTCCGGGGAAACATGGCCGACGCACGCGCCGCGCGTTGCGCCGCTGAAACGGCCGTCCGTGATGAGCGCCACGCTGTTGCCGAGACCCATGCCCATGATAGCAGAGGTCGGGTTCAGCATCTCGCGCATACCGGGGCCGCCCTTCGGACCCTCATAGCGGATGACAACGACGTCGCCCGGTACGATCTTGCCCGCGTTGATGGCCGCCTGTGCGTCCTCCTCGCTCTCAAACACGCGTGCCGGGCCTTCATGCACAAGCATCTCCGGCAGAACGGCAGAGCGCTTTACAACGCTGCCCTCCGGCGCAAGATTACCGCGCAGCACGGCGATGCCGCCGGTCTGACTGTACGGATTCTCGATGGGACGGATAACGTTGTGGTTCAGGTTTACGCAATTCTTGATGTTCTCGCCGACGGTCTTGCCGGTCACGGTTATGCAGTTCGTGTGCAGCAGGCCCTTTTTGTTCAGCTCGTTCATCACAGCGTACACGCCGCCCGCTTCGTCAAGCTCTTCAATGTACGTTCTGCCCGCCGGTGCCAGATGGCACAGGTTCGGGGTCTTTTCGCTGATCCGGTTTGCGATGTCGAGGTTGATCTCGATGCCGCACTCGTGCGCGATGGCCGGCAGATGCAGCATACTGTTCGTGGAGCAGCCGAGTGCCATATCGACCGTAAGAGCGTTCATAATGGCGTCCTTTGTCATGATGTCACGCGGGCGAATATTCTTTCTCAGCATATCCATGACCGCCATGCCCGCGTGCTTTGCAAGCTCGATACGTGCGGAATATACCGCCGGGATGGTGCCGTTGCCGCGCAGACCCATGCCGAGGGCTTCCGTCAGGCAGTTCATGGAGTTTGCGGTGTACATGCCGGAGCAGGAGCCGCATGTCGGGCAGGTCTTGCACTCATATTCGCGCAGCTTTTCTTCGGTAATCTTACCGGCGTTGAATTCGCCCACCGCCTCCGAAATGGAGGAGAAGCTCGTTTTTGCGCCGTCTACGTGGCCCGCAAGCATCGGTCCGCCGCTGACAAACACCGTCGGCACGTTAAGGCGCGCCGCCGCCATCAAAAGGCCCGGCACGTTCTTGTCGCAGTTCGGCACCATGACGAGCGCATCAAAGCCGTGTGCCAATGCCATGGCTTCGGTGGAATCCGCAATGAGGTCGCGCGTGACGAGCGAATACTTCATGCCGGTGTGGCCCATTGCAATGCCGTCGCATACTGCGATCGCCGGGAAGACAATCGGCGTGCCGCCTGCCATCGCAACGCCGATCTTTACGGCGTCCACAATCTTATCGATATTCATGTGGCCCGGGACGATCTCGTTATAGGAGCTGACGATGCCGACGAGCGGACGTTCGATCTCCTCCTCCGTGAGGCCCAGAGCATGGTACAGCGCACGGTGCGGCGCGTTCTGCGTACCGATTTTCAGAGAATCACTTTTCATTTTATTTCCTCGATCCGTGAAATTTTGGCTGTGGCGCGGCGTCCCACATGGAAAAACGCGCCGTGTGTAAATAGGGTTTAAGCCATAGAGGAAAACTCCCCTATGGCTATCCCCTTAAAACAGATTCTGTTCAAATCAGTTGTTGATGAGCTTATCTTCGTCGCTCCAGCTGTACAGCTTGCGGATATCCGCGCCCACAGCCTCGCTCGGATGCTCGGAAGCCAGCTTGCGCATTGCGTTGAAGTGTACCTGGCCGCCTGCGGAAGACATGTCGAGCAGGAAGTCCTTTGCGAAGGTGCCGTCCTGAATGTCCTTCAGGATCTTCTTCATGGTCTTCTTCGTCTCCTCGGTGATGATCTTCGGGCCGGTGATGTAATCGCCGTACTCTGCCGTGTTGGAGATGGAGTATCTCATGCCGGCAAAGCCGCTCTGGTAGATGAGGTCAACGATGAGCTTCATCTCGTGGATGCACTCAAAGTACGCGTTTCTCGGGTCATAGCCTGCCTCAACCAGCGTCTCGAAGCCGGCCTGCATCAGAGCGCAAACGCCGCCGCAGAGAACTGCCTGCTCGCCGAAGAGGTCGGTCTCGGTCTCGGTACGGAACGTGGTCTCCAAAACGCCTGCTCTTGCGCCGCCGATACCGAGTGCATATGCGAGGCCGATGTCCCAAGCGTCGCCCGTTGCATCCTGCTCAACCGCGATGAGGCACGGTACGCCCTTGCCTGCCTGATACTCGCTTCTGACCGTGTGACCCGGGCCCTTCGGCGCGATCATGATGACGTTGACGTTCTTCGGCGGCTTGATGCAGCCGAAGTGAATGTTAAAGCCGTGTGCAAATGCCAGGGTCTTGCCCTCGGTCAGGTTCGGCTCAATGCTCTCTTTGTACAGTGCAGCCTGCTTTTCATCGTTGATGAGAATCATGATGATGTCCGCAGCCTTTGCAGCCTCGGCGCTCGTCATGACCTTGAGGCCCTGTGCCTCGGCCTTTGCCCAGCTCTTGGAGCCTTCATACAGACCGACGATAACGTCAACGCCGCTGTCCTTCAGGTTCAGTGCATGTGCGTGACCCTGCGAGCCGTAGCCGATGATGGCAACGGTCTTGCCTGCGAGCTTCTGCAGATCGCAATCCTGCTGATAAAAAATTCTTGCCATGATAAATTACCTCTTTCTGTGCATGAATTGGTATGTTAATTTAAATGGACAAACTAAATTAGAAATTGATGGCCTGACGGATCGTCGTGCTGCCCTTTTCAAGGGAAACATTGCCGGTGCGGCAGATCTCAAGGATCTCGTAGTCGCGCATCAAATCGACGAATTCATCGATTTTTCGCGATTCGGAGGTCAGGCAAAGCATCAGGGAATCCTTAGAGTAATCCATGGTCTTCGCGCCGAACGCGTCCGCCGCGGCAAGGATGTCACTGCGCGTTTTGGAATCGTTTTTCAGCTTAATGAGCATCAGCTCGCAGCTGACGGAAGTGTCCGGGGTGAACTCTTTAATGGAGCAAACGTCCGGCAGCTTATAAAGCTGGTTCACGAGCTGCTGCTTCTGCGTCTCGCCGCCCTCAAACGTGACGGTGATGCGGGAAAGCGCGTTCGATTCCGTTTCGCTGACGGTCAGAGAAATGATGTTGAACTGACGTCTTCTGAACATGCTCGTCACACGGTTCAGCACGCCGAACTGGTTATTGACCAGAACCGCTACGGTATATCGATTCATCTCATTCACCCACCTTCATGATAATATCATCCATGCTGCCGCCCGGCGGGAGCATGGGCAGGACGAATTCGTCCTTATCGATCCTGCAATCGATGACATACGGGCCGTCGCAGCTGAACGCGTGCTCAAACGCCTTGTCGAGCGCCGCCACGGTATCAACAGCCTCGCCGTCCGCGCCGAACGCGCGCGCAAGCGCCACAAAGTCGGTCTTGCGGTCAAGGATCGTGTTGGAATAGTGCTTATTAAAGAACAGCGTCTGCCACTGACGCACCATGCCGAGCACGCCGTTATTCATCAGAAGGATGACAACCGGCACGTTGTAGGTTACGGCAGTGGTGAGTTCGTTGAGACACATGCCGAAGCTGCCGTCGCCCGTGACGAGCACGCTGCGCTCGCCTGTGCCGACCGCCGCACCGATGGCCGCACCAAGACCGAAGCCCATGGTGCCGAGGCCGCCGCTGGAAATGAAGCGGCGCGGCTTTTTAAAGTTCACGTTCTGCGCCGCCCACATCTGGTGCTGGCCGACGTCCGTTGCAACGGCGGTATTCTCGCCGAGGTGCTTGTTCAGCGTCATGATCGCGTTGCGGGGCGTAAGACCCGGGCGAATATCGAGATAATCGTTTTCGGTTTCTTTTAAGGCTTTCACAGCCTTTTCCCAGTCGGGCTTCTGCTCTGCGTTGACGATCGGAATGAGCTTTTGCAGCGTCAGCTTCACGTCGCCGCGCAGGCCGCAGGCGGAGTTCACGGTTTTCGAGAGCTCGGAGCCGTCCACGTCAATATGGATGATCTGCGCAAGCTTCGCAAACTTCTCGCGGTTGCCCGTCACGCGGTCGTTAAAGCGCACGCCGAGCGAAATGATGAGGTCGGCGTCGTGCATCGCCATGGAGGAAGCGTAGTGGCCGTGCATGCCCTGCATACCGAGGAAACGCGGGTGGTCGGTCGGAATGCCGGAAAGACCCATCAAGGAGCAGCCGATCGGCGCGTCAATCTTCTCGGCGAGCGCAAGCATTTCTTCCTGCGCTTCCGATGTGATGAGACCGCCGCCGAAGTAAATGAACGGACGCTTCGAGGCATTGATGAGCGCCGCGGCTTCTTTGATGCGCACGTCCTTCGCCGCGTGGCGTTCTTCGGGCTGTACGGGTGCCTGCGGCTCGTAGTCGCAGACCGCTGTCTGCACGTCCTTCGGCACATCGATGAGCACCGGGCCCGGTCTGCCGGACTGCGCAAGCGCAAACGCCTCGCGGATGGTGTCCGCCAGATTCTCCACGGAGCCGACAAAGTAGTTGTGCTTCGTAATGGGCAGCGTCACGCCCGTAATGTCGATCTCCTGGAAGCTGTCCGTGCCGATCTGTGTCGTCGGCACGTTGCCGCAAATCGCGACAAGCGGGATGGAATCGAGGTACGCCGTCGCAATGCCGGTCACAAGGTTCGTTGCGCCCGGGCCGGAGGTGGACATCACCACGCCCACCTTGCCGGTTGCTCTTGCGTAGCCGTCCGCCGCGTGGGCAGCGCCCTGCTCGTGCGCCGTCAGCATGTGGCGAATTTCATTTTGGTATTTATAAAGACTGTCGTAAACATTCAGGATCTGCCCGCCCGGATAACCGAAAACGGTGTCGCAGCCCTGTTCAATTAAAGTTCTGATGAGGATATCTGCACCTGTAAGCTGCATTCAATTACTCCTTCGTTAAGTATTCAAGGATGAGGTCGCCGCACTTTTTGCAGCCGACCTTCGTCATGCCGTCTTCCATAATGTCGGCAGTACGGTAACCCGCGTCAAGGTACTTGGAAACCGCATGCTCCACCGCATCGGCTTCCTTCGCCATATCGAAGCTGTAACGCAGCATCATGGCGGCGGAAAGAATGGTGCCGATCGGGTTTGCAAGGTCCTGACCCGCAATGTCCGGTGCAGAGCCGTGGATCGGCTCGTACAGGCCGCAGCTCGTCGCACCGAGGCTCGAGGACGGGATCATGCCGATGGAGCCGGTGATCATGGAAGCTTCGTCGGAAAGAATGTCACCGAACATGTTCTCCGTCACGATGACGTCGAACTGTGCCGGGTTCTTCACGATCTGCATCGCGCAGTTATCGACGAGCATATCGGTCAGCTCCACGTCGGTGTATTCTTCCGCCAAGCGGTGCATGACCTTCTTCCAAAGGCGGCTCGTGTCGAGCACATTGCTCTTTTCTACGGAGCACAAACGGTGATTGCGCTTTCTTGCCGTCTCAAAGCCGATGCGGCCGATGCGCTCGATCTCCGCTTCACTGTACTTCATAATGTCCGTCGCGACCGGCTGGCCGTCTGCATCATCGGTCTTATGCTCGCCAAAATAGATGCCGCCGATGAGCTCGCGCACGATGATGAAATCGATGCCCTTTTCGACAATAGATTTTTTCAGTGGAGAAGCGTCAGAGAGCTGCGGCCAGATCTTCGCCGGGCGATTGTTGCTGTAAACACCCATACCCGCGCGCAGGCGCAGCAGACCCTTTTCCGGGCGCTTCGGACCCGGCACGTCGTTCCACTTGTCGCCGCCTACGGCGCCGAGCAGCACACTGTCGGAAGCTACGCACTTATCGAGCATTTCCTGCGGCAGCGGGTCGCCCCACTTATCGATGGCACAGCCGCCCATATCGACGTCTGTATAATGAAAGGTGTGTCCGTACAGCTCTGCAATTTTATCCAGCACGCGGAGCGCTTCGTTTACGATCTCCGGGCCGATGCCGTCGCCGCGGATCACCGCGATGTTCTTCGTCATTTGTTTTCCGCCTCCTTGAGGGACTTCAGCAAGCCGCCTGCTTTGATGATGTTCTGAATGAACGGCGGGAACGGCTGTGCCTTATACGTCTTGCCGGTCGTGATGTCGGTGATGACGCCGGTATCAAAATCGACCGAAACTTCGTCGTTTGCGTTGATCTCGTCTGCCGCTTCCTCGCACTCGAGAATCGGCAGGCCGATATTGATGGCGTTGCGGTAGAAAATACGCGCAAAGCTCTTTGCAATGACGCAACCCGTGCCGCAGGTTTTAATGACGAGCGGTGCGTGCTCACGGGAAGAGCCGCAGCCGAAGTTCCAGCCCGCCACAATGACGTCGCCCTTTTCGACCTTCTTTACGAACGCCTTGTCAATATCCTCCATGCAGTGGAGCGCAAGCTCCTGTGCGTTCGGGGTGTTGAGGTAACGTGCGGGAATGATAACATCCGTATCGACGTTATCGGGATATTTGAAAACCTTGCCCTGTGTGTTCATGCTTACGCCTCCTTATATTCGGTGATGTAGCCGGTCAGCGCGCTGGCTGCCGCCGTGTGCGGAGAAGCCAGGTACACTTCACTGTCCACATGACCCATGCGGCCGACGAAGTTGCGGTTCGTTGTGGCGATGCAGCGTTCGCCCGCTGCCAGAATGCCCATATAGCCGCCGAGGCACGGACCGCATGTCGGGGTGGAAACAACCGCGCCCGCATCGATAAATGCCGTCACGTAGCCGCGCTCCACGCATTCGCGGTAGATCTGCATCGTGCCCGGAATGATGATGCAGCGGATGCCGTCCGCAATCTTCTTGCCGTTCAAAATGCTGTACGCCGCTTCCATGTCTTCCATTCTGCCGTTCGTGCAGCTGCCGATGACGACCTGGTCGACCTTAATATCGTGCATCTCGCTTGCCGGGTGCGTATTCTCCGGCAGATGCGGACAGGCGACGGTCGGCACAATCTTTGCGAGATCGATATCGATAACCTTTTCGTATTCCGCGTCGGGGTCTGCTTCGTATACAACCGGCTCGCGTTCGCTTCTGTCCTGTAAATAGGCAAGCGTAATATCGTCCACCGGGAAAATACCGTTTTTCGCACCGGCCTCAATCGCCATATTGCAGATGCACAGGCGGTCGTCCATGGAGAGGTTCTTCACGCCCTCGCCGGTGAACTCCATGCTCTTATACAGCGCGCCGTCCACGCCGATCATGCCGATGATTGTGAGGATAACGTCTTTGCCGCTGCAATTTTCCGGCAGCTTGCCGGTCAGGTTAAATTTGATCGCGGACGGAACCTTAAACCACGCCATGCCCGTTGCCATGCCGGCTGCCATATCCGTAGAGCCAACGCCTGTGGAGAACGCGCCCAGCGCACCGTAGGTGCAGGTGTGGCTGTCCGCGCCGATGATGCAGTCGCCGGCGGTCACAATGCCCTGCTCCGGCAAAAGCGCATGCTCAATGCCCATCTTGCCCACGTCATAGAAGTGGCTCACGCAGTGGCTGCACGCAAACTCGCGGCACGTCTTGCTCTGCTCCGCCGCCTTAATATCCTTGTTCGGCACAAAGTGGTCGAGTACGATCGTCACTCTGTCCTTATCGAAAACGTCTGTAAAGCCCGCTTTCTTAAACTCATGAATTGCGACCGGCGTCGTGATGTCGTTGCCGAGCACGATATCCAGCTTTGCATTGATGAGCTGACCGGCGGTGACTTCACGGAGACCCGCGTGCGCCGCAAGAATCTTCTGCGTCATGGTCATTTTCATTTTAGTCTCCCCCTTTAATCATATTGTTGTAAGCGCTCAACAGCGCCTTTGTATTCGCCTTTACAACGTCGGTGTCGGTGCCTGCGCCCCAGAACATCGAACCGTCTTCCTTTTCAAGGCCGATGTACGAAGCCGCCACGCTCTGCGAGCCCTGTCCCTGCATACTGTGCTGGGTAAAGACCTGCAAGGTGTACTCTGCACCGGTGTACGCACGCAGCGCGTTGTTGATCGCGTTGAGGGAGCCGTTGCCCTCCGCTTCCATCTCGGTCTCTTCGCCGTCTTTCGCGAACGTGATGCCGATCTTCACGTTGTCCTTATCGCGCATAAACTCAAAATCCGTCACGGTAACACCGTTCGTCAGATTGAGGTAGTTCTCTTCAAAGATATTCAAAACCTCATCCGGCTTCAGTTCCTTGTGCTCGTGGTCGGAAATATCCTTGCACAGATAGCTGAAGTGCTCGCGCATTTTCGGCGGCAGGTTATAGCCGTACGTCTGCTCCAGCAGATAACCGATGCCGCCCTTGCCGGACTGGGAGTTGACGCGGATAACGTCTGCGTCGTACGTTCTGCCGATGTCCTTCGGGTCGATCGGAATGTACGGTACGTTCCACTGATGCAGCTTATTTTTCGCTCTGTATTTCATGCCCTTTGCAATCGCATCCTGGTGGCTGCCGGAAAACGCCGCAAACACCAGTGCGCCCGCATACGGGGCTCTTTCGTACACATGCATACGCGTGCATTTTTCATATTCGTCCACAAGGTACGGCATGTCGGAGAAGTCAAGCTTCGGGTCAACACCGTGGGAGTACATGTTCATCGCAAGCGTAATGATATCCACGTTGCCGGTACGTTCACCGTTGCCGAACAGCGTACCCTCTACGCGGTCTGCGCCGGCAAGGAGCGCCAGCTCGGTGTCCGCAACGCCCGTGCCGCGGTCGTTGTGCGGGTGCAGAGACAAAGTCACGAATTCACGGTACTTGAGCTTCTCGCTCATGTACTCGACCTGCGAAGCATACACGTGCGGCATGCTCATTTCCACCGTGACCGGCAGATTGATGATGACGTTGTTCGTCTCGCTCGGCTCCAGAACGTCGAGAACCGCGTTGCAGACCTCCAGCGCGTATTCCGGCTCGGTGCCCGTAAAGGACTCCGGAGAATACTCAAAGCGGAAGTTGCCTTCGTATTCGGCCGCAAGCTTTTTGACGAGCTTCGCGCCGTCTACGGCGATCTTCTTGATCTCCTCCTTGGACTTCTTAAACACCTGCTCGCGCTGTGCAACGCTGACGGAGTTATAGAAGTGGATAATCGCGCTCGGTGCGCCCTTGCACGCGTCGAATGTCTTACGGATGATGTGCTCGCGGCACTGGGTGAGCACCTGCACGGTAACGTCTTCGGGAATCATGTTGTTGTCAATCAGCGTGCGGAGGAACTCATATTCCGTCTCGCTCGCCGCCGGAAAACCGACCTCGATCTCCTTAAAGCCGACCTGCAAAAGCACTTTGTAGTATTCAAGCTTTTCTTCAAGGCTCATCGGGATGACAAGGCTCTGGTTGCCGTCGCGCATATCCACGCTGCACCAGATCGGTGCCTTTTCAATGTGGTCTTTTTCCACCCACTTGTTATATTCTTTCGATACCGGGAAATACCCGACCTTATATTTGCTTGCGTCCATCATTTTGCTTTCTCCTCTCAACCCTTGGTGGTTCTGAAGCCTGCTTCACGCAGGGCGTTTTTGATCGTTTTCACATGGTTGTTGTCGCGCGTCTCCATTTCGATGCGCAGGAAGCAGCCGTTAATGCTTTCGGTGTTGCCCTTTTCATAGTGTACGCCGGTCACGTTGCCGCCGCAGTCCGCGATGATCGAAGAGATCTCCTTGAGCTGACCGGGCTTGTCGATAAGCTCGATGAGGAGGCTCGCGGAACGGCCGGAGTTCATCAGGCCGCGGTCAATCACGCGGGAAAGACTCGTCACGTCGATGTTGCCGCCGGAGACGATGCACACAACGCGCTTGCCCTTTAAATCAAATTTATTGAACATCACGGCGGCAACGGAAGCAGCGCCCGCGCCCTCCGCGATCATTTTCTGCTTTTCGATGAGTGCCAAGATTGCGCTCGAAACTTCGTCCTCGCTCACCAGCGCGATGTCATCCACATATTTTTTGACAATCTCAAACGTGTTGTCACCCGGGCGCTTTACGGCGATGCCGTCCGCCACGGTCTGCACGGTGTCGAGCGTCTCGATCTTGCCGTCGTGAATGGAGTTGTACATGCTCGGTGCGCCGGTCATCTGTACGCCGTACACCTTCACGCTCGGGCGGATGTGCTTTGCGGTATACGCAATGCCGGAGATGAGTCCGCCGCCGCCCACCGGCACCACAATGGCATCGATGTTGTCAAGGTCATTCAGAACCTCCAGCGCGATGGTTCCTTGGCCCGCGATAACGTCTTCGTCGTCAAACGGGTGCACGAACGTATAGCCCTCTTTTTCTTTCAATTCAATCGCCTTGTTATACGCGTCGTCGTAAACGCCCTCCACAAGGCAAACCTCTGCGCCGTAGCCCTTTGTGGCCTCCACCTTGGAGATCGGCGCGGAGTCCGGCAGACAGATGAGCGATTTGATGCCGTTTTTCGTTGCCGCCAGCGCCACGCCCTGTGCGTGGTTGCCCGCGGAACAGGCAATAACGCCTTTCGCTTTCTCTTCTGCGGAAAGCTGGGAGATCTTATACGCAGAGCCGCGCACCTTAAAAGAGCCGGTGATCTGCAAATTCTCGGGCTTTAGGTACAGGTCGCAATCCGGCGCGATGCCGTAGGTCTTCACGACGTTTGTTTCGCGGATGATGCTCTTTAGAACGGTTTGCGCATCAAATACTTTGTCTAATGATAACATGTTCTTCTGCCTTTCCTGCTGTGTTCGGTTTAAAGCCTTATGAATTTGAAAGTTTGTGCTTTCAAACTTGCAGCTTGTTTCCTTGTTCTTCCGCTTTGAAGTGTAAAAAAACCGCCTCAAAGCCGTTTATGCTTTGAGACGGGTGTAATAACTAAATTATGCACTCGCGGTACCACTCAAATTGCGGAGAACCTCCGCCACTCTTCGAAGTCCAATAACTTCTATGCACTGACGTAGCAATCACGGGATACCCTACTGAATTCGCTGTTCAGGCATCCGGCTCGGAAGGGAGAAATCTCTGCATCTCTGCACCGGTTTACACCTGCCACCGGCTCTCTGAAACAGCTTTGCACAGACAGTCTTCGTCATCGCTTTTTGTTATGAAATTGAATAGATTATAACACCCGTTTTTCTCGTTGTCAATGCTTTTCGACCGCCTTGTCAAAATTTTTCTTTTGTAAGTTTTGCAGGAAACACCTTTTCTCCCATCGTTTTTCCTTTTTTCGCAAATCGGGCGCTTTTTCCGCAATTCACGCAAAAAGTGTGGAAAACAACGCGCAAAATCCGCAGTTCTGCCATAGCCAAAATAAAAAAGGTATGATAAAATAAGAAGGTTGAAAAGAGACTATGTATTTTCGGGTGATTTTCGTGACAAAAAGTATGACAGAGGGTAAGCCCCTCAAGCTTATCCTGCAATTTGCGGTACCGCTTTTGCTCGGCAACCTCTTGCAGCAAATGTATAATCTGGTTGATGCCGCCATCGTCGGCCGTGTGCTCGGCACCGGCGCACTCGCCGCCGTCGGCGCTACAAGCAGCGTGCAGTTTCTGGTACTCGGTTTCTGCATCGGCATCTGCATCGGCTTCGGTATCCCCATCGCCAAAAGCTTCGGCGCAGAGCGTCTTGATAAAATGCGTTCGTACATTTTCAACTCCGTGCTGCTTACCGCCTTATTCGCGGTACTCATCACAGCGGTATGTTCACTGTGCTGCACGCTCATTTTACAAATGCTCTCCGTGCCGCAGGATGTTTTTGACGACGCCTACGCGTATCTCATCGTCATTTTCCTCGGCATCCCTTTTACCTTATTATACAATCTGCTCTCCAGCATCCTGCGCTCCGTCGGTGACAGCCGCACGCCGTTCCTGTTCCTCGCCATCTCGACCGTCCTGAATATCGGTCTTGACCTGCTCTGCATCATTGTCTTCAAGTGGGGCGTTGCGGGCGCGGCTATCGCCACCATCGCAGCGCAGGCGGTCAGCGGCATTTTGTGCCTCATCTATATCCGCTTCCGCGTGCCGCTCCTCACGCTTTCCCGCGCAGACTGCAAAGCGGATGCCGAATCCATCCGTGACCTCGTCGTCATGGGCATCCCCATGGGGCTTCAAACCTCCATCACGGCCATTGGCAGCATGGTCATGCAGGCGGCGAACAACGGCCTCGGCAGCGTGTACGTTTCGGGCTTCACGGCCGGTATGCGCTTAAAGCAGTTCTGCATGTGCCCGTTTGATGCCCTCGGCTCTGCTGTTTCCGTCTTCTGCGGTCAGAATCTCGGTGCAAAAAAGCCGGAGCGCATTCGGCAGGGCGTACGGCTCGGCGTCATCGTCGGCGTTGCCTACGGCTTCTGCATCGGCCTTGTCATGATCTTCTTCGGCCGCAGCATGTCCACGCTCTTTGTTGAATCGAGTGCAGGCGACGTGCTCGACGCTTCCGCAAAATATCTGCGCTGCATGGGCTACTTCTTCTGGAGTCTCGGCATCCTCAACATCTGCCGCATGGCGACACAGGGCATCGGCTTCTCCGGCCGCGCGGTATTCTCCGGCGTAACGGAAATGTTCGCGCGCTCCATCGTCAGCCTCGGCTTTGTCGGCGCGTTCGGCTATACGGCTATCTGTTTCTCGGATCAAACCGCATGGATCGCCGCCGTACTCTACATCACCCCCACCTGCCTGCACTGCATTAAGAAAGTCACAAAGCAGATCGAAGCGGAAAAAGCGAACGCCAATCTCTCCGAAAGCGTTGGTTAAAAGTTTTTGATCCAACTTTTTTCAAAAAGTCGGTCAGATTCTAAAAGTGAAACCTTTGGTCGTCGTCCGCAGACGACGAAACTCTTTTGCCTACCCAAAAATCAGGAGTGATAGTAAGCAATGCTTCGCATTGCTAGAACTGTCCGGTGGACAGTTGAACCGCAAGGGACTCAATTAGGGGGTCCCTTGGAAGGCTTGCCCTGCAAGCCTTTAGAAAAAGCTCCACCATCTCAACTATATAAAAGGAACCCATCTATGAACGAAACTATTGTAACACTCAAAAAAGGTGAAGGCCGCGCTTTCAAAGCGGGCGGTCTTTGGATCTATGACAACGAGATCGAAAGCATCCACGGCACGTTCAAAAACGGCGCCGTCGTCACCGTGCAGGAGCAAAACGGCTGTCCGCTCGGCCGCGGCTTCATCAACCAGAACTCCAAGATCCGCGTCCGCATGCTCACCCGCGACGCGTCACAGGAGATTGACGACGCGTTCCTCGAGATGCGCGTGCGCAACGCCTGGGCATACCGCAAGCGCACGGTCGATACCTCCGCCTGCCGCGTCATTTTCGGCGAAGCGGATTTCCTGCCCGGCCTTGTCATCGATAAATTCTCCGATGTCCTCGTCGTCGAGTCCCTCGCGCTCGGCATCGATAAAATGAAGCTGCAGATCGTTGACATCTTAAAGAAAGTCCTGCTCGAAGACGGCATCAAAATTCGCGGCGTGTACGAGCGCAGCGACGCCAAAGAGCGATTAAAAGAAGGCATGGACCGCAAAAAGGGCTTCATCGGCGACGAATTCGACACCGATGTCGAGATCGTCGAAAACGGCGTGCGCTACATCGTGGACGTTAAAGACGGCCAGAAGACCGGCTTTTTCCTCGACCAAAAATATAACCGTCTCGCCATGCAGCGCATCTGCAAGGATATGGATGTGCTCGATTGCTTCACACACACGGGCTCCTTCGCGCTGAACGCCGGCATCGCGGGCGCAAAGCACGTCCTTGGTGTAGACGCGTCCGAGCTCGCCGTCGCGCAGGCGCAGAAAAACGCCGCTCTAAATAATCTTTCCGATACGGTCGAGTTCAAGTGCGCCGACGTTTTTGACCTGCTCCCCGCGCTCGAAAACGAGGGCAAGCAGTTCGACGTCGTCATTCTCGATCCCCCGGCGTTCACAAAATCCAAAAACGCCATTAAAAACGCCGTCAAGGGCTACCGCGAGATTAACCTGCGCGGCATGAAGCTCGTCAAGGACGGCGGCTACCTTGCCACCTGCTCCTGCTCGCACTACATGAACGCCGAGCTCTTCGCCCAGACCATTGGGCAGGCCGCGCGTGCCGCGCACTGCCGCCTGCGTCAGGTGGAGTTCCGCACCCAGTCGCCGGATCATCCCATTTTGTGGAGTGCCGACGAATCCTATTACCTCAAGTTCTATATTTTTCAAGTCTGCCACGAGCACTGAGGAGGCGCTTTTCCTTGAAATTCACAAACGACCTCGGATCGGATAACATTAAAGGCCTCGTCTGGACCTTGGCCGTTCCCTCCATGCTCTCGCAGCTCGTCAGCGTACTGTACAGCATTGTAGACCGTATGTACATCGGCAATATCCCGAGCAACGGCACACAGGCGCTCGCGGGTGTCGGCGTGTGCGGCCCCATCGTCACGCTCATCTCGTCGTTTGCGTTTCTCGTCGGCATCGGCGGCGCGCCGCTTGTCAGCATCAATCTTGGCGAAAAGAACATAGCCGCCGCTAAAAAAATCATCGCAAACTGCTTCGTGTACATTCTGGCCCTCGCTGTGCCCGTCACAGTGCTGGCATATATCTTCCGCCGCCCCATTTTGCTCACGTTTGGCGCGACCGAGGCCGTTTACCCCTACGCCGAGACCTACTTTTCGCTCTACCTAATCGGCACGGTCTTCGCCCTCACCGCCACAGGCATGAACCAGTTTATCATCACACAGGGCCACAGCCGCAGCGGCATGCTCTCCGTTTTAATCGGCGCCATCATCAACATTGTGCTCGACCCCATTTTTATCTTCGCTCTCCATATGGGCGTCGCGGGCGCGGCCATCGCCACGGTCATTTCGCAGGTTGCAAGCTGTGCGTTCGTGCTGTGCGTCCTGTTCGGCAAACATATCGAAGTTCCCATCACATTTGGCGGATACGATTTAAAAGTCATCGGCCGTGTGACGAGCATCGGCATGAGCGCGTTCCTCATTATTCTTTTCGATAACGTCATGCTCATCTCGCTCAACATGATGCTTCAGCGCTACGGCGGCGACAACAGTGACATGCTCCTCACCTGCAACACCATCGTGCAAAGCTTCGAGCTGCTCATCACCATGCCGCTCGGCGGCCTCACCATGGGTACACAGACCATTTTAGGCTACAATTTAGGCGCACGCCGTCCGGAAAAAATCCTTCGCGCGCAGCGGTACATCTTCGTCATCGCGGTCAGCTTTTGCGCCCTCATGACGCTCGCCGCGCAGACCATCCCGCATCTCTTTGCAGGCATTTTCACCAAAGAACCCGAATACATTGCCATGACGGCGCGGCTCATCCGTATTTACACGCTCGGCACCGTGTTGCTTGGCATGCAGTACGAGATTGTAGACGGCTTTACGGGCATGGGCGTCGTCAAAATCGCGCTGCCGCTTTCAGTCTTTCGCAAGGTCGTCTTCTTTGCGTGCATTTTCATCCTGCCGCGCTTCCTGCCTATCGAGCAGATCTTCTTCTGCGAGCCCATCTCGGATATTTTCCCGCCGCTCGTCTCCATTTTAGTCTACGCACTCACCATCAAACGCGTTATTAACCGCGGTCCGCAAAAGCAGACCGCCTGACTTCTGTAAATCTTTTCCGAAAGGACTGTTTTAAATGGCATTTCGTTCCGTACCGTATGACTCCCTGTCTTTAAACCCGTTCACAAAAATCGGCAAAGAGTGGGCCCTGCTCACTGCCGGCGATGAAAACGGATTCAACACCATGACCGTCTCCTGGGGCGCCATGGGCTTCATGTGGGGCAAGCCGTCCGTCACCGTGTATATCCGCCCGCAGCGCTACACGAAAGAGTTTGTCGATACCCGCGATACTTTCACGCTCTCGTTCTACCCCGCAGAGAAAAAAGACGCACTCTCCTACCTCGGTAAAGTTTCCGGCCGCGATGAAGACAAGGTCAAAAAAGTCGGCTTCACCCCGGCGTTCACAAACGGCAATGCGTATTTTGAAGAAGCGGAGCTCGTGCTCGTCTGCCGCAAAATGAGCCGCACGCCGTTAAGACCCGAGCAGTTCCTCGACGAAACCGTAGACGGACGCTGGTACCCGAACAAGGACTACCACGAAATGTACATCGCAGAAGTCATTGATGTGCTCGTCAAAGAATCATAAAAAACACAAAACCGCCGCATACCGGAAAAATTTCGGTATGCGGCGGTTTTCTCCTATCTATCCTGTTTTTAAACGCATTCACCGAAGCAATTTCTTAATCTCCGTCATACGCGTCATCTGCTTTACGCCAAACGGACAGCGCTTCGGCAAGTATCGCGTTATCAAATAGTCTTTTTGCGCGTTTTCCTTGCGATTTTGCAGGGATTGTGCTACCATGTTTCCTATAAATTCAAAAAGGAGGGACACCGCATGACGTTTGTCTCCACAAAAAAATTAGAAAAGCCCGTCCCGGAGGGCATGTCCCCGCAGAAAGCACCGTGCGGGTCTGCCTTTGCAAGATAAAAAATTCGGAGGTATTTCCGTGTCTGATAAACTTCAAAAATCCCCGTTGGCGATCGTTTTCAATATCGTGCTCGCCGTCGCGCTCGTGCTGTTCCTTATCAGCGTCGCTGTCGTCTTCACGCTTAATTTCCGTCCGCTCTATTATTTTGACGTTGACCATTTAAACATCACCGCCATGTCCGGCCTGCCGCGCGAGGAAATTTTGCAGAACTACAACGTGCTCATCGATTACAACTCCATTTTCGGCACAAAAGTTCTGAATTTCCCCACGCTCGCCATGAGCGAGAGCGGCCGCATCCATTTTGAAGAAGTCAAAAACGTGTTCGGCGTCTTCGAGATCACGCTCATCATCAGCGGCATTTTGAGCCTTGCGGGCATCATCTACCGCCATTTTAAAAAGAACCCGGGATATCTGCTGCTTTCCGGCATTTTAACGATCGCCATTCCCGCAGCGCTCGGTGCACTCATCGCCTTAAACTGGGAAACGGTGTTCGTCCTATTCCATAAGATTGTCTTCCATAACAACTATTGGATCTTCGATGCCGCGACAGACCCCGTCATCACCATTTTGCCCGATACCTTTTTCATGCACTGCGCTTTGATGATCTTGGCGCTCGTGGTACTGGGCAGCATCATCTGCCTGCTCGCATACAGGCACGCAAAGCATAAAAAGACGCACACCGCCTAAAGCTTTGCTGAAGCTCCGCTTTTCACACTCAAACAAGGAGGGATCTGCTTTGCAGACCTATAACTGGCCATATAAAAATGAATTAGACATCACCGAAACGCTTTCCTGCGACGTTTTGGTGCTCGGCGGCGGCCTTGCCGGCTGCTATGCCGCCATCGCGGCGGCACGGCGCGGACAGTCCGTCATCTTAGTGGAAAAAGGTGCCACCGCCCGCAGCGGCAGCGCAGGCACCGGTTTCGACCATTGGGAATCCGCCTGTACGAACCCCTGCTCCACCGTCACGCCGAAGGAAATCGCCGAAGCGTACGTCGATGAGCAGTGCGGCTACTCTAACGGCATCGCGCACTACATCGAGTGCCGCGAGGGCTACGACCGTCTATTAGACCTTGAGTCGTTCGGCGGCAAAGTCCGCGACACCGACGATGAATTCAAGGGTGCAGAGTTCCGCGACGACGAAACAAAGCTGATGTTCGCCTACGATTATAAAAACAAATTCACTCTGCGCGTCTGGGGCAGCACCTTTAAGCCCGCTCTTTTCAAGGAGCTTCTGCGCCTCGGCGTGAAAGTGCTTGACCGCACCGAAGCCACCGCATTGCTCACCACCGCCCGGAACGGCAAAAAGCATGGCGCAGGCGCCTGCGCCATGGACGTGCGCACCGGCAAGTTCTACATCCTCCGCGCCAAAGAGACCGTTCTCACCATGAGCCGCCCGGCGCGCGTCTGGCTTTTTAACCCGGATATGACCGGCCTGTGCGAGTTCCGCCCCATGCAGAGCATCGGCAGTGGCCACGCCATGGGCTACAAGGCCGGCATCGAGTTCACCATGATGGAAAAATCCGTCAAGGGCGAGTTCTCCGCCGCCGGCCGCAGCTTTCCGCCCTACGGCGCAGGCAATAACCACAACACGTGGTATGCCGCAACGATGGTCGACGCCCGCGGCGTGGAAATCCCCTACGTCGACCGCGACGGTAATGAGCTTAAAACCGTCTCCGAGCGCTACTATCCCGCTCCCGGCCAGAAATTTTTCTTAAAGGGCGGCGTCATCGATAACCCGAAGTACGAGTACCGCGGCCCCGAAACGCTCGATTTTGAAGAGCTCATGCGCCGCGGCTACCAGCTGCCGTTCTACGCAGACCTCAGCCGTATGCCCGACGCGGAGCGCCGCGTCATCTGGGGCATGATGGTCGGCGAAGAGGGCAAAACAAAAATTCCGATCCTCAAAAATTACACGGAGCGTGGATTTGACCCCCAAAAGCACATGCTGCAAAGCTACGGCACGGGCTGGCAGTCCGCAAATTTCCTTGAGCAGGAACGGCAGCTGTTCGGCGCGCCGGGCGGCGTTTGGCACGATTGGGACCTCAAAACAAACATCGACGGCATCTACGCCGCCGGCGACCAGCTCTACGCTTCGGACTGCGCCGGTTTCGCCTGCGCCACGGGCTACTACGCCGGCCGCAAAGCCGCCGCAGCTGCCAAAACACTCGATACCCTGCCCGCCTATAATGAAGCGGAAGCCGCAGCCGAGCGCGAACGCCTGCTCGCCCCCATCCGCCGCGAAGACGGCATGGATTGGCGCGAACTCAACATGGCCATCTCCAAAGCCATGCAGAACTACTGCGGCGGCGTAAAGTGCGATGCGCTTTTGCATGAGGGTCTCGACCTGCTCGAAAGCTTTGAAACCGAGATTGTCCCGCAGATCAGCTGCAAAAACCCGCACGAGCTCATGCGCGCGCACGAGGTCTTTGACATTTTGTCCGTCTCCAAGTTAATTTTGCACGCCTGCCTCTCCCGCAAAACGTCGTCCGAGCCGCTGTTTTTCAAGCGCACGGACAGCACCGAGACCGACCCCGAGCGCGACCGCCGCTTCATCACCGTCCGACAAGAAAACGGCGAAGTCATCTACGGCAGCCATCCGCTCTACTATTTCGGCGACCTCGAGACCGAGTACGAAAAGCGCAACGGGGATTACATCAGAACCGAGCAGAAGGGGGCGTATCGGAAATGAGCGAGCTTCAAAACAAAATTCTCACGGCAGAACCCGTGCCGTGCAGCACACACCCGATTCTTTACGATAAAACAAAATGCGTCGGCTGCAACGCCTGCGTCAACATCTGTCAGGTGGATATCCTCATCCCCTCGCCCGAAAAAGGCAAGCACCCCATCGTGCTCTACCCCGGCGAGTGCTACTACTGCGGTGCATGCGTCATGGCGTGCCCGCACAACGGTGCCATCCGCCTCGAGCACCCCCTCATGAACCGCGCAAAGTTTGTCCCCGTCCGTTACCCGGAAGAGAAATAACCAAAACATAAAAACGCAAAAATGCCCTGCCTGTGCTTAAAAACACAAGCAGGGCATTTTCCATTTTCTACGATACCTAATCAAACGGTCGTGCAAAACGCCGTCTTGTTTCTCGAAAGACGTTTTAGAAGATCAGCTGTTGATGAGCTGCTTATACAAACGAATGTAATCGTTTGCGGAGCGGCCCCAGCTGTTGTCGCACGCCATTGCGCGCTCCACAAGCACCTTCCAGCCGTCCTTGCTCTCGTTATACGCGTAGATCGCGCGGTGCACGGAGTTCAGCATATCCTGCGTGTCATACGTCTGGAACGTGAAGCCGTTGCCCTTGCCGTCGCCGCTGTCCGTAATGGAGTCCTTCAGGCCGCCCGTTTCGCGTACGACCGGAATGGAACCGTAGCGCAGCGCCACCATCTGTGAAAGACCGCACGGCTCGCTCTTGCTCGGCATCAGGAAAATATCGGAGCCGCCGTAGATCTTGCGCGCAAGCTCCGGCACAAAGCCCTGGCACAGCACAAATCTGCCCGGATACTTCGCCTGCATCTCTTTAAAGAACTGCTCATACTCCCAGTCGCCGCTGCCAAGGACCACAAACTGCGCATTCGAGTACGTCATGATGTTATCCACGCCGCCCTTTACAAGGTCAAGGCCCTTGTGGGAGACAAGGCGCGTTACCATACCGATGAGCGGCACATCCGGGTCAACGGCAAGGCCGAGGCGCTCCTGCAGTTTTGCCTTGTTGACGGCTTTGCCCTCCAGATGCTTTGCGTCATACGTCTCATACAGATTCTTGTCCGTCGCCGGGTCATAGCCCACCACGTCAATGCCGTTCAAAATGCCGGAAAGTTTCCAGGCACGCTCGCGCAAAATCGGGTCCAGCTTGTGGGCGAACCACGGATCAAGAATTTCCTTCGCGTACGTCGGGCTCACGGTAGAGACCCAGTTCGCGCTCTCAATCGCGCCCTTCATCAGGTTCACGCAGTCGTTGTATTCGAGTAAGCTCTGCTCGCTCTTCGGAATACCGAAAACGTCCTCCAGAATCTCAAAGCCGTACTGGCCCTGATACTGGATATTGTGAATGGTGAACAGCGTCTTAATGCCGCTGTACCAGTCGTTGTTTGCATAGAACAAACGGTAGTAGATCGGCACCAGCGCCGTCTGCCAGTCGTTCGCGTGGATCACATCAGGCTTAAATTCAATGTACGGCAACATCTCCAAAACGGCACGGGAGAAGAACGCAAAGCGCTCCGCGTCGTCAAAGTGACCGTAAAGTCCTTGGCGCTTAAAGTAGTACTGGTTATCGATGAGGTAGTAAATGACATTGCCTACCTTCGCCTCAAAAATACCGCAATACTGGCGACGCCAAGCCACCGGCACACTGATGCTTGTTAAAAACTTCATGTTGTCGCGTAATTCCTGCGGCACGCTTTCATACAGCGGCATCACCACGCGGCAACCAATCAGACGTGCGCGCAGCGCCTGCGGCAAAGAACCCGCTACGTCTGCAAGGCCGCCCGTTGCGGCAAAAGGCAACGCTTCACTGGCACAAAACAAAACTTTCATATCAATTACACCGCTTTCCTTTCCTTCGTTTTTCGGGGCAGCTTAGACCTTGCTTTCCTTTGCAATGTACACCGGGTAGGTCTGATAGCCCATCAGCGTGCGGTTCTCTTCAATCTCCACGTTCTTGTCCGCCACAACATAATCGAGCCGACTGTTCGCGCCGATGACCGTGTCCTGCATGATAACGCAGTTGCGAACCTTCGCGCCTTTGCCGATCTTCACGCCGCGGAACAGCACACAGTTTTCCACTTCACCGTCTATCACGCAGCCGTCTGCAACAAGACAGTTGGTGGCATACGAATTCAAACCGTATTTCGCCGGCATATCATCGCGCACCTTCGTGTAGATCGGGCGGTTCGGATTGAACAGCTCTGCGCGCACGCGCGGATCCATCAAACCCATGTTAGCGTTAAAGTACGCTTCAAACGAGGAAATTTGATATGCAATACCCTTAAATTCATAACCCATCACGCGCAGTTCGGGAATTACGCGCTGAACCATATCTTTATCAAAGTCATATTCGTTGCGGCTCATGCATCCTTCAACGAGCTGAAGCAGCAGTTCGCGGCTAAGGATATACATACCGATGCCGTAATTTACACCGTGCTCGCTTCCGCGGTGCAGAAGCAACTCGCGAATGCGGTTCTCGGGGTCTACCATATAGATGTTGTTGCGGTCTACGTCCGGCGAAGTGCCATGGCGGTAAATGACCGTAATGTCCGCGTTCTGGCGCACATGCTGCTCCAGTGCCTCGCGGTAATCGATGTTGCAGACCATATCGCAATCGGAGAGAATCACATATTCCTCAAGGGAATTTTTCAGGAAGCGGCGAATGGAATCGAGCGATTCGATCTTGCCGTCGGTTCTCGAAGTCGATTTGCCGAACGGCGGCAGCAGGTACAGACCCTCGCGCTTTCTCGAAAGGTCCCAGGCCTTGCCGGAGCCGAGGTGGTCCATCAAGGACTGGTAGTTATCCTCCGTGATGATGCCGACCTTGTTGAGGCCGGAGTTCACCATGTTGGAGAGGGTGAAGTCAACCAAACGGTAACGGCCGCCGAACGGCACGGAAGCCATCACGCGCAGCTCCGTCAGGTCGCGTACTCTTTCTTCGTGTGCATAGGCAAAGATGATGCCCAAAACATTATTTCCAAACATTATGCCTGCGCCTCCTTATCGATCATTTCCTTCGGCGCCACAATGGTGCCCTCAGAGAGCTTGCAGTCCGGGCCTACGACCGCCACGCCCCAATCGTCCCTGTTTTCCATGTCCTCCGGGCGTTTACCGATGACGCAGTTCTTGCCGATGACGGCGTTCTCCGCCACGATCGCATACTGCACCTTCGCACCTTCTTCAATCACAGCGCCCGGCATCACGATGGAGTCCGTCACAGTCGCGGTCGGCGCCACATAAACGCCGTGGAACAATACGGAGAACTCAAGATCGCCGTATACGTTGCAACCCTCTGCTACGAGTGAGTTCTGCACCTTTGCGCCCTTTGCAATGTAATGCGGCGGCATGACCGGGTTTCTGGAATAAATTTTCCAGTCTTCGCGGGAAAGGTCAAGACCGGCCTTCGGGTTCAAAAGGTCCATATTGGATTCCCACAGGCTGTCAATCGTGCCGACGTCCTTCCAGTAGCCCTCAAAGCGGTACGCAAACATACGCTCGCCTGCGTTCAGCATGGTGGGCAGCACATCCTTACCGAAGTCATTCGAGGAATTCGGGTCCTTCTCGTCCGCTTCCAGATACGCGCGCAGCTTCTTCCAGGAGAAGACGTAAATACCCATGGAAGCCTTGTTGCTCTTCGGCACAGCCGGCTTCTCGTCAAATTCGTAAATAGAGCCGTCCGGGTTCGTGTTCAGAATACCGAAGCGGGAAGCCTCCTCCATCGGCACTTCGTAAACGGCGATGGTGCAGGCCGCATCGTGCTCCTTGTGATACGCAATCATCTTGGAGTAATCCATCTTGTAGATGTGGTCGCCGCTCAGCACAACCACGTAATCCGGGTTGTAGCGCTCAATAAACGGTATATTCTGGTAAATGGCATTTGCCGTACCCTTGTACCAGTCAGAGCCGCTGCTCTGCTCGTACGGCTGCAAAATATGTACGCCGGCGTTCATACTGTCGAGATCCCACGGCTGGCCGGAACCGATGTATTCGTTCAGCTCGAGCGGCTGATACTGTGTCAGAACACCCACGG
>OLOQ01000917.1_pt1 | contig 30250 bp, 31 predicted proteins | sample 1673101 | NCBI WGS metagenome assembly OLOQ01 (sample SAMEA3136754, study PRJEB25190) | human gut metagenome | biome: human gut; feature: human-associated habitat; material: faeces | place: Austria | collected 2013 | reverse complement strand
AGACCTTTTAGCCATTACCACGAAAGGGGGTTATCTCATTGGCAAAAAAGGAAACATCAAATCCCACTGTGCCTGTGCTTCCCATGCTCAAAACGGTTGAGCAGATGAGCCGAATCAGCGGCATAGGAGAAAATAAGCTGCGCGAGCTGATGGACAGCGGCGAGCTTGAATATATACAAAACGGAAACCGCCGTTTGCTTGCCGACGCTGCTATTTGGGACTGGTACGAGAGGGCAAAGCGAAAGGTAGCTCCCCAAAACCAGGAGGGAGGTAAGTAGCTATGGCGGTATCATCTAGAAAAGTTCAGAATAAGCGCGACAGCAACGGTGTTTTGACTGGAAAGGCAGGTACCGTCTATGACGTAAACATTAAATACACCGGGCAGGACGGGAAAAAGAAATCCTACGCAAAAAAGGGCTTTGCAACCAAAAAAGAAGCGACGCAGCATGAAGCTGAAATGAAAGCAAAGCTTGCCAATCCTGTTTACAGCCCGGTCGTTGCTTCACAAGGCAAGCAGACCGTCAAAGAGTATTTGGAGGAATGGGTAGAAAACCACGGCAAGGCTAACTTGCGTCCAAGCACCTTTGCGGGATATAAGAGCCATATTCGCAATCATATCGTGCCATATATCGGTCATGTGCAGCTTAACCAACTGACCCCGGCGATGCTTGATAATATGTTTCAGCAGCTATTTGACAAGGGCTTATCCAATAGCACCGTTCGATACGCGCAGCGCATATTGAGCGTATCAATGGAACACGCCCGGAAGTACCGATACATTGAACATAACCCCGCCCGCGACATTATAACAAAGTTCGGCAAGCAAGCGAAAACGCCTGATCCGTACACCATTGAGCAAATGCAGACCTTTATGAGCAATGTGATAGGTACGGAATGGGAAATGCCTGTTGTGCTTGCCGGAATGTATGGGCTTCGTATGAGTGAGATTATCGGATTGCGGACAACAAACATCGACCTTGAAAAAATGCAGTTTGGCGTTGTAGAGCAAATGCCCTTCAAGGTGCCGCCGGGAACAAAGACCATTACGGAAATGGCACCGACAAAATCCAATGATCGTATTTTACCGATTACCGAAGAAGCATTGCCGTACTTCCTGCGGCAATTTGATTTGATTGCGCGGCAAAAGGCTTTGACCGAGGCGGGCGGTGGGGTGTACTATGATAATAAACTCTTTATTGCAAAGCCTGACGGTTCGCCGCAGCGCAGAGATAGAATGTCGGCAAACTTCGGACAGCTTATCCGACACCTTGAAATGCCGCATATCCGCTTTCACGATTTACGCCATACGGCAGCTACCAATATGCACCAACTGACAGGCGACTTCTACACAGTTGGCGAGATTTTGGGGCATACATTAAAGGGCATTGGAATATCCCTTGGTATTTCCACAAACCTTGAAGCGGTAACGGCACAGTATGTTGATGTGCGGCTTGAAAGAAAACAAAGCGTACTGCAAACCTATCATAAAGCACTGCAACCGAAAACAACCGTTACAGGAAAAGAAGCAGGGCAAGAAACATCGAAGAAAGCGAAAAAGAAAAGCAGCGAAATGGAGCTATAACGGCAATATCTTTTTATAGCTCCGCGCTGCTTTTCATAGCTTTTTAGCAGTTCCGGGCACCATTGGGGCACCACAGTATACATCTTTCTTGTATAGTGTGTATGATATGGAATGAGCCGGGCACCACAAAGCGGGGCACCAAGGGCACCATTTGAATTGTTTTCCCAAAAATAGATGCTGCCCGAACAAAAGAAAAAGCCTTGAAAACATAGAGTTTTCAAGGCTTTGATGGCGGAAGCGGTGGGATTCGAACCCACGTGCCCTTGCGGACAACTGCATTTCGAGTGCAGCTCGTTACAACCACTTCGATACGCTTCCGTGTATAAATATTCACTTTTGGGGACTAATCACATGATTTCGAGTCAGCCCCGTTATGACCACTTCGATACCGCTGCATATCAACCATATTACTATACCATACATTTTTCCGTCGCGCAATGCATATTTTCGCGATGGAGGGATTTTTTATGGTGATGATCTATGGACAGGGAACATTTGACAACTATCGCGCGGCGCTGGCGGCGGTGGGACTGGAGACGGAAGTCTCTACGGACACGGCGGTGGCCCGACGGTGCGAAGGATTGCTACTGCCGGGCGGCGGGGATATCTTCGGCGGGCTGGATCGCCGGGAAACGGCGGTCATCAACGCCTTTGTGGCCCGGCGCAGGCCCGTTCTGGGTATCTGCCGGGGTATGCAGGCGCTGAACGTCTATTTCGGCGGCACGCTCCATGACCAGATCGCAGGCCACCAGCTGGCGGCGGGGGACATGGTGCACCCTACCCGTGCGGAGGGACTGCCGGCGGAGCTGCTGGGCGATGCGCCCTATGTCACCAGCAACCACCACCAGGCGGTAAATGCGCTGGGGCGGGGACTGTCGGATTGTCAGTGGGGGACGGACGGCGTGATAGAGGCGGTGATCCATACGTCGCTGCCGGTGCTGGGGGTACAGTATCACCCGGAGCGGCAAAGCTTTTCCCACCGCCGGGAGGACGCTGTGGATGCCGCGCCGCTCTTTTGTTGGTGGGCGGCGCAGATAAAATAGGGATTATTTTGAATTTTATCTTGACATAATGGGTATTCATGTGCTAATATAACAAAGCTGACGATTTCTGCGGAGGGCCCATGCGGGTGTAGCACAATGGCCAGGGCACCAGCCTTCCAAGCTGGGGATGCGGGTTCGATTCCCGTCACCCGCTCCAACTTGTCACTATGCGCCAGTAGCTCAGTTGGATAGAGCAACTGCCTTCTAAGCAGTAGGCCAGGGGTTCGAGTCCCTTCTGGCGTGCCATTTTTTCTCTGTCGTCGGTTGATCCCATGTGGATGTCCATGTGGTGGGTGTAGCTCAGTTGGTTAGAGCACCGGATTGTGGTTCCGGGTGTCGAGGGTTCGAGTCCCTTTACCCACCCCACAGAAGATCAGGGATCAGGAAATGTCCTGATCCCTGATTTCTTTTTTCCGCACAGGGGTGTCGCCAAGTGGTAAGGCAAGGGACTTTGACTCCCTCATCCGCTGGTTCGAGTCCAGCCATCCCTGCCAGATATAGACCGGGCCGCAGGGCCTGTTTTTATAGCAAACGCTCCGTTAGCTCAGTCGGTAGAGCACCTGCCTTTTAAGCAGGGTGTCCGGGGTTCGAATCCCCGACGGGGCACCAAAAACTGACCCCCGTATCCGCGATGGATACGGGGGCTTTTTGCGTCGCATCATCCCGCCGGGGATGGCCCGGTCGCCTTTCCGTGGTCGCACAGGTCCCGCAGGGTGCAGCCGGCGCAGTCGGGCCGCCGGGCCACGCACACCGCCCGGCCATGGAGCACCATCCGGTGGCAGAAATTGCTGGACTCCTCCGGCGGGATGCAGGCCCGCAGCTGCTGCTCCACCTTCAGGGGGTCCTTGGACCCGTCCGTCAGCCCCAGCAGGCCGGTGATCCGGATGCAGTGGGTGTCGCAGACGTAGCCCGCCTGGCCGTACACGTCCCCCAGGATCAGGTTGGCGGTCTTGCGGCCCACGCCGGGCAGCCGCAGCAGGTCCTCCATATTGTCCGGCACCCAGCCGCCGAAATCCGACAGCAGCATCTGCGCCGAGGCCACGATATCCCGGGCCTTGGCCCGCCAGAAGCCGCAGGAGCGGACGTATTCCCCCACCTCCTCCGGGCTGGCGGCGGCAAAGGCCTCCAGGGTGGGAAACCGGGCAAACAGCGCCGGGGTCACCTGGTTCACCCGGGCGTCGGTGCACTGGGCCGCCAGGCGCACGGAAAACAGCAGCTCATAGTCCTTTCCATAGTCCAGGGAACACGCCGCGTCTGGATACAGCTCCTTCAGCCGCCGGATGATGGCGGCCACCTCCTGGGGAGATTTCATAACAGATCACCTCGCCCCTATTGTACCAGACCCCCGGGAAAAATGCAAATCAGGGGTGCAAAAGCCGCCGGAGTGTGGTATAATACCTGAGAATTTCCCCGGCAGGGGCCTTGCGCCCCGGGCCACACGAAAGGAGGCTGCCGCCATGCGGCCATTGGCAGACGAAATACGGCCCCAGACCCTGGATCAGGTGGCGGGACAGAAGCACCTGTTGGGCCCCGGCGCCCTGCTGCGGCGGCTCATCGAGGGCGGGACCTCCGCCAATATGATCTTCTACGGCCCCTCCGGCACCGGCAAGACCACCATCGCCTCCATCATCGCCAAGCGCACGGAGAAGGCCCTGTATCACCTGAACGCCACCACGGCGTCTTTGCAGGACGTGAAGGCCATCATCGCGGACGTGGACACCATGCTGGCCCCCAACGGGGTGTTGCTGTACCTGGACGAGATCCAGTATTTCAACAAGAAGCAGCAGCAGAGCCTGCTGGAGTTCATGGAAAACGGCAAGATCACCCTCATCGCCTCCACCACAGAGAATCCCTATTTCTATGTGTACAACGCCCTGCTGTCCCGCAGCACGGTGTTCGAGTTCAAGGCCCTGACGGCGGAGGAGACTCTGCCCGCCGTGCTGCGGGCCCTGGACATTGTCCGCAACCGCAGCCCCCTGCCCCTGACCTGGGAGGAGGAGGTGCCGGGGCTTATCGCCGCCGGGTGCGGCGGCGACGTGCGCAAGGCCGTCAACGCCGTGGAGCTGCTGGACCAGGCCGCCCGGCCGGTGGACGGAGGTCTGCGCATCACGGCGGCGGACGCCGCCCAGGCGGCCCAACGCAGCGCCATGCGCTATGACCGGGAGGGGGACGAGCATTACGACCTGCTGTCCGCCTTGCAGAAGTCCATCCGGGGCTCCGACCCGGACGCGGCGGTGTACTACCTGGGCCGGCTGCTGGAGGCCGGGGACCTGCTGTCCCCCTGCCGCCGGCTGCTGGTCATGGCCGCCGAGGATGTGGGTCTGGCTTATCCCCAGGCCATGGCCGTTACCAAGGCCTGCGTGGACGCCGCCCGAGAGCTGGGCCTGCCGGAGGGGCGGCTGCCTCTGGCGGAGGCCGCCATCCTGCTGGCCACGGCGCCCAAGTCCAACTCCGCCTACAACGCCATCAACGCCGCCATGCGCGACATTCAAAAGGGGAGGGTGGGCCAGGTGCCCCGGCACCTGCAGAACGTACACGCCGACAGCACCGGCAGCGGCAAGGCCCCGGCCTATCGCTATCCCCACGACTATCCCCACCACTATGTGGCCCAGCGGTACCTGCCGGAGGCCCTGGGGGACGTGACCTATTACCAATACGGCGACAACAAGACCGAACAGGCCGCCCGGCGGTACTGGGAGGACATCAAGAAATCGTGAACCGGAAAGGCGGGCAGCCAATGGACCTGAAGCTCCATGATATCGTTGAACTGAAGAAGGACCACCCCTGCGGCAGCCGCCGGTGGGAGGTGCTGCGGGTGGGGATGGACATCCGCCTGCGGTGCACCGGCTGCGGCCACGAGGTGCTGGCCCCCCGGCGCAAGGTGGAAAAAAGCATCAATCGTGTGATTTCAAAGGAGGAAACCCCATGAAAAAGCAAAACTGGACCCGTTATGTGGCCATGGGCGTGGCCCTTTTGATGGCCATTGTCATGATCCTGGGCCTGATCCTGCCGTATGTCGGCCTGTAAGGGGGCTGCGGCATGAAGCACTGCATTCTGGCCCGGTTCCGGGCCGATGCCGGGGACTGGCGGGCATATCTGCCGGAGATCCGGGAGATTTTCTCCGCGGCCGGGGACATTCCCGGCGTCCGGGGCGCGGAGGTATTCCCCAACTGCGTGGACCGGGAGAACCGGTATCACGTTCTGATCCGTCTTGCCATGGACCCGGCGGCCCTGGCGGCCTACGACGTGTCCCCCATGCACCACCGGTGGAAGGACCGCTTCGGCCCTCTGCTGGAAAAGAAGGCCATTTTCGATTTTGAGGAATAGAAGATCAGCTTCGGAGGTCAGAGAGAACAGAGATGAACCTCGCGGAAAAAATCGGGCGGAGGGACTGCTGGCGGCGGTGATCATCGCACGGAGCACCTCCTTTGTGTTCAACAAACTGGGCCTGGTATGCACCGGGTTCGGCTATACCCTGCAGCCAGTGGCCCAGAGCGGCACCACCGCCCAGCGGGCGGGGCTGCTGGGCGCCCTGAGTCCGGCCTTTGCCAATGTGTTCGGGGCGGTGCTGCTGCATGAGCGCATCACCGGCCTGGGGGCCTTGGGCATGGCCCTGATCCTGGGTAGCATCCTGCTGCCCCATCTGCTGCCCGCCGGGAAGAATACAGCCCCGGTTGCCAATAAGGAGTAAATAACATGAAATATCAGGCGATTCTATTTGACATGGACGGAACACTGCTGGACACCCTGACGGATATGCAGGCGGCGGTGAACCACATCCTGGAGAAATACGGCTGCCCTACCCGGACCTTAGAGGAGGTGCGCCGGTTTGTGGGCAACGGCGCAGGGCCCCTGATCCATCGGGCCCTGCCCCAGGGGGTGGACCCGGACCGGGAGGCAGAAATTCTGGCGGACTACCGGGCCTATTACCAGGCCCACAACTGCGTGGAGACCCGGCCCTATGACGGCATCGGGCCGCTGCTGGAGCGGCTGCGGCAGGAGGGGGTGCGGACGGCGGTGGTGTCCAACAAGCCGGATCAGACCACCCGGACCCTGGCGGCCCGGTTCTTCCCGGAGCTGGACGGGGCCATGGGCCAGCGGGAGGGCATCGCCCCCAAGCCCGCCCCGGATATGGTCCGGGCGGCCCTGGCCCGGCTTCACGCGGCCCCGGAGGAGACTCTCTATGTGGGCGACAGCGAGGTGGACGTGGACACCGCCCGGAACGCCGGGCTGGACATGATCGGCGTGGCCTGGGGATTCCGGGGCCGGGCGGCTCTGGAGGCCGCAGGCGCGCCCCTGGTGGCGGACACCCCGGAACAGCTCCTGGACATGCTGCTGGCATAATAAGCGGATCAGAACGGCGGGGCCTCCGGGCCCCGCCGAAAAACTGCCGATTTCGGCAGATTTGCAGCTTTTTGTGGGAGGAACCCCGCAATTTTGTGCAGTTTATTTTGAAAACGTCTTGCATTTTCCCCTGGGCAATGGTATAGTATCCCCAGGAGTTAAACGGCTCTAATTAAAGTCATCAAACCATAGGAGGTAACATCATGAAGAATTTCGGTCTGTTCGCCGCCGGTGTGCTGTTCGGCACCGCCGGCATCAAGGTCCTGTCCAGCAAGGACGCCAAGAAGGTCTATACCCACACCACCGCCGCCGTGCTGCGGGCCAAGGACAGCGTCATGGAGACCGTCACCACCGTCCGGGAGAACGCGGAGGATATCTATGCCGACGCCAAGGCCATCAACCAGCAGCGGGCCCAACGGGAGGCCGACGCCGTGATCGAGGATGCTTCCGAGGCGGAATAAGCCATGAAATGCAGCATTCTCCATGAGTCCGCCGGACGGCTGCGGGTCCGCCTGCACTGCCCCGCCATGGCCCTGCGCCAGGCGGACGTTCTGGAATACTATCTGCGGGCGGTGGACGGCGTCACAGAGGTGAAGGTCTATGACCGGACCCGGGACGCGGTGGTCTGCTTCGCCTGCGGCCGGGGGGACGTCATCGCCTCCCTGGCCGCCTTTTCCTTCCCCCGGGCGGAGGCCATGGACCTGGTGCCGGAGCACACCTCCCGGGCCCTGAACCGGGAGTTTGAGGACAGGCTCACCATGACCGTGGCCCGCCGCATGGTCTCCCGGCTGTTCCTTCCGGCGCCGGTGACCACGGCGCTGGCCGTCATCCGGTCGGTGAAGTACATCCGGGAGGGGCTTTCGGCCCTGTGGCATGGCCGCCTGTCCGTGGCCGTGCTGGACGCCACCGCCGTCACCGTGTCCATGGCCCGGGGCGATTTCGCCACCGCCGGGTCCGTGATGTTCATGCTGCGGCTGGGGGAGATCCTGGAGGAGTGGACCCACAAGAAGTCCGTGGCCGATCTGGCCGGGGCCATGTCCCTGCACGTGGACCAGGTCTGGCTCCAGGCCGGCGGCACCGAGGTGCTGACCCCCATCGACGCCGTCCGGGCCGGGGACCGCATCGTCATCCGCACCGGCAGCGTGATTCCCCTGGACGGTCGGGTGTCCGATGGCGAGGCCATGGTGAACCAGTCCTCCATGACCGGCGAGTCCATGCCCGTGGCCAAGCGGCCCGGCAGCTATGTATACGCCGGGACCGTGGTGGAGGAGGGCCAGTGCGTGGTCTGCGTGGAAAAGGCCTCCGGCGGCGGGCGGTATGACCGCATCGTCCGCATGATCGAGGAGTCCGAAAAGCTGAAATCCACCGCCGAGGACCGGGCCTCCCGGCTGGCGGACCGCCTGGTGCCCTATACCCTGGGCGGCACGGCGCTGACGTACCTGCTGACCCGGAATGTCACCAAGACCCTGTCGGTGCTGATGGTGGACTTCTCCTGCGCCCTGAAGCTGGCCATCCCCATTGCGGTGCTGTCCGCCATGCGGGAGTGCAGCGGGCACCATATCTCCGTCAAGGGCGGCCGGTTCATGGAGGCCGTGGCCCAGGCGGACACCATCGTTTTCGACAAGACCGGCACCCTGACCTATGCCACCCCCAGGGTGGCGGAGATCGTGCCCTTCGGCGGCCGTGACCCCCAGGAGATGCTGCGGCTGGCCGCCTGCCTGGAGGAGCACTATCCCCACTCCATGGCCAACGCCGTGGTAGAGGAGGCCCGGACCCGGGGCCTGTCCCACGAGGAGTACCACTCCCAGGTGCAGTATGTGGTGGCCCACGGCATCTCCAGCATGGTGGAGGGGGAAAAGGTCCTCATCGGCAGCGCCCACTTCGTGTTCGAGGACGAGGGCTGCCGGGTGCCGGAGGGGGAGGACGAGAAGTTCCGGGCCCTCTCCCCTGCCTATTCCCACCTGTACCTGTGCATCGCCGGGGAGCTGGCCGCCGTGATCTGCATCCACGATCCCCTGCGCCGGGAGGCCCGGGACGCCGTGGCCGCCCTTCACGCCTGCGGCATCGGCAAGGTGGTGATGATGACCGGCGACAACCGCCAGACCGCCCAGGCCGTGGCCCGGGAGGTGGGGGTGGACGCCGTGTATGCCGAGGTACTGCCGGAGGACAAGGCCGCCTTCATCCGCAGTGAGAAGGCCGCCGGACGCACCGTCATCATGGTGGGCGACGGGGTCAACGACTCCCCTGCCCTGTCCGAGGCCGACGCAGGCGTGGCCATCTCCACCGGCGCGGCCATTGCCCGGGAGATCGCCGACATCACCATCGCCTCGGAGGATCTGTCTGAGCTGGTGACCCTGCGCCGGCTGAGTCAGGCCCTGATGGCCCGGATTCACCGGAACTACCGGTTCATCGTGGGCTTCAACCTGTCGCTGATCCTGCTGGGCGTGGCGGGCCTTCTGCCGCCCACCACCTCCGCCCTGCTGCACAATATGTCCACCCTGGGCATCAGCCTGAAAAGCATGACGGACCTGCAGCCGGATCAACCCCAATAAAACAAGCACCGGAACCGGGGGTAAGCCCCCGATTCCGGTGCATTTTCTTATTGCTTTGGCGCCTGTTTCATGGACAGGCTGATGCGGTGCTTCTTTTCGTCCACCTCCAGGACCGTCACCTTTACCACGTCTCCCACGGACACCACCTCCGACGGGTGGCGGATGAACTTGTTGCAGACCTGGGAGATGTGGACCAGGCCATCCTGGTGGACGCCGATGTCCACGAACACGCCGAAGTCCACCACGTTGCGGACGGTGCCCGTCAGCACCATGCCGGGGGCCAGGTCCTTAATGTCCAGCACGTCCGTCCGCAGGATGGGGGCAGGCAGGTCGTCCCGGACGTCCCGGCCGGGCTTGGCCAGCTCCGCCGCCACGTCCTGCAGGGTGGGAACGCCGATGTCCAGCTGACAGGCAACGTTTTCCTCCCCCAGGGCCTTCACCTTCTGGGGCAGGTCCGCCAGCCTCCCGGCGGACACATCCGCCAGCGTATAGCCGCACAGGGTCAGCAGTCCCTCCGCGGCGGCGTAGCTCTCCGGATGGACGCCGGTGTTGTCCAGCACAGACTTGCTCTCCGGCACCCGCAGGAAGCCCGCCGACTGCTGGAAGGCCTTGGGCCCCAGCTTGGGCACCTTCAGAAGCTGACGGCGGCCGGTGAAGGCGCCGTTTTCCTCCCGGTATTTCACGATATTTTTGGCGGTGGCGGCGTTCAGGCCGGACACCCGGCCCAGCAGGCTGGCGGAGGCGGTGTTCACGTCCACGCCCACGGCGTTGACGCAGTCCTCCACCACCCCGGACAGAGTCTCGTCCAGCCGCTTCTGGGGCATATCGTGCTGATACTGGCCCACGCCGATGGCCTTGGGGTCGATCTTCACCAGCTCGGCCAGGGGGTCCTGCATCCGCCGGGCAATGGACACGGCGCTACGGAGATTCACGTCATACTCCGGGAACTCCTCCGCCGCCAGCTTGCTGGCGGAGTATACGGAGGCCCCGGCCTCGTTGACCATCATATAGCTGACGCCGCCTCCCAGGGCCCGGATCATCTCCACCGCCATCTGCTCGGTCTCCCGGCTGGCGGTGCCGTTGCCGATGGCGATGTGGGTGACGCCGTGGCGGCGGACCAGGCGGGACAGCCGGTCGATGGCCTCCTGCCTCTGGCGGGGACCGTAGGTGGGGTACACCACGGCGGTGTCCAGCACCCGGCCGGTGCCGTCGATGACCGCCACCTTGCAGCCGTGGGCATAGCCGGGGTCCAGGCCCATGGTGACGTGGCCCTTTACCGGGGGCTGCATCAGCAGGGGCTTCAGGTTCAGGCCGAAGTTGGCGATAGCCCCCTCGCAGGCGGAGGCGGTGAGATCGGACCGGGCCTCCCGCTCCAGGGAGGGGTAGATCAGCCGGTCATAGGCATCCTCACAGGCGGCCTTGATAAACTCCATAGCCCGGGACCCGGGTCGCACCACCGCCCGGCGCAGAGTCATCAGACCCAGCTCCCGGTCCAGCAGCACGGTGACGGAGAGGACGCCCTCCTTTTCGCCCCGGTTGATGGCCAGGACCTGGTGCCCGGCCAGCTTGGCGATGGGCTGGTCAAAGTCGTAATACAGCCGGTAAACGGTGTCCTCCTCCGTGGCGGCCAGACTCCGCAGATGTCCCTGGCGGCGTAGCAGCTCCCGCAGGGTCTTGCGGATGGCGGCATCGTCCGACAGCAGCTCTGCTGCGATGTCGTTGGCCCCCTGGAGGGCGTCGGCCAGAGTCTCCACCCCCTTCTCCGGGTCCACATAGTCCCGGGCAGCCTCCTCCGGAGCCGGGCAGTCCCGGCCCTGGTCCAGCAGCAGAAGGGCCAGGGGCTCCAGGCCCTTCTCCCGGGCCACCGTGGCCCGGGTGCGGCGCTTCTGTTTATAGGGGCGGTACAGGTCCTCCACCTCCGCCAGGGTGGCGGCGGTGTCGATGGCGGCGGACAGCTCGTCGGTGAGCTTCCCCTGGCCGTCGATGGCGTTTTTCACCTCCTGGCGGCGCTGGTTCAGGTTCCGCAGATAGCTCAGCCGGTCCTCCAGGGTCCGCAGGGCGGTGTCGTCCATGCTGCCGTGCAGCTCCTTGCGGTAGCGGGCGATGAAGGGAATGGTGTTGCCCTGGTCCAACAGGTCGATGACGTTCTGCACATGGGCCAGGGGCTTGTCCAGCTCCCGGGCCAGAATTTCGGCAATGGTGGGCATAAAATACTCCTTTCTTCCGGGGAAAAACCGGGACGGATGACGATCCGTCCCGGTTTTTTCACTTGTGATACAGGCGCTTGATCTCGTACCGGGGCTCGCAACTGACGTGGATGCCCAGGCGCTTATAGAGCTTCTCGTCCTCCTCGGAGATAATGACGGAGAAGTGGGCGTCGCAGCCCTGCAGCTCGTCCAGCTTTTTCAGCACCCGCTCCGCCAGGGGGTTGGTGACGGCGGAGATGGACAGGGCGATGAGCACCTCGTCGGAGTGCAGCCGGGGGTTCCGGTGGCCCAGGTGGGAAATTTTCATATCGCTGATGGGAGCGATGATGGACGACGGCAGCAGGTCCAGCTCCTTGTCGATGCCCGCCAGGGCCTTGATGGCATTCAGCAGCAGCGCCGCCGAGGGCCCCAGCAGGGAGCTGTTCTTTCCGGTGACCACCCGGCCGTCCGGCAGGACCATGGCCCCGGCGGGGGCGGCGGTCTCCTCCGCCTTTTTCAGGCAGGCCGCCACGGCGGGACAAATATCTGGCGTGACCCCGGCCTGCTGCATGATGATCTCCAGCTTGCGCACCACATCGTCGTCGCACTTGCCCCGGACCCGGTCCACCATCCCGGCATAGTACCGGCGGAGAATCTCCATCCGGGAGGCCTCCTGGCACACCGCGTCGTCCACGATGGCAAAGCCCGCCATGTTCACGCCCATGTCCGTGGGGGATTTGTAGGGAGACGCGCCCTGAATGCGCTGGAACATGGCGTTGAGCACCGGGAAAATCTCCACATCCCGGTTGTAGTTCACGGTGGTCTTGCCGTAGGCCTCCAGGTGGAAGGGGTCGATCATGTTCACATCGTTCAGGTCCGCCGTGGCCGCCTCATAGGCCAGGTTCACCGGGTGCTTCAAAGGCAGGTTCCAGATGGGGAAGGTCTCATACTTGGCGTAGCCCGCCCGGACGCCCCGCTTGTTCTCATGGTACAGCTGGCTCAGGCAGGTGGCCATTTTGCCGCTGCCGGGGCCGGGAGCCGTCACCACCACGATGGGGCGAGTGGTTTCGATATAGTCGTTTTTGCCCAGGCCGTCATCGGACACGATGTGGGCCACGTCCGAGGGGTACCCGGCAATGGGATAGTGGCGATAGCTCCGGACGCCCAGAGCCGTCAGCCGCTTGATGAAGGCGTCCGCCGCCGGCTGCCCGGCGTACTGGGTGATGACCACGGAGCCCACATAGAACCCCAGGCCCCGGAACACGTCCATCAGCCGCAACACGTCCTCGTCATAGCCGATGCCCAGGTCGCCGCGGATCTTCTTCTTTTCGATGTCTCCGGCGCAGATGGCCACCACGATCTCCACCTCGTCCCGGATGGAGGCCAGCATCCGGATCTTGCTGTCCGGCTGGAACCCCGGCAGCACCCGGGAGGCGTGGTAATCGTCGAACAGCTTGCCGCCGAACTCGATATACAGCTTGTCGCCGAATTGCTCCCGCCGGGCCCGGATGTGCTGGGCCTGGAGGGCCAGGTATTTGTCGTTATCAAAACCGATTTTCATATGTGCTCCCTCTTTCCGGTAATTGCTTCAACCCAACTATTATACACGACCGGGCCCGGGGAGAAAAGGCCTTTTTGCATTTTCCCCTCCGGCAAATTTGCCGGTTTTCGGGGCGGGATTTTGGGCGAAACGCGCCGTTGCGTTTTGCCCCCGGCGGGGGTATACTAAAAGGTACACCACACATGCAGGAGGATGCACACCATGCGCTTTCAGGTTTTGCTGAAAAAGGAAAACGTTCCGGGGACCAATTTCTTCCCCTTTTTCGAGACCGACGACATTCACGAGGCCAAGGACTTCGCCATGCGCCTGGCCTTTGAGGAGTTCAACCTGGTGAAGGTCATGGACACCAAGCGCCAGGAGCTGGTGCGGGACTTTGACGCCGCCATCTATCGGGAGTGACGCTCTCAGGAAAAAACGTGCCCTGTGCGGAAGAATTTCCGCACAGGGCGTTTTTTTAATAGCCCCGCTTCCGGTCCACCCGGTGCTCCAGAGGACGGCCGGCGGCGTAGTTTTCCAGATCCCGGCAAAACATGTCCACGTTTATGTCGCAGGTGTAGCCCAGGGACATATTCCCCGAAATGTGGGGCGTCAGCAGCAGGTTCCGGGTGCTCCACAGGGGGTGCTCCCTGGGCAGCGGCTCCGGCACCACCACGTCCAGGGCCGCCCCGGCGATGCGCCCGGCGTTCAGGGCCTCCATCAGGGCCTCCTGATCGATGGCGGTGCCCCGGCCCACGTTCACCACAATGGCGTCCCGGGGCAGCAGGGCAATGCGCTCCCGGCTGAGGATGCCTACGGTGTCCGCCACCGACGGCAGAGCCATCACCAGGATCTCCGTCTCCGGCAGCACCTGGTCCAGCTGCTCCTGGGGCAGCATCCGGTCATAGGCGGGATCCGGGTTCCGGCCGCTGCGGGACACGCCGCAGATGTGCCCCGCTCCCAGGGCCTTGGCCCGCCGGGCGAAATTGGTGCCGATGTCCCCGGCTCCCAGCACCGTGATGCGGCTGCCGTAAATGGACCGCATAGGCAGCTCCGACACCCATTCCCGCCGCCGGACGATGTCCTGGAACTCCGGCATCCGCCGCAGCAGCATCAGCGTCACCATGAGGATGTGCTCGCTGATGGTGAGGCCGTAGGCTCCGGAGGAGTTGGACAGCACCACGTCGGGGCTGGCGTACAGGCTGTCGTCGGACAGCTGGTCCACCCCGGCGAAGCCGCAGCAGTACCACTTCAGCCCCGTGGCCCGCTTCAGGTCCTGGGGATTGCACCATCCATAGATGATCTCATACTGCTCCAGACCCTGGGCCGGGGCCGCGCCCCGCCCGTAAAAATCCACCGCAAAGCCGCATTTTTCCGCCGTATCCAGCACCTTTTTCCGGCGCTCCGGCGTCAGGAAGTCCTCCATCACCGCGATTTTTCTCATTTGCCGTATACCTCCCATATTTTTTCCGCGCAGCGCATGCCGTCCGCAGCGGCGGACAGGATGCCTCCGGCATAGCCCGCTCCCTCGCCGCAGGGGTACAGCCCCCGGACATTGCACTGGCCGTTATCATCTCTTATAATCCGCACCGGCGACGACGACCGGGTCTCCACCGCCGTCAGCACGGCATCCCCCTGGGCATAGCCCCGGACCCTTCCCTCCAGCATCGGCAGCGCCAGGGCCATGGTCTGCCATACGAACTCCGGCAGACACTGCCGCAGGTCCGTCCACCGGACCCCGGGCCGATAGCTGGGGATCACCCGACCCGGTCCCGTGGAGGGCCGCCCGGCCAGAAAATCCTCCACCCGCTGGCAGGGAGCCGCATAGCCTCCGCCGCCCAGGCGGAAGGCCGCCTCCTCCAGCCGCCGCTGGAAGGCGATGCCCGCCAGGGGATGGCTGCTGCCGAAGTCCGCCGGGGTCACGTTCACCAGCAGGCCGCCGTTGATGTTCTCCCGGTCCCGGGCATATTCGCTCATGCCGTTAGTGACCACCCGGCCCTCCTCCGACGCGGCGGCCACCACCTGCCCTCCCGGGCAGACGCAGAAGGAGAAGGCGCTGCGCCCGTTTTCCGGGTGGCACGACAGCTTATAGCCGGCGGCGGGCAGGCACGGATGCCCGGCGAACCTCCGGTACTGCGCCGCGTCCATATCCGCCTGCCGGTGCTCGATGCGCACCCCCACAGCAAAGGGCTTCTGCTCCATCCGCACCCCGGCGGCGTGGAGCATTTCAAAGGTATCCCGGGCGCTGTGGCCCAGAGCCAGCACCGCCTGCCGGGCCGGCAGCACATAGCCCCCCTCCGGCGACGACACCTCCAGCCCCTCCAAGGCTCCGTCCCGGACCCGCAGTCCGGTGACCCGGTGGCCGAACCGCACCTGTGCCCCCAGGTCCAGCAGCTGCCGCCGCAGGTTCACCAGGGTCACATGGAGCATATCCGTGCCCACATGGGGCTTGGCGTCCACCAGGATGCTCTCCGGCGCGCCGCAGGCCGCCAGCTGCTCCAGAATCCACCGGTGCCGGATGTCCCGGGTGCCGGTGTTCAGCTTTCCGTCGGAAAAGGCCCCGGCGCCGCCCTCGCCGAACTGTACGTTGGACTCCGGGTCCAGCACTCCGGTGCGCCAGAAGGACGCCACGTCCCGCTGCCGGGTCACGGCGTCCTGCCCCCGCTCCAGCACGATGGGCCGCAGGCCGCACCGGGCCAGAACAAGAGCCGCAAACAGGCCCCCCGGCCCGGCCCCGATGACCACCGGCGGCGTCTCGGGGGCCGCCAGGGCCTCCGGCAGCCGGTACACCTCCGGCGCATACGGCGTTACCCGCCGGTCCCGGACCCGCCGCAGTGCGGCCTTCTCCTGCCGCAGGATCACCGCCGCCGTATAGACAAAGTGCAGCTCCTCCCGGGCGTCGATGGCCCGGCGCAGCACCTGAAGGGACAGAATGTCCCCCTCCGGCACCCGCAGTAGCCGGGCGGCCTTGCCCCGCAGCAGCTGCTCATCCTGCCCCGGGGCCAGCTTCAGCCCCTCGATCCTGACCATGGGCTTCCGCCCCCTTTCTTCATAGAATGTTCAAATTTTTCCGCCGTTTCTTAAAGCTTCGCTTAAGGTTTCCGCGTATACTATAAACCATCGAAAGGAAAACCACAGCGGCGGCGGAGCATGATACCACATCATACCACATTCCGCCCCGCCCGACAATAGGAGGTTCGCAGTTATGTATAACGGTGTCAACGATGAGAACAATCAGGGCGCTTTCAACGATGAAAACAGCTTGTATCATTACAGCTATTCCAAGGACCGGGACCCTCAGCCCGGACAGCCCGACCCCAGCCAGACCAGCTGGCAGCCGGCGTCCCGGCCGGAGGATCCGGTCTCCCCGGAGGAGCCCGTGGCCTACACCACCGGCACCTGCCAGGATGACCCCCAGCCCCCCAAGCCGGAAAAGGGCTCCTTCTGGAAAAAGACCGGCACCAAGGTCACGGCTCTGGTTCTGTGCTGCGCCCTGATCGGCGGCCTGTGCGGCTTCGGCGGCGCGTCCCTGGCCCGCAAGACCGGCAAAACCGCCATCCAGGAAACCGGCCGCACCGCCTCTGCCGTCAGCGTCAAATCCGTGGACGGCCAGACGCTGATGAGTCCCGCCGAGGTGTACGCCGCCACGGTGAACAGCGTGGTATCCATCAACTGCTCCGCCGTGTCCACCAACATCTTCGGCCAGCGGGTGCAGTCCGCTTCCTCCGGCAGCGGCTTCGTCATCACCCAGGACGGCTATATCGTCACCAACCAGCACGTGGTGTCCGGCGCCAGCAGCGTCAACGTCACCCTGTATAACGGCGATACCTATCCCGCCACTGTAGTGGGCGGCGACAGTGACTACGATGTGGCTGTGCTGAAGATCGAGGCCACCGGCCTCCAGGCCGTGACCCTGGGCAAGAGCGCCGACGTCAACGTGGGCGACACGGTGATGGCCATCGGCAATCCCCTGGGCGAGCTGACCTTCTCCATGAGCCAGGGCATCGTGTCCTGCTGCGACCGGGCCATCAACGTGGACGGCACCCCCTTCAACATGATCCAGGTGGACGCCTCCATCAATCCCGGCAACTCCGGCGGCCCCCTGATGAACCTGTACGGCGAGGTGGTGGGCATTGTGTCCGCCAAGTATTCCAGCTATTCCGACACCACCGTGGAGGGCATCGGCTTTGCCATCCCCATCAGCGATGTCCAGACCATCATCACCGACATCATGGAAAACGGCCAGGTCACCGATAAGGCCTACATGGCCATCAAGGCCGGCAGCATGACCGAGCAGATGGCTACCCAGTACAACATCGACGTGACCCAGGGTGTGTTCGTCTACGCCGTGGAAAAGGGCGGCGCCGGTGAAAAGGCGGGCCTGCAGCTGGGCGACGTCATCACCAAGCTCAACGACACGGACATCACCTCCATGAGCGACCTGTCTATGGCCAAGAAGAGCTATAAGGCCGGCGACACCGTCACCCTTACCGTGTGGCGCGGCGGCCAGGAGATTACCCTGAGCCTGACCTTCGACCAGCAGCCTCAAACCACCGGCACCGAGGACGATTCCTCCAACCAGAACCAGGGTCAGCAGGATTCCTACGGCGACCTGTACGACTACTTCTTCGGCCGGGGCAACAGCGGCCGCGGCAACTAATACGGATTGCCGATTATAAATTTAATCGACAATCCCGTGCGCTGCGCGCACGCACAGTGTGCCAGAGCACGCTGTGACGTCTCATACAAAACCTGACGCACCTTCGGTGCTATAAAAAGCTTTTCAAGCTTTTTAACAGGTTTTGGTATGAAAGAAAAAAATCTCCGGCCGAAGAGGGCCGGAGATTTTTTGGTTCGGGGTTATTTCCGCTCCGTCAGCTTGCTGGTGCACTTCTGCAGGAAGCGGTCGTTGGCGATGATGGCTCGGGTGTGGGTCCCCTCGCCGATGGGGCCCCAGTCGTCGCTGGCTTCCACCCGGAAGGTGATGAGCTTGCCGTTTTCGGACACGCCGGTGACGGTGGCCGTGGCCCGGACGGTCATGCCCACAGGGGTGGGGGCCAGGTGGCTGGAGTGAATGTCCACGCCCACGGTGCCCTTGCCCTCCGGCAGGTCCGGCTGCACGCAGTCCATGGCGGCGTGCTCCATCATGGCCATCATAAACGGGGTGCCGAACACCTCCAGGCCGCCGGAGCCGATGGCCCGGGCGGTCATCTCCGGGGTGACCACCTGCTCAATGGTATAGGATTTGCCGATTTCGATCATATCCGTTTCTCCTTTATACGCCCAGCCGGGTCCACAGCCGGTCATACAGCCGCAGGGTGTCCTTGGGCAGGTTTTCATAGATCTCGCAGCGGTCCAGGGTCTCCGTCGGGGGCGCCATGATTTCGTAGATCTCGGGGTCCAGCTCCTCCTCGTTGACCTCCGCATAGTAGGCCGGGTACTGCTCCAGGGCTTCCCGGTTGGGGGAGGCGTACCAGATATAGTCCATGTTGGCCAGGTTGGAGTCCGTGGAGGCGATGAAGTTGATCCACTCCTCCGCCTCGGACATGTGCTGGGTGTCCTTCAGGACGCACATGGCGTCCACGAACCAGTTGCTGCCCTCCTCCGGGATAACGAAGGCCAGATCCTCGTTGTTCTCCAGCATGGTCAGGTAGTCACCGGCGTAGTACATGGCGATGGCGGCGTTGCCGCCCTCCATCTTCTGGAACACCTCGTCCATGACGAAGGCCTGATACACGCCGCTGTCCTTGGCGGTTTTCAGCAGGTTGAAGGCCTCCTCCAGCTGGCCGGGGTCCGTGGTGTTGATGCTGTAGCCCAGGTCCAGCAGAGCTGCCGCCAGAGCGTCCCGGGAGTTGTTGATCATCAGCACCTGACCGGCGTACTGGGGATCGAACATGGCGTCCCAGCTGGTAATAGGCTCGGACACCATGGTGGTGTTGTAGATAATGCCCAGGGTGCCCCAGGTGTACGGCACGGTGTACTTGTTCTCCGGGTCGTAGCTGAGGTTCTTGTAGGTGTCGTCAATGAGTTGGAAATTGGGAATGTGGCTGTAGTCCAGCTCCGCCAGCATATCCTCCTGAATCAGGCGGGCGATCATATAGTCCGAGGGGACGATAACGTCGAAATCCGCGCCGCCCATTTTAATCAGGGAGTACAGGGCCTCGTTGCTCTCCGCCGTCTGGTAGTTCACCCGGATGCCGGTCTCCTCCTCGAACCGGGTGATCAGCTCCTCGTCGATATACTCGCCCCAGGAGCATACGTTCACCACCCGCTCCGACTGAACGGAGTGTCCGGTGACCACCAGCACCGCCACTAAGGCGCAGGCCATGGCTCCGGCCGCCACCCGGCGCAGCAGCTTGTTGGGCCGCCGGTGGGGCTTCACCGGTCCGCCGGAGGCGGCGGACACCGCCGCGTGATGCTCCCGCCGGGCGGCGTGGCTGTCACGCAGGTTGATGATGGCCAGCAGCACCAGCACCGTCACAAACAGCAGGGTGGAAATGGCGTTGATCTCCGGACTGACGCGCTTTTTGGTCATGCCGTAGATGGTCATGGCCAGGGTGGAGGCGCTGGTTCCGGCGGTAAAGTAGCTGATGATGAAGTCATCCACGGACATGGTGAAGGCCGTCAGCGCGCCGGACACGATGCCGGGCTTGATCTCCGGGATCACCACCCGCCAGAAGGCCTGCATCCAGGTGCAGCCCAGGTCCTGGGCCGCGTCGATGAGGTTCCGGTCCATCTGCCGCAGCTTTGGCCCCACGGACAGGATGACATACGGAATGTTGAAGCAGACATGGGCGATCAGCAGGGTGCCGAAGCCCATGGTCAGCCGCTCCGGCAGCACCACTGCCGACTGCCAGGAGTTCACCCACCCGGCAAAGGCGCCCCAGCCGTTGAAGAACACCACGAACAGCAGGCACAGGCTGACGCCGGTGACGATATCCGCGTTCATCATGGGGATGTTGTTGACGGAATTGACGATGGCCCGGCGGCGCCGGCTCATGGCGTACAGCCCGATGGCGGCAAATGTGCCCGCAATGGCCGCCACGATGGTGGACAGCAGCGACACCATCAGGGTGGTGTATACGCTGTTCATGATCAGGCGGTTAGACAGCAGGGACTCGTACCATTTCAGGGAAAAGCCCTTCCACACGCTGGAGCTGGTGCCCGCGTTGAAGGAGAAAACGATGAGAATGATAATGGGTGCATAGAGAAACAGGAACACAAGCGCCATCAGCACCCGATCGCCGACGCTGTTCTGCTTGCGGCCGGTCATAGCATCACCGCCTGTTCCTCGCCCTCACCGAAGCGATTCATCACCAGCATGCACACCAGCACGATGATCATCATCACCAGGGAGATGGCCGCGCCCAGCTGGGGGTTATAGGCCCCGCCCAGGAACTGCCGCTCGATGAGGTCACCCAGCAGAAGCTCCGTGCCGCCGCCCAGCATCCGGCTGATGGCGAAGGTGGACACCGACGGCACGAACACCATGGTGATGCCCGACACCACGCCCGGCAGGGACAGGGGCAGGATCACCCGGCGGAACACCGTCAGGCTGCCGGCCCCCAGATCACGGGCGGCCTCCAGCAGGGAGTGATCCAGCTTGATGATGACGGAATAGATGGGCAGGATCATGAAGGGCAGATAGTTATACACCATGCCCAGCACCACAGCCCCTTGGGTATTCATCATGGAGAAATACTCCAAGTTGGTGCCGAAGATGTGATTATAGAGGCTGATGAGGCCGATCTTCTGGAACAGCTGGTTCAAAAGGCCGTTGTTTTCCAGAATGGTCATCCACGAATAGGTCCGCAGCAGGAAGTTCATCCACATGGGCAGCATAATGAGCACCATGGCCGTCCGCTGAAAGGAGGCGCCCTCCCGGCTCATGAGATAGGACACCGGGTAGCCGATCAGCAGACAGATCACCGTGGCGATGACGGCCAGCTTGAAGGACCGGAGGAACACCTCCGTATAGCCCCCCATCTGCACGAAGTTATCCAGCGTAAAGCCGCCGTCGGCGGAGGAAAAGGCATAGGCCACCATAATGACAATGGGGGCCACCACGAAGATCGCCATCCACACCTCGTAGGGTACGGCGAACCGGGAGAGCTTATTCTTCATCCCCGCTCTCCTCCTCGTCCGTCTCCAGAGAGGCGTCCGCCAGCTCCTCATACTCCTCGGAGTAGGAGCTGTAATCTCCGAACTGGCCGGAGTATTCGCTCTTTTTCATGATGTGGAAGCCGTCGGGATCGATCTTCACGCCGATGCGGGCGCCCTCCGGGGAGTGATCCGTGGTCTGAATGAGCCACTTGAAGCCCCGGAAGTCCACAATGATATCGTACTGCATCCCCTTGAAGGTGACGCTGGTGACGGTGCCTACCAGCTGCCCCTGCTCCACGGGGACGATGTCGATATCCTCCGGACGGATGACCACGTCCACCGGCTCGTTGGGTGCGAAGCCGCCGTCCACGCAGGGGAACTCCCGGCCGTACATCTTCACTACCTTGTCCCGGACCATGACGCCGTTCAAAATATTGCTCTCACCGATAAAATCCGCCACGAAGGCGTTCTTCGGCTCGTTGTAGATATCCTCCGGGGTGCCGATCTGCTGGATACGGCCCTTGTCCATCACCACCACGGTGTCGGACATGGTCAGGGCCTCCTCCTGATCGTGAGTAACGTAGACAAAGGTAATGCCCATCTGCTGCTGGATCCGTTTCAGCTCGATCTGCATATCCTTCCGCAGGCGCAGGTCCAAGGCACCCAGCGGCTCGTCCAACAGCAGCACCTTGGGCCGGTTCACCAGCGCACGGGCAATGGCCACACGCTGCTGCTGGCCGCCGGAGAGCTGATGGATCCTCCGGTGCTCAAAGCCCTTCAGGCTCACCACGCCCAGCATCTCTGTCACCCGCTGCTCGATCTCGTCGGCAGGCACCTTGGCGATCCGCAAGCCAAAGGCGATGTTTTCAAAGACATCCAGATGGGGAAACAGGGCGTACTTCTGAAAGACGGTGTTGATCTGCCGCTTATGCGGCGGAACATCATTGATCCTCACACCGTCAAAGGTGACGTCTCCCGACGTGGGCGTCGTGAAGCCGCCAATGATCCGCAGCGTCGTGGTCTTGCCACAGCCGCTGGGGCCAAGCAGTGTGAGGAATTCGGAATCGTTGATATACAGATTGATGTGATCGAGAACCAGCTCGTCGTCAAACGCCATGCAGAGGTCCCGCAGGCGAATCAACTCTTTGGACATTTATCCTCCCCCGTTCGTTAAATAATATCTACCTCTTTTCTCTGTTCAAAGGGAGGCCTTGCGGACAGGCCTGATATCTCTCGTTGAAATTTGGCAGATTCACTATATATAAAAAGCAGGGAAATGTCAATGTATATTTTCCCCTGTTTAAGGAAAATTCTGCACGGTGGAGAATTTTACTCGTTTTTGCCGGAGATTTCCGGGGAATGGCAGAAAAAAGCCCCGGCTGCATCGGGCAGCCGGGGCGGCGGTCAGCCGAAGTATTTCTCCCGGAAGGGGACGCTCTCCACCTGAAAGCTGCGGCCCCGGAGGTAATTCAGCAGGCCGGCGTCCGTGGGGAAGGCGAAGGTCAGGCGGTAGGAATACAGGGCCTGCCGGGTCTCGCCGTAGCGGCGGTTCACCTGCCCGTCGCCGTACTTGCCGTCCCCCAGCAGGGGGCAGCCCAAGTCCGCCATGGTGGCCCTGATCTGGTGGGTGCGGCCCGTCAGCAGCTCCACCTCCAGCAGGGACAGCTCCTCACGGGTCTCCAGCGTCCGGTAGCGGGTAACGGCGGTCTTGCCGCCGGGAACGGGCCTGTGGTATACGGCCACCTGCTTTTTCTTCTCGTCCTTCAGCAGGAAGCAGGATACCTCCCCCTGCGGCGGCCGGGGCGTCCCCACGGTGATGCAGAGGTAGCGCTTGTCGATCTCACGATCCCGGATCTTCTGGTTGATGATCCGCAGGGTCTCGGCGTTTTTGGCGGCGATGACGATGCCGCCGGTGTTGCGGTCGATGCGGTTGCACAGCGCCGGGGTGAAGGCGTTCTCCCACCGGGGGTTCCACTCCCGCTTCTGGTAGAGGTATGCCTGAATGTGGTTGATGAGGGTGTTGACCTTCTCCGTCTCGTCGGCGTGAACCACCAGACCGGGGCGCTTGTTCAGCAGCATCAGATTCTCGTCCTCGTAGACGATATCCAGGCTGGGGCGGAACAGGGTGAGGAACAGATTATCCTCCCTGGGCTTGTCGAAGAACTCGTCGTTGATGTATAATTGCAGCACGTCCCCCTCCCGCAGACGCTGATCCCGCTGGGCCCGGCCTCCGTTGACCTTGATGCGCTTGAGGCGGATATACTTTTGCAGCAGGGCCGGCGGCAGCAGCGGCAGAGCCTTGGAGACGAAGCGATCCACCCGCTGTCCGGCGTCATTTTTCCCGATGGTCAGCTCCCGCATGGCGTGTTTCCTCCTTTGATGGATGCTGTTTAAGGCTATTGTACCTGATTTTCGGAAATTGTCAAAATATTTCGCAGAAAATGTTTGACAAGCAGGGTGCAATCCTCTATAATACTATTCGTGTCATTAAGAGGTGTACTATGCGATTGAATGTAAACCGACTGCTGCATACCCCCGACGCCAGTCAGGAGGTCCGGTTTGAGATGGATCTGTCTCAGCTGGATTTCGGCGGCGCTGCGCCCATTATCCGTCCGGTCACTGTGGAAGGCCGTCTTCGGAATCAGGCCGGGGTTCTGCTGTGCCAGCTGGAGATGCATACGACGCTGCACTGCGTGTGTGACCGGTGCATGGAGGAATTCGATGCGCCCAAGTCCGTTTCTTACTCGTGCGTTCTGGCCGAGGAGAAGCAGGAGGAGGACAGCGACGAGATCATCCTGCTGGAGCACGACGAGGTGGATCTGGCGGAATTGGCCAGAGATGCGTTCATTCTCGACATGGACACGAAAACTCTTTGCTCCGAGGACTGTAAGGGTCTTTGCCCCGGCTGCGGCGTGAACCTCAACCGGGAGCCCTGCCGCTGTAAAAAGCAGGTGGATCCGAGGCTTGCCAAGCTGGCCAGTCTCCTGCAGGAGAAGGAGTAAAGCGCTTCTCTATACTATCAATTACTGCTCAGGCAGTTAAGACCAAGGAGGTGTCAACATGGCAGTACCCAAGGGAAAAGTATCCAAGCAAAGACGCAACAAGAGACGCAGCTCCGTGTGGAAGCTGGCGACTCCCGGTCTGGTGGCTTGCACCAAGTGCGGTGCGCTGCATCTGCCTCACAGAATGTGCCCGGAGTGCGGTACCTACAATGGCCGTGAGGTCAAGCAGGTCAAGTCCGTGGCCGCTGGCAAATAATGATCGTGTGTCCTTGACAGGCGGGAAGCGTGGCTTTCCGCCTGCTTTTCTTTTTGCAGGGAAGGTCTGTCTGTATGATGCCTGCTTCGGCGGGATATCATGGTCGGTGCCGCAGCATGGGTGATGCCATGCCACGGCAGAAGATCGCTGCGGGGTGGTGGGAGGACACAGCTGCGAAAAGCCTGCCGCCATGCGCAAAGCGCAAGGCGCAAGCTTCATAACGAATCAAGCGCAGGGGAGACGAGCCGTCTCCCCTGCGCTTGATTTTACTCCATCTCATCCAGCGTCAGCCGGAAGCTGGGGAGGAAATGCTCCCGGAAATAGGTCAGCTCCGGCAGATGGAAATCGTCCAACGCCTGCTCTGTCTGCTCCGCCGCCCGGCGGAACTCCAGATTCCCGGCCTTCAGCTCCTCCAGACATTTGATGTGGGCAGACAGCTTGTCCGCCGCCTTCACCAACTCCTCCACCTCCGGGTCTGTGGGGGTCAGGGCCTCGGCAAAGTCCGGCTGCAGCTCCGGCGGCAGCATCCCCACCAGCTTGCCGCAGGCGATGTGTTCCACCTGCTTGTAGGCATCCCGGATGGCGGGATTGTAGTACTTGATGGGGGTGGGCAGATCCCCGGTGAGGATCTCGCTGGCGTCGTGGTACAGGGCCGCCACCGCCACCGTACCGGGATCCACCTGACCGCCGAAGCAGCGGTTGCGGATCACCGCCAGCGCATGGGCCAGCACTGCCACCTGATGGCTGTGCTCCTGAATGTTCTCCGGCTGGCTGTTACGCATCAGCGCCCAGCGGGAGATGAACCGCATCCGGGACGTATAGGCAAAAAAGTGTTCCATGTTATGTCACCTCTCCCATCAGGATATCGTTTACTACGCCTGTGATCTTCACATGACGAACGGTGTTATGGTAATCCTCCTGTGTCTGCACCTCCACCGGCATATAGTTGGGGGCATGACCGGCGGCGCAGCCGTCCTTGCGCTGCTCGAAGAGCACGGGATAAGTCTGGCCTACGCAGCCCTGCAGATAGGCACGGTGCAGCTCCGCCGCCACCGCCGACGCACGGGCGGCACGCTCCTCCTTCACCGGGCCGGGGACCTGCTCCATCTCCGCCGCCTTGGTGCCGGGGCGGATGGAGTAGGGGAAGATGTGCATCTGGGCAAAGTCGCAGCGGCGCAGGAAGGCCAGCGTCTGGGAAAATTCCTCCTCCGTCTCGCCGGGGAAGCCGCAGATCAGGTCCGTGGTGATGGCGGGCCGGAGGAAGTACTGCCGCAGCAGAGTCACGGACCGGAGGAACCGGGCGGTGTCATACCGGCGATTCATGCGCCGCAGGGTGGCGTCGCAGCCGGACTGCATGGACAGGTGGAACTGGGGGCAGAGGTTGGGGAGCCGGGCGGCCCGGCGGCAGAAATCCTCCGTCACGGTGCGGGGCTCCAGACTGCCCAGCCGCAGGCGCATCTCTCCCGCCGCCTGCGACACCGCCTCCAGCAGGTCGATGAGGCTGCGGCCGTCCTTGAAATCCTGTCCCCAAGAGGAGATCTCGATGCCGGTAAAGACCACCTCCCGGTAGCCCTCCCGCCGCAGCTGCTCCGTCTGGCGCACCGCCTCCTCCAGCGGCAGGGACCGCACCGGCCCCCGTGCATAGGGGATGATGCAGTAGGTGCAGAAGTTGACGCAGCCGTCCTCCACCTTCAGCATGGCCCGTGTCCGGGCCGCCATGCCCCCGGCGGGCAGCACCTCGAAGGTGCGGCGGCGCAGGGCCTCATCCACCGCCACACGGCTGCGGTGATCCTCCGCCGCCTGCTCCAGCAGGGTCAGAAACTCCATCCGGTCGCCGGTGCCGCCGATGAGGTCGATGCCCAGCTCCTGAGCCTCCGGGGTGTGGGTCTGCACATAGCAGCCGCAGGCAGCCACCACGGCCTGAGGATTGCGGCTCTTGGCCCGGCGGATCATCTGCCGGGATTTTTTATCGCTGACGGCGGTGACGGAGCAGGTGTTGATGATGTAGGCGTCCGCCGGGGACTCAAAGTCCACCAGCGTGTGGCCACGCCGCTGAAGTTCCTGCTCCATAGCCTGCGTCTCGTATTGGTTGACCTTGCAGCCGAGGGTGTAAATAGCAACTCGCATGGGGATTCTCCTTGCACTTTGCGGTTTTCTCCGATATAATAAGAATTTGTCTACATTATACGGTATCCGGCCGCCGGTGGCAAGAGGGTCTTTGCCCCTCCCCCCTGTCCGGCGCCGGTTTTTCTGAAAAAACGGGAGGTCTGCGCTATGATCTATCTGGACCACGCCGCCACCACGCCCCTGCCGGAGGCTGTGGCGGATACCATGTACGATGTGCTGCGCCATCAGTTCGGCAATCCCTCCGCCCAGTATCCTCTGGGCCGGGAGGCCAAGGAGCTGGTGGAGGAGGCACGCCGCACCATCGCCGGGGCGCTGGGGTGCCAGCCATCGGCCCTGCACTTCACCTCCTGCGGCACGGAGTCGGACAACTGGGCCATCCGGGCCGCCGCATGGCAGGGCCGCCACACGGGGCGGCACATCATCACCACCGCCGTGGAGCACAGCGCCGTGCTGGAGCCCTGCCGCCAGCTGGAACAGGAGGGGTATGAGGTCACCTACCTCAAGCCCGACCGCACGGGGCATATCTCCGCCGGACAGGTGGCGGAGGCCCTGCGGGAGGACACGGTACTGGTGTCCGTGATGCTGGTGAACAACGAGACGGGGTGTCTCTTCCCCGTGGCGGATATCGCCCGGCTGCTGAAGGAGCGGGGGAGCCGTGCGCTCCTCCACTGCGACGCCGTGCAGGGCTTTCTGAAGGTCCCCTGCGCTCCGGCGGGGTGGGGCGTGGATCTGATGAGCCTGTCCGCCCACAAGATCGGCGGCCCCAAGGGCATCGGCGCTCTGTACGTCCGTCCGGACCTGCGGAACCTGCGGCCTCTGCTGGCCGGCGGCGGGCAGGAGGAGGGGCTGCGCTCCGGCACGGAGGCCACCGCCCAGATAGCGGGCTTTGCCAAGGCCGTGGCGCTGCGGCAGGAGGGGCTGGAGGAAAAGCTTGCCCACATGGCCCGCATCAAGGCCTACTGCCGGGAGCGGCTGCTGAGCATCCCCGGCGTGGTGCCGGTGGGCGGCGGCGAGGCCCCCCATATTCTGGCGGTGTCGCTGGTGGGCTATCCCAGTGCCAATGTCATCAACGATCTGGGCAGTCAGGGCATCTGCCTGTCCGCAGGCTCCGCCTGTCACCGGGGCAAGGCCAGCCGGGGCTATGCCGCTCTGGGGCTGGATAAAAGGACCGCCGCCGGGGTGCTGCGGCTCAGCTTCGGGCCGGAAACCACGGAGGGCGACATCGACGCCCTGTACGAGGCGCTGCTGCGCCACAAAAATACGAGATTTTCCATGCTGTGAGGGATACCATGCTGCAATGTCTGAAACGTGAACCGGGCTTTTACCGGTATCTGTGGGGTCTGACCGGCCCCATCGCCCTGCAAAACCTTATCACCTTTACACTGGGCCTGATGGACACGCTGATGGTCAGCTGGCTGGGCAACACCCAGATGGCCGCCGTCACCACCGCCAACGTGCCGGTGTTCCTGCTGATCTCCATCGTGTTCGGCGTGCAGAGCGGCCTGAGCATTTTGGTGAGCCAGTACTGGGGCAAGCGGGATATGGAGCACATCGGCCGTGCCATCGGCGTGGCGGCCATGCTGGGTACCGGCCTGACGGTGGTGCTGGCGGCGGTGCTGTACCTGTGGCCGGTGGAGATCATGGACCTGCTGTCCAACAACCATGAGCTGTCGGTGCTGGGTGCGCCGTATCTGAAGCTCATCGGCATCTCCTACGTGTTCAATATGCTCTCGTCCCTGTATGTCAGCGCCCGGCGCAGCGCCGAGGACGCCGGCTTCGGTATGAAGCTGTTCGCCATGTCCACGGTGCTGAACACGGGGCTGAACTACCTGCTGATCTTCGGCAAGTGCGGCCTGCCTGCGCTGGGCATTCAGGGTGCCGCCGTGGCTACCCTGCTGGCCCGCATCACAGAGTTCGCCGTGTGCAGCTTCTGTGCCGTCCGCAGCAGGCTCCTGCCCATCCAGTGGCGGGCCTTCTTCCGCCCCGGCTGGGAAATGCTCCAGCGGTTCGTGAAGTACTCCTCCCCCGTGATCCTCAATGAGACGGCATGGGGCCTCGGCAACAGTATGCTGACGGTGATCCTGGGCTACACCGACAACTCCGTGGAGATGCTGGCGGCCAACGCCGTGATGGGCAACCTCAACCGCCTGTTCCTGGTGGTGTGCTTCGGTCTGGGTGCCGCCACCGCCGTGATAATCGGCAAATCCATCGGTGAGGGCCGCAGCCATCAGGAGGTCATGGACCTGAGCCGGACGCTGTTGGTGTTCACGGCGCTGGTGGGTGTGGGGCTGACGATCCTGTCTCTGCTGCTGGTGCCGACGCTGTTCGTGCCGGTGGTGTTCCCGCTGTTCAAGCTCTATGGCGAGTCCGCCGCCATCGCCACGGCGCTGGCGGTGACGGGCTTTCTGTCCATCCCCCTCCACGCCTACTCTATCTCCGCCGTCACCGGTGTGCTGCGGGCGGGCGGCGACGTGTTCTGGTCCACCCTGCTGGACGTGGGGCCCCAGTGGTGCATGGCCCTGCCCCTGACGGCGCTGCTGGCGCTGGTGCTGAAGGCGGACTACTGGTGGATCGCCGCCGCCATCCAGTCGGAGAGCCTGCTGAAGGTGCCGCTGTGCGCCCTGCGTATCCGCACGGGACAGTGGATCCACGACGTCACCGTCCGAAAGGAGCGTGGGCAATGAGCCTGTTCGTCTGCCCCATCTGCGGGGCGGCGCTGGAGCGGGAGCCGGGTCGCTACCGCTGTCCGGCGGGCCACAGCTATGACGTGGCCCGTGAGGGCTACACCCATCTGCTGCCCGCCAACCGCAAGCATTCCAAAATGCCCGGCGACGACAAGGGCATGGCCGCCGCCCGCAGTGTCTTTCTCAGCAAGGACTACTACGCCGCCCTGCGGGATGCCCTGTGCCGTCTGGCACTGGACTATGCCCCGGAGCATCCGGCGGTGCTGGACACCGGCTGCGGCGAGGGATACTACACCAGCGCCGTCTACCGGGCGCTGCGGGACGCCGGGAAGGCTCCCTGCATGGCGGGGACGGACATCTCCAAGGCCATCCTCCGCCGGGCCGCCAAGCGGGAAAAGGACGTGGAGTTCGCCGTGGCCTCCTCCTATCACCTGCCGGTGGCGGACCGGTCCATCGACCTGCTGCTCAACTGCTTCTCCCCGCTGGCGCTGGAGGAATTTCGGCGGGCGCTCCGGCCCGGCGGCACGTTTCTCTATGTGGTGCCGTCGGAAAAGCACCTGTGGGAGCTGAAGCAGGTGCTCTATGACCACCCCTATCCCAACGAGGTGAAGGAGACTCCCTACGAGGGCTTCGCCTACGCCGAGATCCGCCATGTGGAGGACCGCATCCGGGTGCTGGGGCAGGAGGACATCCACGCCCTGTTCCAGATGACCCCCTACTACTGGAAAACTCCCAAGTCCGGCTGTCAGCGGCTGGCGGCGCTGGAGGAGCTGGCGGTCACCATCAGCTTCGATATCCATGTCTTTCGCCGGGAGGCGTGAGGCTGCCGAAAAT
>OLOQ01000915.1_pt1 | contig 30271 bp, 23 predicted proteins | sample 1673101 | NCBI WGS metagenome assembly OLOQ01 (sample SAMEA3136754, study PRJEB25190) | human gut metagenome | biome: human gut; feature: human-associated habitat; material: faeces | place: Austria | collected 2013 | reverse complement strand
CTTATGCAATTATGCCGGGATTTAGAACACACAATACTGCTTCATATAAGCATCCATCAGAGGCAGGAGATGTGCGTACTCCTCCTTATCTGCAAGATACTCACGGATATCCTGCACGGTAACGAGCGCGTGGACCTTGATGCCGAACTCCTCGTTGACCTCCATGATGGCGGTTTTGCCGGGAACCTTGCCTACCTCGCAGCGGTTGACGGAGATGAACATATCGTTGACTTTCACATTGCCGCAGCCATAGAGGATCGGCATGGTCTCGCGCACGGCGGTACCGGCGGTGATGACGTCTTCGATGATAATAATTCTATCGCCGTCCTTCGGCTTGTAGCCGACGAGGCTGCCGCCTTCGCCGTGGTCTTTCTCTTCCTTGCGATTGAAGAAGTAGGGCTTCGAGATGCCATACTCGTTATAGAGGGACGCGGCGGCGGCTGTGGCAAGCGGAATACCCTTGTACGCCGGGCCGAACATGGCGGAGAAATCTTCGCCGACGGTCTCCTTGATGAGCGATGCGTAGAACTTGCCGAGCTTTGCAATCTGCTCGCCGGTCTTATAGTTGCCGGTATTGACGAAGTACGGCGTATTGCGGCCGCTCTTCGTGACGAAGGAGCCGAAACGCAGCACGTCTGCGGACATCATGAACTCGATAAACGCCTTTTTGCTTTCTGTCAGCATAAAAACCATCCTTTATTTCCGTCATGGGTCGGAATTTATTTTTATCAGTATAGCATAGATTTGTGTTTTCGTCAAAATTTTTTACGCGAACTTACGCTGCCGGAGAAAGGCCGTTTTCCGCCGACCACGTATAGACAGAATACGTATTGCCGTCCGTTGTAACGGCGATGGTGCCGTCTGTATCGGTGCGCAGGATCTTGCAGTTGCGTTCGGAAAGGCTTTCGAGCGTTTCGTGGTGCGGGTGACCGTATTTATTATCCTGCTCGCAGGATATGACGGCGACGGCGGGGTTCACGGCGCGGAGAAAATCCATGGAGGACGATGTGGACGAGCCGTGGTGACCGCACTTTAAAACGTTTGAAGTGATGTCCGTTTCGCGTGCTAAGATATTCTCTTCAACCTCGGTTTCGGCGTCGCCGGTGAGCATAAAGGAGATATTGCCGTAGGTGAAGCGCAGAACAGCGGAATAGTTGTTGAGGTTATCAAATATCTCGTCCTTTTCCGGGGATAGGACGGCAAAATTGGCGTTTTCGGGCGCGGAGATTTTTGTATCGGTGGAGATCTGCTCGGTTTGGACGTTTTTGTCGAGCAGGGCATCGAGCATATTTTCGTATGTAGCGGTGGTGGGCGTTTGGTCGTCGGGCAAAAGGGGCATGTAGAACGTGCCGATGGTGTAATCCTCGATAATCTGCTTCATGGAGCCGATGTGGTCTGCGTGCGGGTGCGTGGCGACAACGGCATCGAGCGATGTGACGCCGAGCGCCTGAAGGTCGCTTTCGATAGTCTCTCCCGCTTCGCGGGTGCCGGCATCAATGAGCATGTTGTAATCGGTGCCGATTTGAATCAAAACGCTATCCCCCTGCCCGACATCTAAAAAGTAAACGGCGCAGTCGGCGGCGTCGGTGCTTTGAGTGGCCTGTGCAGGGGCGCTTGAGTCTGTGTTCGGTGCACCAGTGAGGTACGTTTCAAGCTCCGGGAAATAATAGACAAGCACCGCCGCGAGCACAAGGGCGGCGCTGATGACGGCGGAAAGCGTTTTTTTGTTCCGGGGTTGGCGGCGACGGACTGCGCCGGTTCTTTTTTGTGGCATGAGTCTCTCCTTTTTGTTTACATAATTTGTTTTACGTGATACAAAAAAGCTGCCGCAGTTTTTACTTGCAGCAGCTTACTTTGCAAATCCTACTCTTTACTTACCTTGCGTTTCGTCCTTGTAAAGGTTAAAGCGGAACAGCTTGGATTCATCCGCTTCATTATCGCAGACCACAAAGGCTTCTGCGATCTTTCCGCCTTCGATCAGAGACGTAAGACCGATGAGCTGACACAGCTTGCTTTTCAGGTTCAGCTTATCACCGTCGCGCGTCATCAGATACACATTGCCCTCGCAGCTATCCAGTACAGACAGGAAGCCCGGAACATCGATGTCGTGAAGTTCGATCATCTTGGACATCAGTCATCTCTCCTTCGATATGAGATTTAGTCTCATTATGGTTTGCCGATAGGGTTCTATGTGGAAAACCATAATATCCTATGATGGCTTTATTCTATCACAACAGCAGAGAATACACAAGGGCTAAACGGAAAAAAGGTGTGTTGCATTCAGGTTAAATTTTCAGTGAATTTGTTAAACATTGAGAAAGTTTATGAATCTTTCCAATCATTCGCCGGAGGCACCGTAGTTCGCGAGCACGCGGGCGCTGGGATCGTTGACGTCGCAGCCCTCCCACGCTTTGTTCGGCATCCAGAAGTCCTTGACCATTTCCGCCTGACCGGGATAGTATTTTTCAAAAATTTCACGGTAGAGAAGGGATTCTTTCGTAAACGGCGTTGCGAACGGATATTTTGCGGCGCGGAGCTTCATTTCGTCATCGGTATACTTTGTTTCGGCGTAGGCCTTGAGGTAATCGACCATAGAGTGACCGACGGCATCGGAGAACGCGGCTTTTTCGCGGTATAAAATCGGCAGCGGGAGGTAATCGCCCTCGAACGCGTGGCGCAGGAGGTATTTGCCTTTTTTGTACTTGTTGAGCTTCATCTCGGGATCGACGGACATGACGTATTTGACGAAATCAAGGTCGCCGAACGGAACGCGGGCTTCGAGCGAGTTGACGGAGATGCAGCGGTCGGCGCGGAGCACGTCGTACATATGAAGCTCCCGCACGCGCTTTTGGGCTTCCGTTTGGAACGCGGCGGCGCTGGGGGCGAAATCTGTATATTTGTAGCCGAAGAGCTCATCGGAAATTTCACCGGTGAGCAGCACGCGGACATCGGTCTGCTCGTGAATGGCTTTGCAGACGAGGTACATGCCCATGCTGGCGCGGATGGTGGTGATGTCATACGTGCCAAGCAACGCAATGACGGTTTCGAGATTTTCGATAACATCGTCCTTTGTGATGATGACCTCGGTGTGGTCGCTGTGAATGTAATCGGCCACTTCGCGGGCGTATTTTAAATCGATGGCATCTTCACTCATGCCGATGGCGAACGTGCGAATGGGCTTCTTTAAAAGCTTTGCCGCGACGGAGCAGACGAGAGAGCTATCGAGCCCACCGCTGAGAAGAAAGCCGAGCGGAGCATCGGCATCGAGCCGCTTTTCGATGCCGGCAACGAGCTTATCATGGATGTTTTTACAGACAGTCTCGAGGTCATCGTGGCAAACTTCTTCGACTTCGGCGATGTCGCAGTAGCAGGTGAATTTGCCGTCCTTATAGTAGTGGCCCGGCGGGAACGGCATAACGCGATGGCACAGGCCGACGAGGTTTTTCGGCTCGCTGGCGAACACAATGTGGCCGCTTTCGCTGTACCCGTAGTAGAGCGGGCGGATGCCGATGGGGTCACGCGCAGCGATGAAGCTATCGGTCTCGGCATCGTAAATAATCAAAGCGAACTCGGCGTCGAGCTTTTTGAACATCTCGGTACCCTCTTCTTTGTAGAGAGGGAGTAAAATTTCGCAGTCAGAATCACTTTTGAAGGTGTAGCCTTTTCTCCGGAGCTCCTCTTTAACGGAACGGAAGCCATAGAGCTCGCCGTTGCAGACGACGGCGGAACCGTCCTGCTCAAACGGCTGCATGCCTTCTTCTGTGAGGCCCATGATGGCGAGGCGGTGGAAAAAGAGCCAACCTGCGGGCGTTTCCAGTGTGCGGGACATATCCGGCCCGCGGGAAACGGTTTTATCAAAGCCCTTTCGTAAATCTTCCAAACGAATGTCTTTTGCTGTGTAACCCATAATCGAACACATATCGGTTCCCTCCAAATAAAATAATTTCAGTCCAAACGCAAATAAAAAAACAGCCGTTTGTCCCAATTTCTTAGGACGAATAGCTGTTGTATCCGCGGTGCCACCTAAATTATCTTATAAAGAAGATCACCTTTACTGTCTCTAACAAGACAGGCACGGCTTAACGCGCCGCCACACGTCGCACCTACTGAGATATGCGCATCTTTTCGGCTTGAGGCTCCGAAGTGTTATTCGCCGGTGTGCTTACGCGGGGTTCACACTCTCCCCCGCTCACTGTGCAAAGCGATCTGCCGGGTACTTCTCTTCATCTGTGCCCTTGAATTATTATGCTAAGTTTATACCACCAAAATTTCATTTTGTCAACACTTTTTTGAAAAAATTTTTGATTTTACACGAAATTTGCAATTTTTCAGTTTATAACTTGCAGTTTGTAAGCGGTTTTTAGCCATACTAAAACGTATTTGTCAAAAATCAAAAAGCTCTTTTCATTTTACGGGAGTTGTATTATAATAAGCTTGGATAAAATGCAAAACGAAACAGGAGGTCTTTTCCATGTTTGCCTATAAAACTTTGAAAAGCGGCACTGACATTCGCGGTGTTGCAAGTGAAGGCGGCGGCGCGCCGATTAACCTGACCGATGAGGTCGTGGAGCGCATTGCAGCCGGTTTTCTCGTTTGGTGCGAAAAGCACCTGGACAAGTGCGCCGAGGGGCTGAAAATTGCCGTCGGCCATGACTCCCGCATTTCCGCAGACCGTATTGCGGCGGCGCTGTTCCGCGCGTTTACGACGTACGGTGCTTCGGTTTACGACTGCGGCCTTGCCTCTACCCCGTCGATGTTCATGGCGGTTTTGGAGCTGCCGTGCGACTGCTCGGTGCAGATTACGGCGAGCCACCACCCGTTCTTCCGCAACGGACTGAAGTTCTTCACGCCTGCGGGCGGCCTTGACAGCCCGGATATTTCCGAGATTTTGGAATATGCACAGAACGGCGCTGCGCCGAAGGAGACCGACAACGGCACGCTGGTGCCGGTGGACTATATGTCGAAATATGCAGATAATCTGCGCGAGATGATCCGCAAGGGCGTGAACGCGGAAGATTATGCGCACCCGCTTGCGGGCTTTAAAATCGTTGTGGACGCCGGCAACGGCGCGGGCGGTTTTTACGCGAACGACGTGCTGAAGCCACTTGGTGCGGACATTACGGGCAGCCAGTTTTTGGAGCCGGACGGCCGCTTCCCGAACCACATTCCAAACCCGGAGAACGAGGAGGCCATGGCGAGCGTTTGCGCGGCGACCGTGAAGGCCGGTGCGGACCTTGGCGTAATTTTTGACACGGACGTTGACCGCGGCGGCGCTGTGGACAGCCGCGGCGAAGAGATCAACCGCAACCGTCTTGTGGCGATTGCTTCCGCCATTGCGCTGGAGGGCAACCCGGGCGGCACCATTGTGACGGACTCCATTACGTCCGACGGACTCAAGGCCTACATTGAGCAGACGCTCGGCGGCAAGCATCACCGCTTTAAGCGCGGTTACAAGAATGTCATCAACGAAGCGGTACGCCTGAATAACGAGGGCGTGAACTGCCCGCTGGCGATTGAGACGAGCGGCCATGCGGCGCTGCGCGAGAACTACTTCCTTGACGACGGTGCCTATCTGGTGACGAAGATCATCATTAAGGCGGCACAGCTGCGCCGCGAGGGCAAATCGCTCGATAGTCTCATCGCCGATCTGAAAGAAGCCAAGGAAGAAAAAGAGTTGCGCTTCCCCATTACCGCGGAGGATTTCCGCCCCTATGGCGAGGGCACCATTGCGGCGCTTGAAAGCTACGCGAAAGCGCACAACTGGAACATTGCGCCGGACAACCGCGAAGGCATCCGCATTTCGTTCCCGGAAAACGACGGCGACGGCTGGTTCCTGCTGCGCATGAGCGTACACGACCCCATTCTACCGCTGAATATCGAAAGCAATTCCGTCGGCGGCGTACGCGTGCTGGCCGAAAAGCTGCTCAACTTCTTTGACGAAGTGAAGCCGGAGAATGTGGACTATGCGGCGCTGAAGGAATTTTGGGGAAAGTAAGCTGAAATTGAATATTTAAATAAAAGGAACTCCCGATTGCTGCGGTTCATCATTTGCGGCAGTCGGGAGTTTTTGGTTTTTACGGTTCGATGGGCGGTGTCGGCTGCGGTTGAGTAAGCGCGGCGCGGCGGGTTTTGCGGTGGTGCAGGATGGCGTAGATGGCGATTTGAATGAGCATGGCGAGGACGTTGGAAAGGCTGACTGATACGCAGACTAACCACAATAAAAGATCAAACGGATTGCTTTTGGGGTCTTTATCTGCTCCGTACAGCGCCCATGCGAAAAGTGCTGTGCAGGCGGTCTGTATGAAAAGCACTTTTGACGTGTTGCGTATCTTTTGCAGATAACCGTTTTTTTCAAACCGCAGATTAAGGAGCGGCGTTGAAGCCGTGCCGACCATGACCGCGAAAACGGTGCCGATGATTGTAACGGCGGTTCGCAGAATCTCGTCTTCCCTGCCCGTATATGCTATATACATAGTGACGGGTGTCGCGAACAGGAAATACACAGCAAAGCCGAAAACACTGGTCACGATTTGCGCGAGAAGTAGGGAAATCAGTGATGCCGATTTAAAGTGTTTTTGAAATTGCATAAACTCACCCCGCAATCAGTTGTATGAGAGTTACGATGAACAAGGAGACACACAGGAGGAAAACGGCGAAGGAGAGCTTGGCTTTGGGGACAGGTCGCGGGGCGGAGAGACCGCCGCGCGAGAAACGGTCGCCACCGGTTCTTTCCCGCGGCAGAAAGCTGATGAGGATGTTCCAGACCGCGAAGCCGAGGGGGATCATGAACAGGGCGATGAGCGGCACGGTTTTTGGGATATCCCCTGCATTGTGCGGAGCTTGCATCTGCGTGCGCATGATGCCCATGAGCGCGATACCTATGGCGAAGCAAATAAGCAAGACCACGGCGCGCACTTTGGAACTCGTTTGCTCCAATTTCTGCACGACTTTTTTATCAAAAAAAGCTATTGGGTGCATGAACTCTTCCCTCTTTCTGGTACCTATTATGCTTTCAGTATATAGTTTTTAATGCAGGTGTCAAGGGTTTTCGTCAAAACTCGATGATATGGAGTTTTTGGGCGACTTCTTTGGCGTCGCCGCGGCGTTTGACGCCGAGCTTTTGGAGGATGTGGATGACATGCGTTTTGACGGTGGCGACCTTGACACCGAGGATGTCGGCGATCTCCTGGTTGCTGCGGTTGCCGCACAGGAGCCGGAGCACCTGCATTTCTGCGGGCGAAAGCGGTTCTGAGAGCCGCGGCATGGGACGCAAGAAATTCGGGTACAAAACAGCCTGACGGCGCGTTTCCTGTAAAAGGAGTGAAAAGAAGGACTCGTCCTTTTTGTAACCGGTAAACGTCAGCATGGGCATTACAGCGGCGCCAAACTGCGCAATAGGCATAACGAAGCGGTACTCATGGGCGGCACCAAGCGCCTGCATCCACTCCTCCTGCCACCGGGCGTTATTTTGCCGCTGATAGCAAACGGCCGTTAGGATGCGGATATATATGCGGTCCATCACACGGCCGCAGCGCTCACAGAACGGGATGAGTGAGGCCAATGTGAGCAGCGCCGCATTTTCTTCTCCGAGCGCGATCTCAACCATGGCACGCGTTATATACTGGTAGCGCCACATGGTACGGATACGCGGCGTGATCTGGGGGGCAGATGTACGGTACCACTGCTCTGCCTTTTCCATTTCACCGGTGCGCAGCCATATACGGCAGCGCATGGCATCGATATTCGGCAGGAAACGCTTGTTGTCCTCCTCAAACTCTGTTCGCAGACTGTCTAAAGAAGAAAGCGCCATGATGGCGTTGCCTTGCTTCGTTTGGACGCGCGCCATGAGACCGATGATGGCGAACGTCATATCCGGCGTACCGTGACGCTCGATCTCGGGCAACTGGGCTACAAGCGTCATGAGCCACGGAAGGTTGTCCTCCCCTTTTTCAAATTTGCTTTCGCAAAGGGCGCAATCGGCAAAACCGATGCCGTCTTTGCCGAGAATGGCCTCCATCGGCTTGCGGATGGTTTTGTAGAGCAGTTCATCGTGCTTGGACCACGAGCAGAAATCTTTGCCGCCGTTCATAAGACTTGGCAGCATGCTGGTGACAGAAAACGTGGGTGTTTGCAAGCTTTTATCCGTTAGAATTTTGAAATAATTGTCGATGTTCTCTGCGATGCCTTTGCTGCTGCGCTGCGGGAGGGCGATATCGAGATATGCAAGCTTGCCGCGCACCTCTTTGTAGGCGGTGTCGGTCTTTTTGAGCGGGGCTGCATACTCCTGCAGGGCGGAATACCACATTTCGGAGGCTTCGTAATCCATGCAGAGGGACGTGAGCATGCTCATACCGCACATGAGCGATGGCGAGCGGAGAATCTCCTCTTTCGGGATGGCATAGTAATACTTTTCCATCTCATAGTAATGTCCCACACCGGGGTGCTGCTCTGCGTTGCGAATGAGCATTTCCGAGACACGGTGGTGGTCTTTGCAGCGCGAATAGCACTCGAGCGCATGCTCGTAATCTTCGTGCAGCTCATAGTAAAGCCCGGCGCGGCTGTACACTGCGGCCTGCTCCTGCGGCGTATAGACTTGGCGGAGTTCCCACAGGAGGAACTGTTGGAAAAAGCTCCAGAAGCGGTATTTCTGTGTATCGGCATTTAAAAGCATGGTGGTATCGTGCCGAACGATGGAAATAAGCTCGTTGATGTGGCTGTCGCCGGAAATCATCTGGGCAAGCTCGGCGTCAAATGTATCGAATGGGGCGATGTCGAGCAGCATACGGCGCAGCGGCATTGAAAAGCGGTTGAAGATGTTATCCTCAAAATAGTGATAGATTTCCTGCTGCACAATGCCGACGATCTCCGGCGTATAGGGCTGACCGTTTTGCATCAGGCGCGAAAGCGCCGTTAGGGCCAGCGGGTAGCCGAGAGAATCGTGGATGATGACGTTGATCTCTGCTTCCGTTGGTGTGCAGCCATTCTTTTCCAGAAAAACACGCACGGTATCGCGATCAAACAGCAGATCTCTGGCCTCGATGAGCTGCAAAAGCCCCGTAAAGCGGAACGGCATGAGCCAGCCGGGCAGCACGCCGCGGCTTAAAATGACGAAGTGCAGCTCCGGATTTTCGCGGATCCATGCGCAGAGCGTTTGCTGATCTTCCGGGTCTTTGAGCGCGGGCAGGGAATCGATCACAATCGCATCTACATTTTTCGGCACGGGCTCGCGCAGGAATTCCGGGTCTTCTGCCGAAAACACGCAGGTTTTGTGATTGCTGAGCAAGGCGGTGGCGGCTGTAGACTTGCCGAAGCCGCACGGCGCGCTGAAGAAAATGACGCGGCACTGAGCCCAACCCTGTAAGAATTGCTCGCGCAGCGATGGCTTGATGACGACTTCATTCATGTGCTCTACTCCCCTTTTATGGTTTATAAGCACAATATATCATATTTTGTGCCAAATGTAATCCATCTAAAGATGGATTTTTGAAAAAACTTTGGTTTTGTCGAGTAGAAAAGGTGGAAAGGTAGTACGATTTTGCGGAAATGAAAAAAGCCTCTCGGACACCGGCACGTGCATGCGGTGTTCGAGGGGCAATTTTGTTGTATTTTGTACAACTGTATTTCATACAGCTTTTATGCGGCTTTTTCCTGAAGCTTCTGCTTTTTTCTCTGCGTCTTCGACGAGACGGCTCTTGGAGAGGTCGGCGTGGCGATAATAGAGCAGTGTGAGGGTGCTGCACACGAGCCAACCGGCAGGGTAGCCTAAGGCGATGGGAATAATGGTGTTGGAGATGAAGTTCGCCATGATAAAGAGGTAAATCTGGCGGAAGATGACGAACGAGCTCAACATGATAATCATCGGTGCGCGGGAATTGCCTGCACCGCGCAGCACGCCGGAGTAAACCTGGTTGACGCAGCAGAACACGTAGAACGGCGAGCAATAACGCAGCAGCATGGAACCATATGCGACGACCTCTGCTTTGCCGTTGAAGAACGAGACGAGCTGCGGCGCGAAGATGAGCAACGGGATTGTCAGAACGACGGTTGCGACGACGGACATGAGGAACGCCGTGCGTGCGCCCTTCTTGGCGCGGCCGACCTGATCGATGCCGAGGTTCTGGCCGACGAATGTGGTAGACGCGAGCGCGAGAGACTGCATCGGCAGGAAGAGAAGCTGGTCAATCTTACTGTACGCTGTCCAGCCGGACATGCAGTCTGCGCCGAAGTAGTTCACATAAGACTGTACAAATACGTTCGAGAACGCGGTGATCGCCATTTGGATGGCGGCCGGGATGCCGACGCGCACAATCTTCGCGAGCATTTCTTTATCGAGCTTCAAGTATTTGAGCTCGACCTTGATGCAGGAATCCGTGCGGAACAGCGTAATCATCGTAAGCATGGCGGAGACGCCCTGCGAGATGATGGTCGCATACGCAACACCCTCAACGCCCATGCCGAGCGACAGCACGAAGAAGAGATCGAGAATGATGTTGAGCACGGCGGAGACGACAAGGAAATAGAACGGGCGCTTGGAATCACCCACAGCACGCAGAATGCCCGCGCCCATGTTGTAGAGCATAAGGCCGATGACGCCCGCGAAGTAGATGGTGAGGTACGCGGAGGACTCCGGCATGACCTCTGCCGGGGTCTTCATGAAATTGAGCACGAAGGGGATCATAGCGATGCCGATAATTGTAAAGAGCACAGCCAAAATGAGCGTCATGGCGATGGAGGTGTGGACGGTATCGCGCACCTTATCATACCGCTTTGCGCCATAATACTGTGAAATGACGACGCCGGCGCCGCTGGAAAGCCCTAAGAATATGCCGATGAGCATGTTGATAACGGGACCGACCGTGCCGACCGCCGAGAAAGCCTCGTTGCTGACATAGTTGCCGACAACCCACGTATCGACCGTGTTGTAGAGCTGCTGGAAAATGTTGCCGATGAGAAGCGGAAGCGCGAATGTGATGAGGTGGCGGAAGATGCTGCCCTGCGTCATATCCACATCGCGCTTATTTTTCTGCTTCAGGATGCTGAGTTTAGACATAATAATATCACCTGCAACTGATTATACACGCTCTGTTTGAGATAATCAACTAAAATCTTAAAAATGTGGAATATCTTTTACCTCGATACGCACAATAAACCCGGTTAAACGGAAAGGGTGGTCGTATGAAAAAGAAAACGCCGCAGCAATATGACGCGATGGTGCAGAAGGCTTCGCCGCACTCTCCCGTACTGAAAAACTGCCTGTTTGCGTTTTTATCCGGCGGGGCCATCTGCACGCTGGGGCAGGCGCTTGCGAACACGTTCATGCTGCTGGGGCTCGATTTAAAAGACGCGCGGACGTGCGTTTCAATCTCGCTCATTTTCATTTCCGCCGCGCTGACAGCCTGCGGCGTATACGACAACATAGCGAAATATGCCGGAGCAGGCACGCTGGTTCCGATTACGGGGTTTGCGAACTCAATGGTCTCCCCTGCGCTGGAATTTAAAAGCGAGGGCTTTGTGACGGGCCTCGGCGCGAAGCTGTTCACGGTGGCGGGGCCGGTACTGGTGTTCGGCATTTCGGCTTCGGTTTTGTACGGGATCGTGCTGTATATCATCGGGCTGTTTTAAGGAGGGCTTATGAAAAGACTCGGACGTTACACGCTTCTATTTGAGCGCCGCCCGGCGATTTTGGGCCACGCGGCGGTGTGCGGAAAAAAAGAAGCCGCGGGCCCGCTGGCGCGCGACTTTGACCAGACGTTTCTCGATTCTTATTTGAATCAGGAAAGCTGGGAAAAAGCGGAAAGCATGCTGCAAACGGAAGCCGCGAACCTCGCGATACGCAAGGCGGGGCTTCAAAAGCAGGACATTAACATGGTATTTGCGGGAGATCTGCTGAACCAGTGTATTTCGAGCACGTTTGGTCTGCGCGGAATGGACATTCCGTTCCTTGGGCAATACGGGGCGTGCTCCACGATGGCGCAAACGCTCATCATGGCCTCCATCATGGTGGAATGCGGCGCGGCGAACTACGCCTGCGCGGTGACCTCTTCCCACTTCTGCACGGCGGAGCGGCAATTCCGCACGCCGCTGGAATACGGCAGCCAGCGCGCGCCGACTGCGCAGTGGACGGCGACAGCTTCGGGCAGCGCGGTGCTCGGTATGAGCGGCGACATTCAAGTGCGGCACGCGACCGTAGGGCGCATTGTCGATCTCGGTGTGACCGACATGACGAACATGGGCGCGGCGATGGCCCCCGCTGCAGCGCAGACTTTGCTGGATTTTTTTAACGATACGGCGACAAAGCCTGAGGACTACGACCGCATTTACACAGGCGACCTCGGGGCGGTTGGCACAAAATTATTATACGAATTACTGCGCGAAAACGGGATCGTTCTGCGCAACCACGAGGACTGCGGGCTGATTTTATTTGACCGCGAGGCACAGGACGTGCACGCGGGCGGCTCCGGCTGCGGATGCTCAGCCGGTGTATTATGCGGGCATATTTTGAACCGCATGGATCGCGGAGAGCTGAAAAATATTCTCTTTATGGCGACCGGCGCACTGATGTCCACAACCTCTTCGCAGCAGGGCGAGAGCATACCGGGCATCGCGCATTTGGTACATGTGGGGAGGGGATAAAAAACCCGGCACAATCTGTACCGAGCTTTTACGGCGGATGATGCGATTAAGCTACATCATCCGCCTTATTCTTTCTTTTGAGTTTTGAGATCAGTTCGAACACAATCTCTTTTACGAGCGGTTCTTTGAGCAACAGTAAGACGATGCCGTAGAGGCCAAAAAACAATATCGCTGCAAACACCAGCAACCAGAATGTGCCGATTTGCAGATGACTGACCCAAACTGCGCTAAGCACAGCCGGAATGAGTGCTGCAAAAATTTTAAAATAATGTATATCCAGAAAAGCACCGCGCACTTCTGAACGCAACGCAATATACTGCACCACGAGCACCGCAAACTCGGCGGCAAGCGTACCTATGGCCGCACCGGCCGCGCCGTACAGCGGAATTAAAATCGCATTTAATATTAGATCGGTAACAGCACCGACGATTTCGGAAACGAGCACTGTTTTTTCACGCCCAAGCGGCACAAGAATTTGAATGCCCAACACATTTGTGATGCCGATGAACAATAGCGTCGGCATAATGATCTGCATAGGCAGGGTTGCCGATTCATACAGTGTGCCGCCGGTCAGGAAACGAATGCTCTGCTCGGCAAATAGTATGAAAAAGATCATCAGCGGCAGTGCCACCAGCATGACGAAATTCAGAGCCTTTGCACTGATACGCCTGAATTCGCCCTTCATCTCCATCTCAACATAATACGAGGCGCGCGGCAACAGAACCGTGCCAAGCGATGTAACTAAGCTGACTAAAATGACCTTCACCTTTACAGCTGCATCGTAGTATCCGACTTGTTCTTTTGTCGTCATAATCCCCAGCATGACGTTGTCGAGATTCGTATAGATTGTCGTGGCACAGGACATGGCGAAAAAGATCAGCACCGGTTTTAAATGACGGTGTATGCTGTAATATCCGACTGAGTGAAAATCGATGTACTTTCGCGCATGAAACAAATTGATGATATTTGCAGCACTGGATGCAAATACGGTGATGCCTCCATAAACTACATAATCGCTTTTTTGGTGGATCAAAAGAAACATGCCGACCATGGCGATGATCTTGAAGACAATCGACCGCACCGCAATATAAGTGTACTGCTCCAAAGCTTTATAGAGCCACTCCATACCAATGGCAGAAAGCAGAATCATAGAACTGACCACGATATACAGTGCTCTGTCCTCCCGCAGCCGCGGCACAAAAATAATGGCCAGTGCCAGCGCAACATATGATAACGCCCCGACTACAAGGTTAATGGCGAGCAGTTCGTGTGCCGTTCGCGTCAGCTGCTCCCGGTCATCTCGCACCATAGCGCAGATGCGTATGCCGTAAATTGGAATGCCGAGCTGTGCAAACATGTTGAAATAGGTGATTAACGAGATGGCAAACGAAACCTTGCCTGTTCCATCCGGCAACAGAATATTGGAAACATAGCGGAAGGTGATGAGCGGAAAAATGATGGACGACATTGTGAGAATGGCGTTCATCACAAAATTTAATTTCAGGGATTTCCCTTTCATAAGCAGAACCTTTATCCTTTCGGTCTAAACCGCACGGTAAGCTCCGCAATTCTTACCGTATATATCTTTATGGAAACAAATATTTGCCGACATACGGGATCTTCTGCAATACCTTTACAAGCAGCAGAGCGGCAAAATAAACCGCAAACGCACCGAATAGACGCCACCATCCGCTTAATGTATCGACCGAAAACCACGATGTAATTCGATCGATAACCAGCACGTGTATCAAGTAGATTCCAAAACTTGCCCCTGAAAGCCATTTGATGAGACGGATAAATTTCTCGTTTCGAAAAATCGGATAATCGCAAGCATACTTTATGAATACAAAAATGGCAGCAGCCAGAAGAATCGTCGGCCAATTTGTGTATTCCCAAGTCAGTTTATTTATAGCACCCTCGCGCACGGAGAAAATTACCGTGTGAAAATACCGAACCGCCGCGCCTAAGATTCCCAGCACATAAATTGCACTGCGTTGTAACCGGGAAAGCTCCGTTGTATGGAGGAGATAGCCAAGTACCGCAAAGAGTAAATACCCCCCCATCATGGGAAAAGCAAAGCTGCCCCAATATGTAAGTCCCAGTGCCGTACAAACAAACGGAAATACGGAACAGGACGCAAAAGCCAGAACTGTCATATACCAAAGGATTTTCCTATTTTGTACCAACAATGACAAAACCGGCAAGGAAAGATACACCACAAAAAGCGGCGGAAAGAACCAATACACCGGTACGATGGAGAAATTAATCACACTATTTAAAAATGCACGCCATCCTGTCCACGCGATCGTCCCCCGTGTGCGATAGAAAACATAAAAGAACACAGTCCAAATCACAAGCGGAATACCAGTTTTCAGAAAGCGCCGTTTTAAAAATACCTTTGTGGAATATCGTCTGCGGTAATTCATCAACGTGGCACCGGAAAGCATAACAAATACCGGTACTGCCCAATACGCCAAAACATCCACAAGCAGACTTTGCCGCCAGACGGAAGAATCGGAAAACGCATGAACTGCGCCGTTGCAATGCATACCTACAACGCAAAGACATGCCAAAACATTTAACACATCAAAATAAACAATTCGCTTTCGTTCTACTGTTTTTCCATGTTATCCTCTTAACCGTTCGCACCGACTTCTCGCTTTTTCATGGAAGCAAGTACCGGGAAAAGCAGGAAATTTGTAGATGTCAGCATTTTAAAGCTCTTAGCACCATTGAGTTCGGTATAAAGCGTTTCGCTTTTACTTTTAATCGTTTTCACCATAGCTTTTGCGGACTGCTTTGCCGCTTTGCTGTCTGTGGCTGTCAGATAAATGAAAAGCTGCATACCGGCAATTCGGGCGATATTTCTGCGCAGGAATGCGGCAGTTTTCGGTTCTGACGTAACGCTGTTTTCATACGCCGCATATGCATCGGAAAGGTGACCGAGTACCAACTCGTGCATCGCACAGTTGCGCTGTAAGCTGTTGATATTCATGCTCTGTGTGGAAAGCGAAACACGATACATATAGATTGTTTGCGGTGCAACGGTGACTGTTTTCACATACGGGATGGGGTACAAAAGGTACTCTGCATCTGTATAGAAACAGTTATCAAGATGAATGTTATTCTTTTGCAGAATATCCGTGCGATAGGTCACATCGTGCATCGCCACGGTGAGTTGATCGCAAACAGAAGAAAACGGCACGTCCATACACGGAGCAACGTTCGTTTTCTCTTCTTTTTTTTGCCCTGTTTCATGGTCTACACAGCAATGATCCGCACAAACCATATCGGCATTTGTCTTTTCCAGTATATCCAGAAAAGCGCCCATCTGCGCTGTGTTTACCCAGTCATCACCGTCTACCATACGAAAATATTTTCCGGTAGCGTGCTTGATGCCGCTATTTACAGTGGAACCGGGTCCTGCATTTTTTTGTGAGATCAAACGGAATGTTCCGGGATATTTTTTTTCATATGCGGAAACAATTTCCGGCGTGCGGTCTTTGGAGCCGTCATCGGTCACGAGGACCTCCACACGATCTAAAATTGCAGAATCGATAAAGGAATCAAGACACTGTTCGATAAATTTTTCTACGTTATACGCTGCGACTGAGATGCTTAGCACTTTTTGCATAATGCTCCCCCTCTTCCTTTTTTACAGTCTGCATCAATGCACCCAAGGCCATCCAGAATATGAAGGACATCGGCGAGCAGACATACAAAATTTCAGACATAAAACAGCTTGCACACACCATGGCCGCCAAAACAGCTAAATATGACGGGGCAATTCCCGGCAGCTGCATGGAGATTTGTTTCCAATTTTTAAATACGGCAATGATGCACCACACGGCTAACGTTAAATATAGCAGCAAGCCAACCGCGCCCTGTGCGACTAAAATATCAAAGAAGGCGTTGTGCATACTGGAAAAGTGCATGTGGTCGTTATTGATTAAATAGGAGTCTTCCTGTTCGGCTTCAACGTAAGCCAAAACTGTGTTATGCCCCACACCGAAAACCGGTTTTTCTTTAAATATCTCGATTGCGCTTTTCCAAATATCTATACGGCGATTTGATATATCTGCTGCGTTCGTTTCTTTGGGGCGGATTGTCACCTTTGTTGCGTCGGGTTCAGCGCTTGGCTTTGCTACTGCACTTGGTTTCACTGAACTGCTTGCGCTCACAGTTTCTTTTTTCTCCATAACTGCCACACTGTTATTATAAACTGTCTTTATAGCTGTCGGCAAAGCTACCGAGGCAACAACCGCTACAACAGCAAGCAAAACGGTAACTCCTCTTCTGCGGCTTTTAACCGTATAAAGCACGGCACAAACCGCCACGCCGACAGTGAGCGCAATGCGGCACGCACGGGAATCTGAAAACGTGATATACAACACATCTAATGCCACTAAACAGCTCATTGCAATACGCAAAATGATGTTGTGATTTTTACTGAAAACACCAATTGCAAGCAAAAGTGAGACGCAGCACATTAAAGCGCCGATATTCGGATCCCAATAGACACCGTAGAGGCGTCCCCAGTAAAAGCCAGTATAGTAAAGCGGCATTTCCGGTGTTTCGGGATAAAAGATCTCATTTTTTCCGAGAAGCATATAAGCAAAGCTCATAACGGTCAGCACAGCACATACACTTAAATAAAATCCAATCCAAACGCGCCTCTTTCTTATATCTTCCGCGGAACGGCTCTCCTTATAGCAATACACCATTAAGAATAAGATTCCCTGCATGATGAGTGTTCGGATATTCTCATACCAACCATACTGGCGATTCAAAAAGGTTGAAAGCAGATAGGTTACGCAAAGTGCTGCGATCAGCCAAAAGCCATGGCTTTTACTGTACGTCTTAAAGTGTAAAAGTCGATATACGCAGACTGCGGCAGATAAAAACAGTGTTGGCCATAATGCTAAAGAAATGATTGCCGTACCGAATGTCAGCGAGCAATCCTGAAAGAAGCCGACGGTCATAAACCCTAAGCCGGCAAACAGTTCAATCCACCAAAATGTGCGGTCGGCGAGTTTTTTCATAAAAACTTCTCCCCCTAACCCAATATGGATAATATCTCCTCTTTTTGTGCATCTAAGTCAAACGGACGAATTTGTTCGCGGAACGAGTGGACATCCTTATGAACACACGGCTGTGCATTTACGATCGCATTTGCCCACGTTCCTCCGTTGTTTTCGATATCAAGAAAAACACAATCATCTGTGAGCTTTACTTCATCTGTGATACGGTCGCTTAAAAATGTTTTTAAGCCTGCAACTTGTGCTTCGATTGCAGAAACAGGTAACCCCTCGAAAAGTGACGGCAATAAAAATGCGTCCATCGCCTGCAAAAGCGACGGTACATCGTCACGAATTCCCAAAAACTGCATATGTTCAAATAGCCGCATTTCTTTTGCCTGTGCTTCCACTGCCAGACGATCAGGCCCATCACCAATCAAAAGCAGCTTGGCGTTCGGCAGCTTTTCACGTGTTTTTTGCAGGATTTTTAAAAGGTAAGCGCTATTTTTAGCCATGACATAGTTACCGATATGCCCGAGCACAATGTCTTTCTCCGAAAATCCGAGTACACTGCGCATTTTTGCGCGTACAGCAGAATCAAACGCATAGCGCTCTACTTCGATCGGATTGTATAGAATCTTCACCTTGTTTTGTTCAACCAATTCCGATGGGAACAACCATTTTGCTGCGGCTTTGGAACAGGCGTAATAATCATTGGCGTACTTTGGCAGCTTGTTGCGGCTTCTGCCATTCATGAAAGACTTCAAAAATGCTTTTACTATGCTGCTTTCTCCCTGGGACGTGCTGTGACTATGCAAAATCACGCGCGATACACCGGCATCGTGTGCAGCTTTGGCACCAATACAGTGCATCGGCTCTGAAATATTGAAATATGCTGCATCATAAGCTTTTTGAGATAAGATTTTCCGCATCGCTTTATACTGCTTTTGCGGGTGCATCAATCCGGGAATCTCGTGGATTTCTGCTTTAAACGGCGCTAAGCAGGCACGTAAATCTACATTATCCTTTCCTGTGAGAATGTCCGCGTGTATACCTGCATCATAAAAGACACGCAGAACACGCAAAAGATATTTATCAATACCGCTGTTTCTGCCGTCTATCATATATCCGATCAGAACTTCCATACTTTCTCCTAAAAACAAGCAAATTCGGTCAGTGCTGTTGTTTGAGTGTCGAAAAGACCGTGGGAAACGCGCTTTTTACTGCAAAAATACTGCGAGCAATCATCAGACACAACGGGATATTGCCTGCACAAAACGCCTTTGCCATGCACTTGAAAAGCGTGCCGCTTGCCTGAACCGCCGACAGCAGTTCTTTGCACAACGGCGTTTTATACTGCTGCTTGAGCCATTCTTTGCGCTGTGCGTGGTTCATGTCAGAGCGTTTATCACAGTTGCGCTGCAAGGCGGAAAACAGGTAGCGCACATAGATATTGGCTAAAATTCTGCGCACCTCTTCTGTGCACATGCCCCAGTTTTTATACTGCTCCAGCACCAAGAAAACCCGCTCCGCGTTGAGTGTGAAGTAATCCGGCAAAAATTTATTCGTCAGGCTGCCGTCTATACGCTTCAAGTAATGATACGGTGTTGTGTTCAGCACGTTCATGGAGCACACCGAATCAAAATAAGAAACGTTGAATTTGATGTCCTCAATCAGCGTGATCTTTTCAAATACCACACCGCTTTCACGCAAGGACTGAACACGGTAGACTTTGTTCCACGCATAGCCGTACAGCGTTTTTTCCTCCAAATGAATAACCTCACGGCGCACGTCTTCCGGCGTATACAGATACAGCGTTTTTTCCGCTGCGACCGGGAAAGTCTGCTTTAAAACACCTGCGCGGTCATAATACTGCTCTAAAAGTCCAAAAACAACAACGTCTGCCCTGTTTACTTCCAAAGAGGCTTTTACTTGCTCCAACAGATTCGCATCGATCACATCGTCGGAATCCATAAAGAACACATACTCTCCTCGCACATGCGGGAAACCGGCGTTGCGTGCGTTGCTGAGGCCGCCGTTTTCGGGCAGATGCAGTACGGTCATACGCTCGTCTTTTTTGACCCACGCATCGCAAATTTTCGGAGAATCATCCGGCGAACAGTCATCAACCAAAATGACTTCAAAATCTTCAAAAGTCTGTGCAGCCACACTTTGTAGCGTTTGTTCCAAATAATCCGCAACGCCGTATACGGGCATCACGATGCTGAAAAACGGAGTTGTCTTATCCATTTACAGCCTCCGTTATCTGCCGGCCTTCAGCTTAGCAAAAAGCTCTGTATTACCGGACTTTACCTTGGAAATAATGCGACCTTCAAGATACGTCAGCCCAGTGCTGTGCATTTTAAGCGGCACAAGCATGAGCTTCATATAGACTGAGCGCGCTTTGGTGAGCTTTACAGACTGCATAGCTGTCGGGGTAGAAATCATTTCACGAATTTTCGCTTTTTTCTCTTTTGTGGTGAGCGTACAGTTGCGATTTGTTACATTTTCGATACAGCCGATAAGGCGCTCGGAATAACGGCGTGCGAGGAATTCTTCTGTTTCCGGCGTATGAATATTCCAGTGCTTATAAAGGTCAATCATCCAGCCGTGTTCTTCCTCGCGCTTATCGTACATATCGCTTCTGTAACGCGCAGTCTCACTTTCCTGACGCTTGCGGATAAAGTGATAATACTTGCCGGAAAGCACCGTAACGCGCTCCACATCGCGGATAACGCTTAAAATAAACGGGAAATCATCCCAGAAGGTCTGCGGAAAATAAATACCGTTGCCCTTTACATACTCTGTCAAAAAGAGCTTATTCCACGGAGAATACAGCAAATTCAGATCAAACAGGTGATGGGCGTCCTCACGGAACGCCTGTTGTGTGGGATACGCACAATCCTTATACGCCTGCTCCTGTACAAATTTTTCCGAATCCGTGTAATACGTATCAATATAAAAGCCCGTTACAACAAACTGGGAACTGTTCTTCTCTGCTGCCGTCACCATATCTTCCAGCATGGTCGACTCCGCCCAATCATCGGAATCCATAAAATACAAATACTTGCCGGTAGCTTGATCGATTGCGACATTTCTTGCACTTGGCGCACCGCCGTTTTCCTTGTGAATGACTTTGATGCGTGGATCTTTTGCTGCATATTCGTCACAAATCTCACCGCTGCGATCCTTTGTGCCGTCATCTACACAGAAAAACTCCCAGTTTTTATAAGTCTGTTTCTGTATGCTCTCTATTGCTTTGCCAACGTAAGCTTCTACACCATACACAGGCATGATCACGCTGACTTTTGCATTTTCCATCATAATGTCTTACTCCGCAAATTCTTTTTCCACAGCCGAAAGTGCCGCCTCAATAACCTTATCCATATCATAATATTTATACTCTGCCAATCTGCCGCCGAAGATCACGTTCGGTTCGGCATCGGCCAGTGCCTTATACTGTTGATAAAGCGCGCTGTTTTTTTCGTTATTGACAGGGTAATATGCTTCCATCCCCTGCTGCCAAACCGCAGGATATTCGCGCGTGATGACCGTTTTTTCCTGCTGACCGAACGCAAAATGCTTGTGCTCGATGATGCGCGTATACGGCGTTTCACGGTCCGTATAGTTGACGACCGCAACGCCCTGATAATTCGGTGTATCCAAAACTTCGGTCTCGAAGCGCAAGCTTCTGTACTCAAGCTCACCGCATTTATAATCAAAATAAGAATCAATCGTACCTGTATAAACGACTTTTTCCGCAAGCGCATCATACGCTGCACGATTCGCAAGATAATCCACATCAGTGCGCACTTCAATGCCATCGAGCAGCTTATCAATAATCTCATTATAGCCGTTTACCGGGATGCCCTGATACGGATCGTTAAAATAGTTATTGTCATACGTATAGCGCACAGGGAGACGCTTGATGATGAATGCCGGCAGCTCCGTGCAAGGTCTGCCCCATTGCTTTTCCGTATAGCCCTTGATGAGCTTAGCGTAAATATCCGTGCCGACAAGGCGAATCGCCTGCTCTTCGAGGTTTTTGGGTTCGCCTGTTACGATGCCGCGCTGTGCTTCAATCTTTTCACGTGCTTCGTCCGGTGTTACGACACCCCAAAGCTTCGAGAACGTATTCATATTGAACGGCATGTTGTAGATTTCGCCTTTATAATTTGCGATTGGTGAATTCGTGAAACGATTAAACTCTGCTAAATCATTTACATATTTCCATACGCGGCGATTTGCCGTATGAAAAATGTGTGCACCGTAACGATGTACGGTGACTCCTTCGATCTCTTCGCAATAAATATTGCCGCCAACGTGATCGCGGCGCTCCAGCACAAGGCATTTTTTGCCGCGCAGTGTAGCTTCGTGTGCAAATACGGAACCGAAAAGGCCGCTGCCTACAATGAGATAATCATACTTTTTACACATACTAATTCTCCTTCTAATTATTAAATCAAGAATTTATTCTTCAATTTCATTTATACTCTTGGTTTTCTCCGACATCTGGGCAGACTTCTCTTCTGTGAAGCCTTCTGTGGATTCCGGCACGAACATGATCTTGATTGTCAGCAGAATCAGCTTTAAATCAAGCAGAATTGACTGTTTTTCGATATACTGAAGATCGAGCCGCAACTTATCGTAGGGACTCGTGTTGTATTTTCCGTAAATTTGGGCATAGCCGGTCAGGCCGCCTTTGACGCGCAGGCGATAGGAAAACTCGGGGATTTCTTTTGTGTACTCTTCCACGTGTTCGATGCGCTCCGGGCGCGGGCCGACGATGGACATATCACCTTTTAAGACGTTAATAATCTGCGGGAATTCATCGATACGTAATTTACGGATGACGCGGCCGACACGTGTGATGCGGGGATCGCCGGAGCGACACGGAATGGATTTGCCGCCTTTTTCCGCATCTACGATCATACTACGGAACTTGAGAATTTCAAAAACCTCGCCGTTTTTGGTGCAGCGCTTTTGCTTATAGAACACAGGGCCGCGATCCTCGAGCTTGATGGCCAAGGCTGTAAGTAGAAGCAGCGGGGAAAGCAGAATAAGTGCCGTAAGGGAAAGCAAAATATCGACCACGCGCTTGACAAGGTTGTACCAGAAGCGTTCGCTGCGGTACTCGTATTTCATCATGGGCGTATCGATCAGATGACGCGCTCCGAAGCCTTCCATGGTGATCTCACTGAGCTGCGGCGTGATATAGAGGCTTTTGCGGCTCTGCATGCAGTACCAGATCACCTCTGAACGCTTTTTAGAGGAAATCTCATAGAAAATGACAGCCTGATAGGGAGCGACTTCTTTTTTCCAGTCACCCTTCAGAATATCCGCAGAAACGACCTTTTCGATGGTGAAGATATGACCAATCTTATCAAATTTTTGTAGAAACTCATTCACATTATCCGCGCCAGAGATGACGAGGGTCTTCTCCGGTTTGCCGAACGCGATGGTAAAACGCTTGCCGACAAGAGCCCAGCACGCTGCCGCCAAAAGCTGGCAAAGCACCGTGAGAATGCCGGGAATTAAGTTTACATAATTATGGCGAATCATGCAGAATTCGCCATAGAGCAGCAAATCTGCCATACCAAAGGACAGAAACTGCGAAAAAATAGTTTCTGCTATGGAATAATCTGTAATTTTAAACGCACGGAAAAGATTGCCGAGTGCTACGTATACGATGGCGTAGAGAATCAATGTGACCGCATATCCGATGCTGTCTGCTCTACGGAAAAGTCTTGGGCCGTAATATTGGAACAAAACCATGGCAAAAAAGCCGAATTGCAATGCAAAAATGGAGAACTTCATGATCATAGAAAGCGCAAACTTTCTGTTATTCATTTATATTCACGCACCTTATATTCTTAATAAATATTGTTAGACATTTTTAATGATACCATTCGACACGCTTATTGTCAATTCGTTTTTTAAATCCTGTGCAACGCACTAATTACCCCCTATAATCTCTTCTTTTTTTCGTAATTGTTACTAATAATCCTGCAATAAAATTAATATGCTTAGAACAGATCCATCATGGAGCACTTTTTGGGGTAGAAGACGTTGGGGACGGCGGGAGCTTGGCGGAGGAGGCGGACGTCAGGCATCCAGGGGATATCGGCGGCGGCGCGGGCGCCTGTGATGAGGGCAGAAAAGGCGCGGATGTTGAGGATGAGGTCCGGTACGGCGTCGGTTTTTTCGACTTTATTTTGCTCGCCGGGGGCAAAGTGCAGGCGCCATGTGCCGTTATTCTCCGTGATAATATCGTCTTCGATACTGAGGGTGATCTCCCCTGTGCCGCGGCAAGCACAGTTTTCTAAAACACGCTCGACGTTGACAACGCGCAGCATACCGTTTGGGAACACGGAGCAAAACGTGCGCGTGTTTTCGCCGATGAGCTGCTCTAAGTGCATATCGGACGGGACGGTGAAACGGAGCTTCTCGTAATCCGACGAGAAAGCGGATTTTGCGAAGAACAACAAGCCGTTGAACGCTTCGGCATCGCACGCGAGGAAACCGCCGGGGCTTTGGAACGTGTGGGTGCAGTCAAGATATGTGACGCCGTCTTCTTCGATTTTATAGGTAATCATCAGGCCGCGCGGCTGATTTTCGTTATTGTACCAGACGAATGCGTAGCGCTTATCGTTCCAGAGGTTCGCTTTTTCGAGACCTTTATCATACGTTTCGCGGACGGCGGAGATGTTGTGGTCTGCATAGAACGCATTATAGACGGTGAGAAGCGGGGTAAAATCGCCGCCGGGGAAGATCTGCTCGACGTGCCCGCCGACATCCTTCGGCTTCATCGCTGTGAACGGCACCGACCAGCGGTATTCCGGCGCACCGGCTTCAAAGCCGAACTTACGGTAATACTGCATGCTGAACGGATACAAAAAAGCGAACGTGAAATCGTTTGCGTACATATCTTTGAGAGAGGCCGTCATGCAAGCGCGGATAACGCCGCCGCGGCGATACTGCGGCAATGTAGAAACACCGCCTACACCGCCGAGCTTATACGTGCCGCCGTCGAAGCGGCAGAGGTACTCGCGGCTGTTCACAACACCGCAGATGGTCTCATCGTCGTCTAAAAATGTGCCGAAGCAGCGGTTGCGGGCATCTTCCCTCTTTTCTTCTTCGGTGCGCTCACGGGCGGCGCTTTCTTTGGCTTTTTCGAGGTCGTAATCTCCCTCAAAAGCGACAGCCATGGTGAGATTTGATTTCCAGTTTTCTTCCGGGCGCAGTAATCTTGTTTTCATACAACTTTCCTCCGTTTTGCAAAAAGCCGGCAAGCGAAAAGGAACTTGCCGGCTTTTGTCTTTATATTGTGATATATATTAAATATATTATAGTATACGGGCTTATTCCGAAAGGGCATGGATGATTTCATCCATGTGCATGCCGCGGGAACCTTTGCACAGCACGGCATCACCGGGATGCAGACGGTCTTTCAGATACGCGATGGCTTCCGCATTCGAGGCGAACCACGCGCTGTTCTCACGATTTTTAAAGCCCTCGACGATGTGCTTTGCGAGCGGGCCGACGCCGATAAGGACATCGGTGCCGTTTTCCGCCGCAAACGCGCCGGTTTCACAGTGGCCGCGCTCTGCGTAATCGCCAAGCTCCAGCATATCGGCAAGTACAGCGTACTTTTTGCCGGTCGCTTTCAGGCCGCCGAGAATTTTCAAAGCGGCACGCATGGAATCGGGGCTGGCGTTATAGGTATCGTCGATCAGCGTGATGCCATGCGCTTCTTTAATCTGCTGGCGCATGGCGGGCGGTACATAGGTGCGGATGGCCGCGACGGCTTTTTCCTCCGGAACGCCGACTTCCACAGCGACCGCGACAGCGGCAAGGGCGTTGCGCACGTTGTGCTCGCCGGCAGCGGGGACGTACATTTCTACGCGTTTACCGTCGTGCACACAGATAAACCTTGTTCCCTCCGTATCGGCCTCAAGCTCTACGGCGCGCCAGTCGCAATTTTCACCGAGACCGAAGCGCACGATCTGCTTTTCCGGGCTGCTTTTTAATGTGGAAAGCAAGTCGTCATCGCCGTTTACGAACACCTTGCTGCCGTTTGGCAGGTAATCCGTGATGCCGAACTTCTCTTTCATGATGTTCTCGCGTGTTTTCATGAACTCGATATGCGACACGCCGATATTCGTCATGACGGCGATGTTCGGCTTTGCGACTTTTGCGATGCGCGCCATCTCACCGGGCATGCTGACGCCCATTTCGACAATGGCGGCTTCGTCCTCCGGCGTGATGCGCAGAACGGTCATGGGCAGGCCGATCTGGCTGTTCGCGTTGCCGGCGGTTTTCATTGTTTTGAGACCGGCGGAAACAGCTAAAGCGACCATTTCCTTTGTGGTGGTCTTGCCTACGCTGCCCGTGATGCCGATGACCGGGATATTGAAGCGCTCACGATAGCGTTCCGCGACCTTTTGCAGTGCCGCGCGGGTGTTTTCAACGTAGACAACATCGCCTGCGGGGGCATCGAGCGGCTCTTCGGAAAAAGTCGCTGCCGCGCCCGATGCGAAGACCTGCGGGATAAAGCGGTGTGCATCGGTGTTTTCGCCGCGGATGGGCACGAACATTTTGCCGGGCGTCGTCTCGCGGCTGTCGGTATAAAACGACGTGACGGTATTTTCGCCGCTGCCGACGAGCCTGCCGCCGCACATTTCGGCGATCTCAGATACCTTTAAATTCATAAATGCAGTAGTTTCCTTTCGTTTAGCGCACCGAAGCGAGGGAGCCCATCGGATCCCACGGCTGGAGCGTGATCGGCTCTTGCTCAAGCGCTTTGCGCTGTTCTTCTGTGAGGTACTTTTTATCGACGACGACCTGATACATATACTCGTCGAACCAAGCGTCGCTCATGATGTAGTAGCCGTCTACACCGGCGTCCTTGCCCCAGCTGTTTTCGACTCTCCAGCGGTTCGGCTTACCGTTATCGTCGATATTGACGCCCTGGAAGACCATGGCGTGCGTCATGAGGCTCTGGCCGTAATCAAGGCGCTGAGCTTTATCCATGGTGAACTCGGTGTTGAAGAGCGTTTCGAGGTCAAGAGCGTTCAAATCCATAACGCCGCCGTCGCGAACGCTACGCTTGCCGACATCGCAACCGAACCAAACCGGCAGACCGTCCTTCATCTGAGCGATGGCTGCCGCTTTCAGGTCTTCAATAGGCAGGTTGAGGTACTTGACGGGTCGGCCCTCTGCGACGTTACCAAGGAACGCGACGGTATAAGTCTTGCCGTAGGGCTTATCGGTCGTCGGCGCATTGATGAGGCTGATGTACTGGGAAAGATCCATGTCGACGTACTTTTTGAAGAACGACTGCGGAGTGATGCCGAGGTCGCGCACGAAGCCGTTCGGGGTCTTGACCTCGAAATCGAACTTCACAGGCGGCTTGCCGAGGCTGATGCACAGCATGTTATAGATGGTCTGCATCATGTCGTCCTTCTTTGCACGGAGCTCCTCCATGGAAGCACCGTTCTGATACGCGGTGCGCAGCGTGCAGGCAAACTCACGCAGCTTTTCGGTGAGGTAGCCGATGATCTCACGCGTGGAAGAGGATGCGGCGGTTTCCGGCATGACTTCCTTCGGCACGACGCCGTACTTCTCTACGAGGTTTGCGAACATATCCCACTGACCGCCGTCGCCGAGCGGACCGGAAAGCAAATATGTAACAAGGCGGCCTGCGGTGGGCTCGTTGAGCGTCTCTAAGATGCTCTCGAGGAAATAGTTGCTCTTTTCAAGCTTATCGAAAAACAGCGCGTAGTTCTGGGAGAGCTCGAACGTTTTGACGCCGAGCTTTTTGATGATGCGGAAGCGCATGGTGTTGAGCGCCGCGAACATCCAGCAGCGGCCGCTCTGCTTCTGATTCGTGATGTCGCCCTGCTCCAGAGAAATATTGAACGTATGGCGCATTTCGCGGGCGTTCTCAAAACGCACGGCGGCGTTGTTGACCCCATTCTTCGTGACAGCATCCATGGCGATACGGTTAGCGCGGTCACCGTCGAACGCGGTCTCATAAGAAGCGAGCTGTTCCAGTGTGATTTCCTTATTCATTTCTGCACAAGTCCTTTCCCGAAAGTAATTTATGAGCTTTATTTCATGGAATCAAGGATTTCCCGAATGACGACACGCTCGTCAAACGGGTATTTTTTACCCTCGATCTCCTGATAATCTTCGTGACCCTTGCCTGCGAGGACAATAATGTCGCCGGGTTGTGCGTTTTCAATGCACCAGCGGATGGCTTCGCGGCGGTCGGGAATTTCAATGTATTTGCCGTCGGTCTTTGCAAGGCCGACCTTGATGTCCGCTAAAATATCGAGCACATTTTCGTAACGGGAGTTATCTGCCGTGATGACGGAGAGATCGGCTAAATTGCCGCTGACCTCGCCCATCTCGAAACGGCGCACCTTGGGGCGATTGCCGCCTGCGCCGAACATGCAGATGAGGCGCTTCGGGTGATAGGCGCGCAGCGTTGTCAAAATGCTCTGCATGCTGACGGCGTTGTGCGCATAATCGATGAGCAGGGTGAAATCGCCGGGCATCGGCACAGGCTCCACGCGGCCCTTGACTTTGACGGTTTTAAGCCCCTGCTGCATGGCAGTGACGGGGATATTCAAAACGCCGCACGCCGTGATGGCACACAGGGCGTTATAGACGTTGAATTTGCCGGGGATGGCGACATCCGCGGTAAAATTCAGCTTGCCTGTGACGGAGAAGCGCACGCCGAGAAAACCCGGTGTGGTAACGAGTTCTTCCCCATGCGCAACAAAATCGGCCGATTTATCGTAGCCGTAGGTAACAATATTGCACGTATGATTTTTGATGATGCCGGTATAATTCGGGTCATCGATATTGATGATGCCGGTGCGGCACATGCGGAACAACATGCTTTTGCACGCCATGTACTCTGCCATATCTTTATGCTCTGCGCCGCCGATGTGATCCTCGGAGAAATTCGTGAAGAGGCCGAGCTCAAACGTGAAGCCTGCAACGCGGTGATCTTTAAGGCCGATGGACGAGACCTCCATAACGCAGTATTCGCAGCCGGCATCGACCATTTGGCGCATGAACTTCTGCACCTCGTAGTTTTCGGGTGTGGTGTTATCGGTTTGAACGAGGGTATCGCCGTACAGTACGCCGATGGTGCCGATGACGCCGGTTTTATGGCCTGCGGCCTCCAGAATGGAGCGCATCATGAATGCGGTGGTTGTTTTGCCCTTGGTGCCCGTGATGCCGATGACGTGCATCTGCTCTGCGGGGTGGCCGAAGAACTCGGCGCTCAAATATGCGAGGGCAAGACGGGTGTTATCCGTTAAAATGACCGGCACGGGCGCTTCCACGGGCTCCTCTGCGATGATGACGGCGGCACCTTTTTCCGCTGCCATTTTCGCGTACTTATGGCCATCTGCATTCGCACCGCGCAGGCAAACGAACGCGCAGCCCGGCACAGCCTTGCGGGAATCATACACAAGGTCGGTGATGTCAACGTCCGGCACCTGCTCCGCGCGATACTTGATGACGGTTAAAAGTTGTTTCAGTTTCATTTTTATCCCATCCTTTTTCGTGAATTCGGATGATGTATACCGACATGGTATACTATGTGCTTATTATAGTCCGTCTGCGTGGTTCTGTCAAAGAAAAAAGAGAGCTGCGCGTAAAAATGTGCAGCTCTCTCATTTAATTTTCGGTATTTGCGGGTTCGTCGTTCAAAAGACGCTCGTACAGCTTGACGCTGTCCTTGCGGTAATCGATCTTTTCCTGCTTTTTGAACGCAGCGCCGTCTTCTGTGCGGACGGCGACCTTGAGCTCACCGAGGACGGAAAGCACGCTTTCTTTCGTTGCGCCCTCCTCATTATAGTGGTTGAGCTCTAAGTTATTCAGCGCCGGAATATCCTTCCAGAGGTAATAGTCGTTATCGGTGCCGTCTACGGGGCCAAAGAAACCTTCTAACTCATCCTGGTCGAGATATTTATAGCTTGCGTCGTCGTAAGCGAAAATCATGCTGTCACCGGCGGAGGCATCGGTCGCGAACTTGACGAACGAGGCCTGCAGCTCTGATGTTTCAAACTCCGAGGTGCCGCTTGTATTAAAGCGGCAGAAATTCATGGCGACGTATGTTTTGCCGTCACCGTTGCGGTCGTCTGCATATTTCTCGAAAAGCTCCTGAATATCGGTTTGCAGGTCGCTCGGCACGGTATACTGCGTCATGACGGTGATGGTATAATCGGGTTCCGTTTTGGATGTGACCGAATATATGAAATAGCCGACGACGGCTATGGCGAGCGCGACGAGCAGGACGTGCACCTTGTGATAATCCCACCAGTTTTTGCGTTTATCCGCCGCGGTCTGCGGCTTGATTTCGTTTTTATGAATGGTGTCTTCCGTATCGTCCAGCAGATACCGCTCTCGTGCCATGTGATTTCCTCATCTCTTCTTTAGTATTCTTTGGCTGTGTGGTTTTTGAAAAGGCGGCTTTGTGCCGCCTTTCAGGGAACCCATGCAACTGGGTTCCCTAAGGCTCAACAGTCCACCGGACTGTTGAGCCTACCTTCCTGGTTTTTTGGGAGGCAAAAAGGTTTCGTCGTTTGCGAACGACGACC